>Ga0222714_10001120_pt1 | contig 30363 bp, 28 predicted proteins | sample C33_3DmetaG_FD_165048 | JGI IMG/M metagenome (GOLD analysis project Ga0222714, IMG submission 165048) | Estuarine water microbial communities from San Francisco Bay, California, United States - C33_3D | ecosystem: Environmental > Aquatic > Marine > Unclassified | place: USA: California... | reverse complement strand
GGTAACTCCCTCGACGTAGATTCCGCGCATCCCCAGAGCGAGGATTTGCGGCATGAAGGCCTCATCGAGGCGGTTCACGATCCCGCGCTGCCGGAAGGCCGGGTCGACGGCAGCCGGGCCGCCCGACGCCGTCGGCGAATCCGGAGTGGACCGCAGCAGCCCGGTATGGCCCACGATGCGCCCGGAAGGCAGGACAGCAACCATTCCTTCGTGGATGTGCGTCTCGATCTTGTGCCGGAAGACATCCGGCTCATAGAGCCAGGACATGCCGATCTTGGTGTAGCCGTACGTGCGGAAGTACAGACGCGCGACTTCAACGGCGTCATCGCTGCTGATTGGTCGGATGACGATGCTGTCGATATCCACCGATTCGTTGTCGTTGCCCTCGGCTTCGACCGCCGCGACGAATTCTGGATCATCAACAAGGTTGCCCGTGTTCACCGAGCGACCGACCCTTAGCTCACTGCCCCTTACCCCGTCACTGACGAACTCCATCGATTCGGCATAGCCAAGTGCGAGCAGCGTTTCCAATCTCACGGGCAATTCACCGTTGAGATACGTGGAGGGTGCGCCACGCTGCTTGAGAACGATATTCACTTGGCCGGGTTCGTAGCTCAGAGACACATCCACGTCGATCGCGTCGGATCCCTCGAACGAATCAGCGATGACCGTCGAGAGCGCCTCACTCAGAAGTGACGCCAGCTGCGTGCACTCGATCGCCTCAAGGCCGAAACGTCCGGCAGTATCAGCAACGGCTCGGGCGGCAACGTCGAGAGTCGATACGTGAGAGAGGGACAACCTCATCACCGTGGAACTCATGACGGCACCCCCGCATGAAGTCGTTCTGCGATGCCGCGGACCTGCTGTGACCATGGATGTTCAGGGTGGAGCAGTGAAAACAGGCCACCTGACGCGTTGACGACCACCTCTTCGGAGAGCGGTAGGACGGCAATGGTCTCGGCCCCGTAGGCATCGTCCAACTGCTCGCGGAGGTCGGTCAGCCCCGAGGGCACCTTGTTAGCGACGAGGAACAGCGACGGCACCTCGAGTCGGCGAGCGACATCGACCGTCACGGCGGTCCCCTGATAGTCCTGGCGGTCCGGTCGCAGGATAAGCAGCAGGACATCGCTCAAGGTAATCGAAAGGAGGGTCTCCTCGTTGAGGCCGGGATGAGTGTCAACGAAAAGAAAGTCCAGATCCAGATCCCGGGCGAGCTGGCGCATCCCGTCACTCAGCGACTCGACGTCGTATCCATCGCGCAGGATCCTTGCGATGTCTCCAGGCTTCATACTCGAGGGGACGAGATGCAGGGATCCGCCAGGAGCCACGCCCGTCGACATCGACACTCGATCGGTGATGTCGTGAGCGACGTCCCTGATCGGGCGAGTCCCCCACAGATAGTCGTTGAGCGTGCGATCCAGCGTCTCGTCGAAGCCGAAGAGGACATGGATCCCAGGGCTTTGAATATCGCAGTCAATGACGCCGACACGGTGGCCAAGAGCAACCAGATTCGCGGCAACGTTGGATGTTGTATTGCTCTTCCCGGTGCCACCCCGGAAGGAGTGAACCGAGACCACAGTAGTCATAGGCGTGAACGTACAGTGTTTAGCGGGTCGCTAACGCACCTTCGCGCAAGGCCGCTGACCTGGCGGTGGGTCGCCGGGGGCTCGAACCCCGAACCTACGGATTAAAAGTCCGCAGCTCTACCATTGAGCTAGCGACCCGGGGGATCCACTCAGAAATCCGTAGAACCCTCTACTAATGGCTCCACTAAAGTACCCCCCGGGCGTGAACGGTCAGTCGCTGGTGGCCCCTCAAGTCGGCTAACTGCCTCGAACTCGATCTGCCGGCTCCCTGCGGTTCCGGATGGCATCTTGGCCGCCGGGTACGCGCTCCGCCCATCCGGTTCCACACAGCCTCAGCGTGTGCGCAACTTCATTTCACATTCCTGTCTGCCATGCGACACTTACTCTTACCCATGGCTCGGGCGCAACTTCGGCAACCCACGCCAGGAAGGGGATCTCGGTGCAGGTCGAGGGGTCCGACATGACGGGCTATGACCCTGACCGCGGCGATAAGGCTGGTTTCTGCTATCGAGTTCTGCTCGTCGAGGACGAGCCGTTCACCCGCGGTTTGCTCTCCCAGACGCTGGCTAGTGCGGGCATCGAGGTACACGCCTGCAGCACGGTGACGGAGGCCTTGGGTGAGCTGGCGGACTTTGAGCCGCATGTCGTGATGACGGACCTCGACCTTGGTCCGGGGCCGAGTGGCGTGCACCTTCTCCGAGAGGTGGAACAGCGGGCCTCGTGGGTGGGTCGCATCGTCTTGAGTGTGCATGCATCGCCTCAACTTGGCGCCAGGGACGGAGGCGAGTTGCCTCGCGACGTGGTCTACGTGGTCAAGTCGATGGTGTCGTCCGCTGATGATCTGCTTGCTGCGATCGAGGCATCGATCGCCCACAGCGTGGTCCACGCAGGCGGGGAGGGTTCGGACGATCGAGTGATTATCAGCGCGGCTCACGGTGAGGTGTTGCGCCTGGTCGCCCAGGGACTATCCAATGCCGGCATAGCGGAGGTTCGGGGCACGTCGGTCAATGCGGCCGAGGCCATGGTGCAGCGGATGTTCATCGCGCTGGGTATCCATTCGGATCGACGGCACAACACGCGGGTTCTCGCGGCTCGCATGTGGCAGCAGGGCCGTGTCATCGTCCGCTGACCCTGGGCCCGGAGCGCCCTCTTGGAGGTACCTGCTCACGGGTCGGTGGGCGATCTCGTTTCGGGCGTGGATCCTGATCTCCCTGCTCATGCAATGGCCCTCCTATGCGCGCAATTCCATGCCGGAGGACCTTGCGCCGATGTGGTCCATCGGGATCGGCATCCTCCGCGTCCTCGCGGCGGGACTCGTGCTGCTCGTTGCGGACCGTACCTACCTACGCAAGCGCGCGAGCAAACCAGCCTCTCTCACGCTCGTGATCGCCACCTGGCTCGCAGCAGGAGCGGCGACCATGGTGGTGCAGTGGGCGGCGTTCGACTACCTTGGCGAGTCGGGCATCTCGCCACTGCGCTGGGTGGTCTCCTCTGTCACATTTGCTCTGCGAAGTGCCCTCTGCGCCTACTACTTCGGGCTGCGGGACTACTGGGCGAGTTCGGTCGCCGGACTTCAGACTTCGAATTCACGACTCCTTGCACTCCGGTCCGCAGCACTTACCGACCTAGCGGATGTTCGGGCGCGAGTTCGAACCATCGTCGTTGATCAGGTACTCCCGATGGTGCGTCGGCTGCAGGCCGATCTCGGTGACCCCGACGCCCGGATGACCAGCGATCGCCTCATGCGCTTGTCGCACATCGCAGAGACGTACTCGCATGGCGTTGTCCGCCAAGCCAGTCGACAGGTCTCGGCGCTTCCCACGTTTCGAGCAGCGGATGAGGACAGTGCCCTGCCAGAAGCTGGGCAAGCGCCACCAAGGGAGTTCCGGAGGCCGCTACTGATCTCCATACGCTGGTCGGCACTGGTCTTCGGGGCGACTCTTGCGCCATTGATCCTGACCGCGCCACCGGACGACCCCGGGCTCCCGACACTCGTCGGCATCTGCGTCCTGCTGGCAATGCTCGGACTCGGCGCGTTGGCTCAGGCACGAACCTGGATTCACACGCGCACCACACTCTGGACGGTGTGCTGGACTGCTGGTTCGGTCATCATTGATATCGGTATCTTCGCTGCACTGGGCCAACTGCCAGCACGCCTCTTCTCGCCCGTGCCGCTGCTCTCCTTGATGGCGATCGTCTTCATCCTGGCCATGCTGGCTGCATCGATGGAGCGTCATCTCAGCGGGATCGCCGCACAAGCTAACGAACTCAAGCAAGTCGAGGAGGAGATCACGACCATCAACGCTGCCCTGCAGGAGGAGCTTGCTTCCGAGAAGCGCAGGGTCGCGCTGCTGCTTCACGGGCCGGTGCAGGGCCGCCTGGCCGCCGTAGCGATGCTGCTGAAGCTAGATATCGCGAATTCCCGATCGGGCGAGGCATCGGCCGAGACGCATGAGCGCTGCCAGGTGATATTGGATCAGATCGTCGCCGACCTGACGGCTGTGGCCGACGGGACTTTCGGTGAGGACCAGCCGCTGCCTGACCGCCTGACCCAACTGCTCGAGCGCTGGCGGGGGATCGCTGCAGTATCGCTGACCAGCGACGACCGGGTTATCGATGAGGTCGCGCATGATCCGGGACTGCGCACGTGGCTGTTCGAGATCGTCGAGGAAGGCATCAACAATGCGGTCACACACGGGAGTGCAAGGAATATCGACGTCCGGATCGGCGTGGAGGGTGACTTGATCGAGGTGAACGTGCGCAACGACGGAATGGGCAACCCCGCCGGAAATGGGACAGGGCTGGGACTGTCCACGATTGGCAGGAGCCCGGCCCGGTTGACCCTGAACTCCCTACCCAGCGGGGGCTGTCACCTGCGAGTCACCCTTCCTCGCTCGCGGGACGTTCACCGGGGGTGAGCCTTGCGCATGTTTTTCTTCGCACTGGGAATCTGGTCACGAGACACCGGTTGCCTGCCGCCCGTAGTTTGACGAGCACTGCGTGTGGCAGCGGGACTTCGAGGAGGCTTGCGATGGCTGGGCTGTATGTGAAGAAAGTGAACTGGGTTGCGGTACCGGTTGCCGCTTTGGTGCTCGCGGGAGTCCTTGGCCAGCCGGCTCAGGCGGTCGGCGACGCGCCCGCCGCTGAGAGCGCGAGCAGCGGTGCTCCCGCCGCTGCTGCTGCTGAGGCGGCCGCCCCAGATGTGTCCCCGATCGAGTATGCCGCGGTCGCACCGAAGGCTCCGAAGTGGTGGAAGTTCCTGAAGCATGACGGGAAGCCACTGGAGGTGTTCGACAGCGAGCAGTACGCCGAGGCCCCGGCGTTCTGGGTGGCCGTCGGCAAGACTTATCACCTGCGCGGCACGCTCCCTGCCAAGATGCGTGACGCCCTCGCGGGCAAGAAGATGCGGCTCGAGGCGAGGTCCGAAACCGGCTCCACGTGGAGAGTGCTCGCCCGATTCACCCCGAGAAGCAACGGGCGGTTCGAGGCCAAAATCCGCATCCCCAAGAGCCTGCTCGGCGACCACGAGTACCGGATCACGGCCGCCGGCGGTACGCGATCAGCGCGCACGGTGGTAGTCCTGCCTGGTAGCACCCTGACAGCGGTCGCGACTAGCCAGTTCTGGCTGGCCATAACCAACGACGCCAAATCCGACCTAGTGTTCACGATTCCGACGGCACTGGACGATACCTCCGGGCAGTACGCCAGCACCCCTATCCAGGTGAACCAGAACGATTCCGCGACGCTCACGTACGTCAACCCGATACCGGACGTGACTACGGTCGGGTTCTACGTCCAGCGGACCGATTGCTTCTTGGGCTGCACCACGTATTCAGCCAATTGGAATCACGCGCCAAACAACAACTACACGGCGTGCAGCGTCGTGTCTCCCACATTCAACGCCGGCAGCAGTTACACCATCAGGGTCACCCCGGAGGCGGGGGGGCCGAATTCCGGATTCGACATGTTCCTCCTGGATGGCAACGGAAACGTAATCTGCACCGGGAGCCTGGACACGGCATTCCAGCAATGGTTGGGCAATAACCCCGTCGCCAAGTGGGCCCTCATCTACTTCGCTGCCGATGCCGCGGTCAACGTCATCGTGGGAATCGCCTTCGCCGGGGAAGCCATCGGCGCCGCCATCCTCGCTGATGAGGCAGTCGAGCTGATCTATGAGGAGTACACGTTGCTTGACGGCGACGAGGAGCAGATCATGTGCAACGTCATCGACGCCGCCACGGGAGTCGTCGTGGGGATGATGAACACGCCCTGCCCAGCGGCCTGAAAGCGCCTCCGCGGCGCCCCAGTCCGCCTCTTCGGAGACGACGCCGAGAATCGTGTAGTTGGTGTTGCTGTAGGCCCATCCCGAGCCGGGGGTGAACGTGGGCTCCATCGACGCCGCCAATCCAATCGCCTCTCTTGGCGTCTCCTGTCGAGTGAGACCGACGGCATCGGTGAACTCTGGTACTCCGCTGGTGTGGCCGAGCAGCATGCGCACGGTGATGGTCTCGCCACCCGGGTAGTCCAACCACTTCGACACGGGGTCGTCGAGGGAGAGCCGACCCTCTTGGTCCAGCAGCATGATGAGTGCCGCGGTGAAGGTTTTGGTCACACTGCCGATGTGGAAGCGGTCTTCTCGCTGCAGGGACGTCGCACCAGGAGGATCTGCAGCACCGGAGACCGCCGACACCATGTCATTGCCAGATCCGAACACAGCCGCGCTGATGCCAGGGACGGTCACTCCCCATGCCGAGGCATTGACTTCGCGAACGCCGACGAGTGCATCGGTGAGTTGACGATCAGCGTCGACGCGAGTGGCCTGACACCCGGCGAGCGCTGTCAATGCCAGGCCCAACGCCAGGATGCAGCACGCTGCTTTTGGCACCGCCCTCACCAGTAGAGTCAACCACGGACGACCTACGGCAAGGGCGGAAGTTGCGAGCAGGTTGACTCGACGGTCGCACGATCGAGTGCGAGTGCCGCACCCTCGGGGTCGATCTCTAGCGCTTGGCGCGCCGCGAGCAACCCGGCGGCCAGGTCGGCGATCCCCGGCGTATCCGGGTAGGCGGCAACAACACCACCGACGATGGCCATGGCCTCCTGCATGAGCGACACCGTCTCGTCGACCGGCGTTGCCGGATCAGAGGCCTCACGGAGTAGGTCGCAGGCGACCTGAAGATCGTCCACCGCACCCACGGCGTCCTGGCCTTGATCGACGAGATCCCGGCCGGAGTCAACGAGGTCGCGGCCGCTGTCGATGGCCTCACGGCCCGCATCGACGGCCTGCTGCCCGGCCTCTACTGCTTGCTGACCTGCGTCAATGGCGCCCTGGCCAAAGTCCATGGCGGAGTCGACCGCAGAGCAGCCCGTCAGCAGGATGGCGGCAGCGGCGAGGGACACGAAGGCAGTTTTCATCGCTCTCGACGGTACGAAGAGCCTCGGCCAACAAGCAAGTCGGCGCGCACGCGGCGCCCTAGGATCAAGGGGTGGACATCGTGAGTGGCCCCTGGGATGAGACGCAGATCACCCATTTCCTCACCGAGACCGCCATACCCGTGCGACTCGCCACATCCGGGATCCAAGCCCCCATCGTGCAGTCGCTGTGGTTCCTCTATGACGACGATGCCCTGTGGTGCTGCACCCGCCTTGACGCACTCCTCACCAAGCGACTGCGCCGCAGCCCGGCCTGCGGTTTCGAGGTGGCCGGCGACCTGCCGCCCTACCGCGGCGTTAGGGGCACGGCTGTCGCAGAGCTCCACTCGGCGGACCAGGCTGCGCTCGTCCTCCCCCGGCTCATCGACCGGTACCTCGGTGATCGTCAGGCGCCGCTGGCAACCTGGCTCATGTCGCGCATCGACGACGAGGTCGCAATTCGCATCGGATCGCTGCGGGTAACGAGCTACGACTTCACTCCACGCATGTCCTAGCGGCCCTAGCCGACCGGCTCTGGCTCCTTCGTCGCGTCACGCGGCTGTTCCGGTGCCTTCGACAGTTTGCTGGGCCACCAGATCTTGCGACCGATGTCATAGGACAGGGCTGGGACCAGTGTCGACCGAATAATGAAGGTGTCGAGGAGGACACCGATCGCCACGGCAAAGCCCACCTCGCGCAGCACCACCAGGGGCAAGACGCCGAGCACAAGGAACGTCGCTGCGAGGACAATGCCGGCCGAGGTGATGACTCCACCGGTGACGGTGAGTCCCTTGAGGATGCCGGGCCGCGTCCCCAATTTGGCAGACTCCTCCCGCACTCGCGTCATCAAGAAGATGTTGTAGTCCACGCCCAATGCAACAAGGAAGACAAAGGCGAAGAGCGGGAACGATGTATCCGCACCGGCGAATTTGAACACCTCGTTGAAGACGACCGCGCACACACCGAGAGTGGCGAAGAACGACAGCACCACCGTGCCCATGAGGATCACCGGGGCCAGGATTGCGCGCAGGAGCAGCACAAGGATCACGAAGATGACGACCAACACGACGGGGATGATGAGGTTCCGATCGCGCAGGGACGCCTGATCCACGTCGAGTTGTGACGCCGTCTGGCCGCCAACCAACGCATCCGCACCCTCGACAGCGTGTGTGCGTTCACGCAGGTCGGCGATGGTCTCCTCGGCCGCCGTGCTGTCTGCCGGATCGGACAGCGTGGCCTGGATCTGTACGCGACCATCAACGACCTTCGGTGGCGCCTGGTCCGCACCGGGCACCCCGGCAGGGACTCCCGTGTAGACGGAGACGCTAGAGACGCCCGGTGTATCCGCAACGATCTGCTCGACCTCGTCGAGGGAGTCGGCGTTCGTGATGATGATGGCCGGCGTACCCAGTCCGCCGGGGAAGTGTTCGGCGAGTGCCTCCTGACCAACAACGGAGTCGGTCTCATTGACGAAGGAGTCGGTCGTGGTGATGCCGTCAGCCTTGAGCGTGACGGAGAAGCCGGCGAGCACCACCATCAATCCCGCGGTGATGACCCAGGTGATCCGCGGACGGCGGCCCACTCCCGAGGCGACCTTCGACCACACGCCGGACATGCGCTCATCAGCTTCGTCGTTGCGGGGAACCTTCGGCCAGAAGGCCCAGCGCCCTGATGGGAAGTGTTCGCGACTGAATGGCCCCCAGGAGGGTCGGACGATGCGCAGGATGCCGAAGACGATCCACCCGAGGATGGTGATGAGCGCGAGCACGCCGCCCACGGCAACGAACGGCAGGATCGACAGGTCCGTGACAAAGCTCAGTCCGAGACCGATGACGGTGGGCACCACGAAGGCAAGGATCGGTAGTACGACGCTGGGGATCACCAGCAGTGCCGGCAGGAAGGTCAGCATGACGACCAGAGCGGCAGCGATACCCGCCGCACCGACCGGTCCGGTCGAGCGGTTGGAGTTCAACTCACTCAGCAGCAGGCACATGAGGCCAACGCTGACGGTCGCGGCGCTCGCGATGATGGGCTCGGCGACACCGCGCAGTGCCGCTTTCATTGCGTCGGTGTGCAACTCGTGGCGATGGAGTTCTTCGCGATAGCGGGCAACCAGCAACAGGGCATAGTCGGTCCCCGCACCGAAGACGAGCACCGTGAGAATGCCCTGGCTCTGCCCGTTGAGCACGAGGATGTCCGACTTCGCGAGGTAGTAGACGACAGCGCTCGCCGCCGACAGCGCCATCGCCGCCGCGACCAGCGGGATGAGCCAGAGGAAGGGGCTTCGGTAGACGAGGATCAAGATGATGGCGACCACGAGTGCCGTGGCACCGAGCAGGGTTGTGTCGATCGCGCCGAAGACCGCGATGAGGTCGGTCAGCAAGCCAGCCGGTCCTGTCGCGTTGATCTGCAGATCCGGGTACGTCGAGGCGGCCTCGCGCACCGCATCCGTGACGCCGCGGAGAACAAGCACACCCTCACCGAGGCGTTCAGATGCACGGTCGCCGTTAATCGGAATACTGATGAGGATCGCCCTGCCATCCTCGGCGGGGATCGGAACGATCGGCTCGTCCGCCAGGTACTCCTCGACACTGCCCCCGTCGACAACCGGCAGAGTCGGGATGGACTCGACAAACTGCTGTGCCTGTGCAAAGTCCGCCGGGGTCAGCGCACCCCCATCGGGCCGGGTGATGACCACCAGCAGGGGTAGCGCGTCGTTCTCGTTGAACGCGGCGACCTCGTCGGCCACCAGCGTCGACTCGGCCGATGCGGGAAGGAACGAAGCATTGTCGTTCTCCTGCACCTCGCTCAACTTCCCAGCGAGCGGACCGGCGACGCTGCCAATGAGCAGCCAGACGATCGCGACGGCGACCGCGAGCCAGATCGCCTTGCGGCCGGTACGCGTGCGAGCGGTCTGGTCATTATCGGAGCCATTCCCGAGAGCCATGGCCCCTAGCCTGGCATCACCACCCCCGGACGGCCCGTGAAATGGCACAGTGGGCGCGCCGAACTAGTCGGACAGGGCGGTGACTCCGCCGCCATCGGCGACAGCGGTCCCGATTTGCACAAGCGCATCGGTCGCCATAGCCATCCCATCGGCCAACTCCGTCCCGGCACCGAGTTGCTGACCGGCGAGTGTCCGCTTGCGGATCGACTCCATGATCACGGCGAGTTTGACGGCTGACAGCACGAGACACAGATCGAGGTGCCCGATGTCTCGACCACTCACCCGGGCATAGTGGTCAACGAGCTCGGACCGGTCCCAGAACCCGTCGCGGTCGGTGATGAAGGCCGCGAAGCGGATCTGATGGCGCAATTCGTCACCGGGTCGCGACCAGTAGACAAGGAGCGTTGCCAGATCCATCAGGGGATCGCCGAGGGTGGCCATCTCCCAGTCCAGGACCGCATCGATGCGTGGCTCATCCGCGGCAACAATGCAGTTGTCCAGCCGGTAGTCGCCGTGAACGATCGACCAAGGAGTCGCTTCGGGAAGGCTCGAGACGCGCTGGTTCAACCAGGTGAAGAGGGCATCCAGCGTGGGCAGGTCCCGGGTCTTCGACAACTCCCACTGCTGACCCCAACGCGTCACCTGGCGGGCAAGGAAACCCACCGGGCGGCCGAAGTTATCGAGCCCCACCGCCGCGGCGTCAATGTCGTGGAGTTGGGCGAGGACCTCGATGAGTTCGGCAGACAGCGTCGATGCGCCCTCCGCCGTGAGCCCCTCAGCCGCCCGATCGCTCGACAGGATGCGCCCCGGCACGTAATCCATGACGAGGAACGTCGCACCGTTGACCTCGATGTCCTCACATAGGGCGAGGGGGGTGGGGGCTCGGAAGCCACCGCGAGTGACTCCACTGAGAACGGCGTACTCCCGCGCCATGTCATGAGCTGTCGGCATGACATGACCGAGCGGTGGGCGGCGCAGAACTAACTGACGCGTGCCCTGCGTGAGGAGATAGGTGACGTTGGACAGACCGCCGGAGAGGCGTTCGGCTCCCACCGGCAGCCCGGCGGCGAGCAGTCCGCGTCCGGTGAGCCACGGTGTGACCCGATCGAGGTCCAGACCCTCGGGTGACGCGGAGGTCACCTCACGAACTCCGACAAGTCCTCAACAGTGGGGGCGGCAAGAACTGAGGCCGGACTGTCACCGTCGACCCACATGATCAGAGCCTGCGAATCGCTGAAGGCGACCTCTGCCGAACTGTCCAAGGACACGACCGACATCCCATCGACGAACGGGAATGCGCTAGCGAAGAGGGTGGTCAGCGCGATGCCGTTGCTGTCATCGAGGAGCGCAACGTCAATGAACGTCCCTGAGCCTCGAAGCACGAGCCCCTGAGAAGCCGCGCCCAGGTCGAGGGGGCTGGCCACCCCTTCGGTGTCCACCGCCATGGCCCGGACGAATCCATCGGAGTCGGTGGCAAACAGGACCGCCCCGGAATCCACCGGCACGAGCGCAAGGCGCGTGAGGTCAGCGGACCACGACACCGTGGTGGGGGCGGCAGGGTTCGGACCGAGATCCATCATCGTGACCTCGCCGTCGGCCGCCCAGGCCACCACCGCGCGATCGGCGGTTGAACCAGTCGCGATGGCCGTCGCAGAGCCGGCGTATTCAACCTCCGCGGGCGCCCACACACCTGTCGGACCGACCGTCGACGACAGGACTCTCTCGTCGCGTCGCCACACGACTCCCGCCACATCGTCGTCCGTGAGGGCAACGTGAACGTCGCCGATCGCGTCAACCTCCGCGGCCGCTACGTCGATCGCCGACGACGTGCTCCATCGGCCCTCCGCCGAGTGCGCCGCGTGCAACAGGACCGAGGACAGATTCGTGCTGACCACCGTGAAAGCGACTACCGCGTTGCCGGAGTCGGCGACGGAGAGCGCCACCTCGTCGATGCGGGCCGCGAGGGGCCCCATGGATGTCGCCGCCGTCCAGTCGGCACCGGCGTGGCAGGACGCTTGCAGTCGCTGATGCGCCCAGGACTCCTCAACCCACGTGACACAAACGTCACCGACGTTGTTCGCCGCGATGGTCGGTGCATTCGCGTCGACACCACGGCGCGACAGAATCGTGGGTGCCGACCACCCCAGTTCACCGCGTCGCTCCGCGACCTGGACGGTTGACTTGCCGGTTGACGCATCGACCGCGGTGAACGCTGCCCATGCCTGGCCATCGGCACCGGCCGCGAGCCGCGGCGTACCGCTGGAGATCCCCGGGGCGGACACCTGTTCGGCCGGTCCCAGGCCTAGGTCAGCAGCCGCAATCCCCGGGACGGCAACGAGACCGGCCACGAGGCCGGCGCCGAGAGCCAGGGACAGGGGGAGCCGCATCCACCGAAGGTACCGCGCGATGGAGGCCGGGCCGAAGTCCCGGGCCGATTCCCAGGTGCCTCACGGCACGGTGAGGCTGACCTTGCCGAAGGTACGCCGCTCGCGCAGGTCGCGGTGGGCCTGCGCCGCTTCGGCCAAGGGATAGGAGGGCCCTTCCAGCGGCACCAGAGCACCGGACACAACCAGCCCGACAAGTTCGCGCAACGGCTCGGCGACACGTCGAACCGGGTCGGACCGCAGGCAATCCACGAGCCAGAAGCCGATGACGCTGTGAGACCCAACCATGAGCGAGGCGGGGGGAATCGGGGTGGCCGGAGTGCGTGATGCCATCCCGTAGACAACGAGCCGCCCAAACGGTGCCAGCACCGCCAGCGAGGCATCGGTGGTGGTGCCGCCCACCATTTCCAGGACGATGTCGACCCGCTTGCCGTCATTGGCCTGACGGATCGTGGCGGCAAGGTCCGGCGCTGTGGAGTCGATGACGACATCTGCTCCTGCCGCCAACGCCTGCGCCCGCTTCTCCTCGGTGGACGCGACGGCAATGATGCGCCCGGCACCCCATTGCCGCGCCAACTGCACCGCGAGATTGCCCACGCCGCCGGCAGCTGCGTGAACGACGATCGACTCGCCATCCTGCAGACGAGCCGACGTACGCAGGAGGTGCCAGGCGGTCAGGCCCTGAACGAGAAGGCTCAGGGCAGCGGCGTCGCTCATGGAGTCGGGTACCTCAAAGCACATGGCGGGAGCGACCAGCGCCCGTTCGGCGTAGCCGCCGCCACCCGAAGCGGTGAACCCACAGAGGCGGCGACCATCGGGCAGAGTGCCCACCACCTCCGCTCCCGGGATAAAGGGAAGTTCCTGGGCGGCGAGGTAGGAGTTCTCCACAGCGTGGGTGTCGGCGTAGTTCACCCCAGCACCAGAAACAGTCAGGACCTCCAGACCCGGTAGCGGTATTGGGTCCTCGACCTCCGAGAGCTGCAGAACCTCCGGACCGCCGAACTCGGTGACCTCAATAGCGCGCATCCGGTCACCCTATGCGCGAAAGCACGGCGCCGGTCTCAGATGGAACAGTCGCCACCGTCGCAGCAGGGCTGGATGTAGTAGCAGCGAGGGCAGAAGTCCTTGCCACCGCGGCGCTCGAGGTCAACACTCTCGCAGGCCGGGCACGGTCCAGGGGAACCCATCACAAGAGCCGAGGCTAGCCGCGCCCAACCCTCACTCGGAGGAGCGACACATCCGGGACCCTCAGCTCACAGCGTCTCGCGGTAGCGCCGCGCGTCGGGAACGCAATGTCTCACCAGGAACCACCGCCTCCGCCGCCACCACCTCCACCGGAGAACCCCCCACCTCCGGAGAATCCGGACCCACCGGAGGAACTCGGCTTGGTGTACGCCGACCCCACCGTCGCGGCACCGGTCGTCACCATGTGGTTCAGCGCGTAGATATTGGCGACGAATAGGCCGGTGGTGGACAACTCCTCCGGGGTGAGATCGGGGAAGGCACTGGTCCACGAGCCTTCGAGCCCGAAGAGCACGGCGTACGGGAGCATCGTGGCGAACACCGCGTGCGCGGGCAGACCCAAACGGTGCACGAGTTCGCGGCGGGCGGCACCGGGGTCGGTGTCGAGGAATCTCTTGAAGCCTTCGACGCGTGCCTCGAAGCGGGCCGACTCCACCGTCTCGTTCTCGGGAACGAAGAAGGTGGCGACGAAGAGGCCGACCGTGAGCGCGAGCAGGATCGGCACCAGGCCCGCGCCGATGATCGCGTTCTCGGTCCCCATGAACAGGACGACAGCGCCGATCGTGAGCAGGAGAGCGATCCCAGCAGCACACCCCACCGGCTTGCGCGCCGCGTTCATCAACGGGTTGTAGCGCTTGGTCGCTGTCGCCTCCGCCTTCAGCTCGGATTGCACCGCGGTCACCGCTTTGGCGAACTTGGCGTCGTAGCCCTCCAGGGTCGCCTGCGTGCGGCCTTGGAAGATTGCGGCGAGGAAGCGCTCCTCCCACGGCTTGAGTCCGTCCGTCCCCAGGCCCGACCACGCCAGATCGATGCGACCCTTGCGCAGGAATCCGGGGTCCTGCGCCGACAACGTGATGTAGCGGCGTGCCACGAGGTCAAGCAACGTCGCCAGCACACCGCGCGACTCCAGATCCCCATCGAGACCGACCGTGATCTCGGCTGGACGCAGGTTGTCCGGAGGGCCGTACTGCACCGGGGAATTCGGCATGTTGACGCCGCGGAGTCGGCGACGATTCACGACAATGTAGGCCGAGGGTGCGACCAGTGCGATGAGAGCCAAGATCCAGGAGAACATCAAAACCCGCCCCGGTGACTCCGAGATCGGTGCCGATTCGATCGTGCGCATGGGCGGTGACGTGAAGGCGGCGCCGGGATAGGCGATCACGGCGGTGAGTGCTTGGCCCGGACTCAGGTAGTCCTGTCGGAAGGTCGCGTTAACTCCCTCGATGCGATCGGTGCAGCCGACGGTGGAACCCGAGTAGCCGGTGAAGCACTGGGCGGCGAGGACATCTCCCGGACCCGCGACGGCGACGATGGCCGACTCGATGGTCACCTCCCAGCCGGTCCCGATGAAGTCCCAGTACAACTCGACGTCGCCGGCAGCGAAGTCGTAGGGGTTCTCCACCGCGAGCTCGTCCGCGGTCATGCTCCGCAGCGCACCCGACACCGTGTAGGAGATGACGTAGACGTGCGCACCAGTGATGGTGATGTCGGGATCGCCGATCTTCACCTCGCGCAGCAGTCCGAGGTCCTGCTCTTCGTAGCGCACCGGCAGGCCGTCCATGGTGACGTTTGTGACCGTGATCGGGTGGATCCAGCGCTGTCCATCAGGCAGTTCGTCCGCGACAGGGATCGTGCGGAAGATGCCGTGTCGGGCAGTCGAACCGAAGTCGTACTCGATCGTCTCGGTGACGTTGAGGAGGCCATCGTCAGTCACGACCGCTTCGACGCTGTATGACGCAATGCTCTCGTAGGCCTGCGCAACGGGTGCACCCGCGACTACCGCGACGGTCGCCACAGCGGCGACGGCGAGGAGTCGGAGGGCCCGGACCATGACTAGAACTGCACGTTCGGGGCGCTGCGGCGACCCTCATCCGGCTCACGATAGAACTCCCGCTGTGACACGCTGGCAATCCCCGCGAACCACATGGATGGGATGGTCTTCAACGCCGTGTTGAGATGAACGACCGAGTCGTTGTAGTACTGGCGCGCAAACTGCAGTTGACTCTCCAGATCAGCCAACTGCGTCTGCAGTTGTCCGAAGTTTGCGGTCGTCGTCAGTTGCGGATACGACTCGGCGACGGCGAAGAGCCGACCCAGTGCGCCCGTCATGGCGGCGTCGGCGGCGGACTTCTCATCAATCGACTTCGCGGCCGTCGTGCGGGTGCGCGCTTCGGTCACCGCCTCCAGGGTTGAGGCCTCGAAGTCGCGCGAACCTTTGACGGTCTCCACGAGATTGGGGACGAGGTCTGCGCGTTTGGTCAGGAGGGTGTCAATGTCCCCCAGGGCGCCTTCGGCGCTGACGTCGAGTCGCCGCAGTTTGTTGAACTGTGCAATGGCGACGAGGACGACGATGACGATGACCGCGATCACGATGAATACCCACCACATGAGTCCATTGTGTCGCGTTCACGCGCCCATGTCCGGGTCCTTCGTCCCTAACTCTCATCCGGTGATAGGCGCGTTGTTGACGATTTCTGCGGCGTGTCGCGTGCACAACTCGCCACTCAACGGATGAGGCAGAAGGGGTGGGCAGCCATGCTGCCCACCCCTTCGCCATTCCGCGCGCTACGTGAGCGCTGCGGTGCTTGCCTGACCTGCGTGCTACGGCGTCACCGTGACCTGGATGGTCCACTTGTCGTCGGTGTTGTCCATGTTGGTGAGCACGATCTCGGTCGTGCCCTCCTTGAGGGCCTCACCACCTGGCAGGAAGGTCGCGCCCATGTCTTCCTTGCCCGCGGTCACGGTCATGACCTCTAGGTCGCTGGAGGAGATCATCCACAGCATCGGGTCGGCGACGTTGAACGTCATGGTCCGACCGACGGAGATCTCCGCGGTGGTGGTGCCGGGCTCAACGATGACCGGTCCGATCACGCCGGTGCCTCCCTCGCTGGACGAGGACGCCGCAGCGGAGCTCGACGTCGTGCTATCTGAGGACCCACCGCACGCGGTGAGAATGCCTGCGCCACCGAGGGCGAGGACGCTTGCTGCGGCAATGGTGATACCGCGACGAGCGGTTGCGTTCATGTGGTGTCTCCGTTTCCCGTGGCCGCTCCATGCGGCGCTCCAGAGGATAGACGGCGATCCGGACCCCCCGGTTCCTCATCCGTTCGGCTGATATGCCGCGAGATGCCAGCCCGAAACGACAGGATGGACCCATGACGAGTCGACGAAATCCATCGCGTCGCCCGAAGGAAGGCGCCGAGGCCCCCAAGTTGGAGTTCGCTGGGACGACCCCCTACGACGCCTATGTCGGCTCATCAACCCTGGCCCACTTCAAGGAGACGATGACCGATGATCCCGGGGAGTACATGTTCCTGGTCATGTCCCAGGTCATGGAGTTGTATTTCCGGCTCATCACCTTCGAATGGCGCACCGCCCAGCGCTTTCTTCGTGAAGACAACTTGTCGCAGGCCCTCGTCGCCCTCCGTCGAAGCCGCGACACCTTCACCGCGCTTAACGCCTCGTGGGTCACCTTCAAGTGGATGACACCGCCGGACTTCAACTCCTTCCGTGAATCACTGGGCGAGGCCTCGGGCTTCCAGTCCTTCCTCTACCGCCACTTAGAGTTCCTCCTCGGCTTCAAGGACGCCGCCCTGCTGCGGCCGCACAAGAACGTTGCCGGAGACAACTACGCCGAACTCGTCGCTGCCTTCGAAGCCCCCGGGCTCTACGACGACACGCTCGCCTATCTGAGTCGCCACGGCTACGACGTACCCGCCGACGTACTCGACCGGGACATGGCGTCGGCCTACGAGGCGCATGACGGCGTCGAGGACATGTGGGTGACGCTGTACGAGCGCACCGGACCGACGGATCCGGAGCGCCAACTCAGTGAGTTGCTCACCGACCTCGCCCAGGAGTTCAGTGACTGGCGCTACTGGCACCTCATGGCGGTTCGTCGGGCCATGGGCGCCAAGGCCGGCACCGGCGGGTCCGCGGGCCTCGGGTGGCTCGAACGCAGTCTGCAACGTCAGGCCTTCCCCGAACTGTGGTCGGCGAGGACGAGGATTTGACGATGCGTGCATACGACCCCGCGCTCGACGCGGGCGATCGTGGGTGGCGTGATGAGTTTTGCATGCCCCCGTTCGAGGGCGATGCGGGAGTTCCAGGAGCGGCGTACCCCGAGGTGGCCTACTTCGCCGGCAATTCACTCGGACTGCAACCACGCGCCACGGCCCCCGCTCTCCAGATCGAACTCGATCGCTGGGCGCAGATGGGGGTCGAGGGCCAACTGAGCGGACCGCGCCCGTGGAAGGACTACCACGAGGCGCTCAGCGGTCCTGCCGCTCGGCTCGTGGGTGCTTTGCCGCACGAGGCGGTCATTATGAATTCGCTCACGGCGAACCTGCATTTCATGATGGCGACGTTCTACCGCCCGGAAGGTAGGCGAACGAAGATCATCATGGAAGACCTCGTCTTCCCGTCCGACGGCTACGCGATTGCGTCCCAGGTGCGCTGGCACGGACTTGATCCCGCTAACCACGTGCTGCGCTTGCGGCCACGTGACGGCGAGGACATGCTGCGGACCGACGATGTCGTCGCAACCATCCGCGATCTCGGTGACGAGGTTGCCCTGGTGCTCTTCAGCGCGGTGAACTACCTCACTGGCGAGTGGATGGACATGCCCACAATCACGGATGCTGGACACGAGATCGGGGCAATCGTCGGCTGGGACCTGGCCCATGCGGCGGGCAATGTGCCCCTGTCCTTGCATGATTGGGGCGTCGACTGGGCCGCCTGGTGCAACTACAAGTACGTCACCTCCGGACCGGGTGCACTCGCTGGCTGCTTCATCCACGAGCGCCATGCCCGCAACACCGAATTGCCGCGCCTTGCCGGCTGGTGGGGCACCCGTACCGATACGCGCTTCCGCATGGAGCCCACCTTCGATCCGCCGCCCACTGCGGACGCATGGCAGGTATCAAATCCGCCCATCTTCGCGATGACCCCGGTGCAGATCTCGCTGGAGATGTTCGATCGGATCGGGATGGACGCCCTGCGCGCGCGAAGTCTGCGCCTCACGGGCTACCTCCGCGGACTCTTCGCCGAGGTCATCGCTGAATTGCCCGAGGGCAGCATGCACATCGTCACTCCGGAGGATCCGGACCGACATGGCTCGCAGTTGTCGGTGCGCTTCTCGACCGACATCGCCGTACTCGCCAACACGCTGAGGGACCTGGACGGCGTCATCGCCGACACACGCAACCCGGACATCATTCGGTTTGCTCCGATCGCGTTGTATTCGAGTTATCTCGACTGCTGGCGAGCAGCAGACGCTTTGCGGAGACGTCTTGGGTGACGTGCGACGGCTCCGGGAGTCCTACGGAACTGCGGATCGGCAGTTCGGGGAGTGGTTCCTGCCCAACCTTGACGGAGCGCCACTCGTCGTTCTCATCCATGGTGGCTACTGGCGCCCGATCTACCGCCTCGATATCGAGGAGGCGAGCGCGAAGGCTCTCGCGCAGAGCGGCTTCGCGGTCTGGAGCATCGACTACCGCACCTACGAGTCGGGGTGGCCGGCCACGTTTGAGGACGTGGCGGCCGCGATCGACTACGGCATTCAGCGCGCGCCTGCCCACGGCGTCGACGCCACGCGCAAGGCCCTGTGCGGCCACTCCGCGGGTGGCGCACTCGCACAGTGGGTGACGTCGCGTCGGCGGTTGCCCTCCGATGCCCCTGGCGCCAACGCACAGGCCCCGCTCTTCGACCTGATCGTCCTCTCGGCTCCTGTCGCCTGCCTCACCCTGGCCAGCACCGACCAGCTCGGGAGCGGTGCCGTGGACACGCTGATGGGCGGACGACCCGAGGACGTGCCCGAGCGCTACGCAGTATGCGACCCCGCGCACCTCACCCCGGATCCGGGACGCCGCCTCATCCTTCATGGAGACGCCGACACCGACGTTCCCATGTCGCAGAGCGAATGCATCCGCGACCACCTCGACGATCACGGCATCGATGTCGAGTTGGCTATCTTGCCCGGAGATGACCACTACCGGATCCTCGATCCGTCGAGCACCGTGTCGCTCCTGCGACAGCAGGCACTCGCCGACGCCCTCGCGCTCGCGCGCTGAGGTTTCCGACCGTTGTCGTGGGTTCCACAAGCGAGAAAGCACCGATGACGGTCGGAAACCGAGAGCGGGAGACTCGCTACCCCGGCAGAATGGCGGCATGACGGACTTGACGGCACCGGGTGGTGGCACGGCCAAGGTGGTGCAGGGCAAAGCAACCCCGCGAGGGGCCTACCCCCACGTCAAGGTCGTAGGCGACCTCATCTGGGTCTCCGGCACCAGTAGCCGCCGAGCCGACGACACGTTCGTGGGTGTCGACGTGGGCGACGACGGCTCCGTGACTCTCGACATCCGCGCGCAGACGCGGGCCGTCATCGAGAACATCCGCGACATCCTGCGCTCGGTCAATGCGGACATCGACGACCTCGTCCAGGTGACGTCGTACCTCGTCGACATGGCTGACTTCCCCGGCTACAACGAGGTGTACGGCGAGTTCTTCGACTTCGCCGGCCCCACCCGCACGACGGTCGCGGTCCGTGAACTGCCCCATCCTCATCTGCTCATTGAGATCCAGGCCGTCGCCCACCGCGGCGCACGCGAGAAGGAGTGACATGTCCGATCTGACCAAGACCCTCAACTTCGATGCGTGGGTGACCGAGAACGGTCCGAACCTCAAGCCGCCGGTAGCCAACAAGGAGATGTTCCCCGGCCACGAGGACTTCATCGTCATGGTGGTGGGAGGGCCCAACCAGCGCACCGACTTCCACGTCGACCCCTACGAGGAGGTCTTCTACCAGGTCAAGGGCAACATGCATGTCAACCTCATGACGCCGAACGGTCCCGACCGCGTGGACATCCGCGAGGGCGAGATGTGGGTCCTGCCCCGCAACATGCCGCACTCCCCCCAGCGACCCGAGGCCGGCTCCATCGGCTTGGTCTTCGAGCGACCTCGCGAGATCGGGACCCTGGAGAAGTTCCAGTGGTACTGCCCCGAATGTGGCGGCCTCGTGCACGAGGTTGAGCTGCAGGTGACGGATATCGCCGCGGATCTCCCCCCAATTTTTGAGGCCTTCTACAACGACGAATCTGCCCGCACCTGCACCGCGTGCGGACACCTGCACCCCGGCAAGGGCTGATCTGCCCTATGCCCGTTATCGACGTCCACTCTCACGACGTCCCGCGTGGTTGGCCCGACCTCGCCGAGGTCACCGGCGCCCCCGGCCCCTGGCCGTGGCTTCGTCTGGAGTCTGAGCGTGACGCCATGATCATGGTGGGCGACCGTGAGTTCCGACGCATCAACGATCAGTGCTGGGATCCTGAGGTGCGCGCCGCGGATATGGACGCTGACGGTGTCGATATCCAGGTGGTCTCACCGACCCCCGTGTTCTTCTCATATGACCGACCGCCCGCCGAGGCGGCCGCGATCGCCCGCGTCTTCAATGATCTCGCCTTGGAGATCTGCGATCCCCTGCCTGATCGACTCATCCCCTTCTGCCAGGTGCCGCTCCAGGATGTCGACGCCGCCTGTGCCGAACTCGACCGCTGCCTCGCCGCCGGGCACCGCGGCGTGGAAATCGGCAACCACGTCGGCGACCGCGATCTCGACGATCCCGGCACGGTGGAGTTCCTTCAGCACTGCGCCGCCGTGGGGGCTCCGGTATTCGTCCACCCGTGGGACATGACCCCTTCCCCACGCATCTCCCGCTGGATGGCCGAATGGCTGGTCGGTATGCCGGCTGAAACACACCTCACCATCCTGGCCATGATCCTTGGCGGCGTGTTCGATCGCGTCGACCCGTCGCTGCGACTGTGCTTCGCCCACGGCGGTGGATCCTTCGCCTTCTGGCTCGGACGCTTCGACAACGCCTGGCGGCAGCGACCCGACGTCATCGGGGTCTCCGAACACCCCCCTGGCGAGTACCTCGACCGCTTCAGCGTGGACTCGGTGGTCTTCGAACCTGCCGCCCTGCGACTGCTCGTCGACACCCTGGGCGCCGAGCACGTCATGCTCGGATCGGATTACCCCTATCCGCTCGGCGAACGCCCCGTCGGCAACGTCGTACGCACATCGGACTTCCTCGACGACACTGAACGGACGGCCATTCTCGGCGGCAACGCCGCCCGCTTCCTCGCACTCCATCCCAGCAACGGAGGACACCATGAGTGATCGCGTCGTCATCGTCGGAGCTGGGCTCACGGGCTCGCTGCTCGCGGCCATGCTCGGCCGCCGCGGCGTGAGCGTGGAGGTATACGAACGTCGAGCCGATCCGCGCCTCACCGGAGCCGAGCGGGGCAGAAGCATCAACCTCGCCATCTCGACACGAGGACTGACAGCATTGCGCGAGGTTGGGCTTGAGGACGTTGCCCTTCAACGTGGCCTGCCGATGCATGGCCGCATGATTCACGATGCCGAAGGCGCGACCGAATTCCAGCAATACAGCGCGGATGGCGCGCGCAGTATCCAGTCCATCAGCCGCGGCGAGTTGAACGCTGTCCTCCTCGATGCCGCGGAGGCGGAACCGAGCGTCTCTCTCCACTTCGACCATCGGCTCGCTCGTCTTGATCTGCCGACCTCCACGTTGGCGTTCACGAGTGGGGAATCCACGCGCGAAATCAGCGCCGCCGCCATCATCGGGGCCGATGGCGCCTTCAGTGTCGTGCGCCGAGCGCTGCAGTCCACGGTCGGTTTCGACTACTCCCAGGACTACCTCAGCCACAGTTACAAGGAGCTCACGATCCCACCGGTCGACGGCGACTACGCGATGGATCCCAGCGCCCTGCATATCTGGCCGCGCGGGGCCTCGATGATGATCGCGCTTCCAAATCTGGACAAAACCTTCACCGCAACGCTCTTCTGGCCGCGAACCGGACCGGGCTCCTTCGAGGAGATTGCGACACCGGAGCAGGCGCGACGCTACTTCGACGACAACTATCCCGACGCCTCCGAACTCATGCCGGACCTCGAAGAGGACTACCGACTGAATCCGGTCGGGTCGCTCCTCACCGTCCGCTGCCAACCGTGGAACTCCGGGACGGTGGGGCTCATCGGTGATGCCGCCCACGCGATCTGCCCCTTCTACGGCCAGGGTGCAAATGCGGGCTTCGAGGACTGTGTTGAGCTCATGCGCCAGTGGGACCTGCATCTCGGCTCCTGGGCGCCGACCCTCGCCGAGTACGCCCGGGTGCGAAAGCCGCAAGGGGACGCCATCGCCGACCTCGCCCTGCACAACTTCATTGAGATGCGGGACTCCGTGAATTCGCCGGTGTACAAGGCCACCCACCGGGCCGAGCAAATGCTGCATCGCGTCCTTGGTGATCGCTACCGCACCCGCTACGAGATGGTGTCCTTCAGCACGACGCCGTACGCCGATATCGAACCCACGGTCCGACGCCAGCGCACGATCGCGGGAGCCGCGGTTGCCGGAGCCGCCGCCGCGGCTGCTGCGCTGGGCTTGGCGGCGCGGCGCTCCTAGCCGTCCGCCATCGCCGGCTCAGGATCAAAGCTGTAGCCGAACCCCTTGCGCGTGGCGATGCACTCTCCGATCCCCGTGGGCTCGAGCAGGATGCGCAGTCGCCGGATGTACTCCGTCACCGAGCCCTCCGTGCGCCACGTGGAACCCCACACGGAACGAAGGAGGTCGGCGCGCGAGAACACGACATCGGGATGCGCCGCAAGCTCACGCAGCAGGGCGTACTCCCGGGCCGACATTGGCACCGGAAGGTGGTCCACGAATACCCGCTTGCGGGCACCATCGATATGCAGGCGCCCGATGTGGACATCCTCGATCGACAAAGCCTCGGGAGCGGGGTCAGGGTCGTGCAGGATCAGATCGAACCCGACGGCGTCTCGGGGCGATAACGACTCCACCAGTTCTACGCCGAAACCCGCCTCGGCGAGCACTCGGGTCGCGGCATCGAGCGCTTCACGATTGCGTACGGGGCCGAGCACCGCGATACGCGCGGCCGCAAGATCGGCCGTACCTGGCCGTGTTGACTCCCCCATGGATCCCCCCGATCCGTGCGACCACGGCCGCACGCGCCCATGGTGGCACAGGTGGGCTCCCGGACCGAGCAGATCGACCTAGTCCGAAGTGGTCCCGAATTGCTCAAGCCGCTCCACGCCGTGCCGCAGGTCATCCACCTCGGCCGCGGAGTAGTCGGTATCCCCGGTCCACCTCAGCGCGTCGAAGGGGCAGACCTCGACGCAGATCCCGCAATACATGCACAGACCCCAGTCGATGGTGAATCGGTCGAGCACAGCGACACTTCGTGGTCGGCGCGCCCCCGGCTCGGTTACCTCAACCGTGTGACTGTCAATCTCGATGCACCAGTCCGGGCACTCCCGCACGCACAACATGCAGGAGGTGCAGGCGGACGCATCGAGGGCAATGGCCCCGTGGGTGTTCTGCATCAGCCGTCCCTGTCGGGCTGGTCCGGCGCCCCGTGGGGACGTGGCGTGCGGCGACTACGCCGGCCGGGCTCAGGTTTGGCGCCGGGCCAGGGACGGTCCTGCCTCCTCGGCAGCGGGACGTCCTTGCGGAGCGGATGCGCGACCGGACTGTCAGCGAGGAGGAGGCGCGTCGGCTCCGGGTGCCCGGTCATGGTCACCCCGAACATCTCCGCCAGTTCGCGTTCATGCCAGTTCGCCGCGGGGAGGATCCCCACCAGGCTGTCCAAGACCGGCGCCTCTCGATCGATCCGCGTGTGCGCGAAGACACCCTGTGCGTCACCGTTCACGAGGTGAATCACCACCTCGAACTCTCCCGCATCGGGCCAATCCACCACCGTCAGCAGATCCAGATAGTCGAAGCCCGCGTCCACCAGTTCCGTCACGCCAGCGACCCAGTCGCCGAGTTGCGCCCCCGGGGGCGCAGGGTTCGGGGCGGTCATCGGAGGGCCACCGATTCGACGAGCGCGGCCACGAGAGCCTCAGGGCGCGGTGGGCACCCGGGCACATAGTGCTCGGCCGGCAGCACGTCGCCGATTCCCGAGGTGACGGCGTAGGAATCCCAGTACGGCCCACCAGAGGTCGCACAGGCGCCGAAGGCCACCGCGAACCGCGGCTCCGGAATGGCCTCCCAGGTGGCTCGAATGTCGTCGTGGAGGGCATCGGTCACCGTCCCGGAGACCACCAGTACGTGGGCCCGGGCTGGCTCGTCGGTGTCCTGAGCCGGGGTCAGCAGGCCGCGCGCCACGGCGGCGGTGAACTCCACAGCGCAGCAGGCCAGGCCGAGATCCCGGACGTGCACGCGCACTCCCGGGTCACTGGTCACGACGTACTCCACCCCCGAAGATTAACGGCGTTCCTGCCAGGGGGACCTGAACGGACAATTCAGCGGCTCGGGTGGACAATGGGGGACGGCCCATAGGCTGGCCGGGCGGCCCATATCGAGCGAAGAGGTGCGCGTGACATCGACTGCCAAGACTGTCGTTCCCCTTGGCCACGTAGTCATCCGATTTGCCGGTGACTCGGGTGACGGCATGCAACTCACCGGCGACCGCTTCACTTCCGAGACAGCCGGTCTCGGCAATGATCTGTCGACCCTGCCGGACTTCCCCGCGGAGATCCGCGCTCCCGCGGGAACGCTCCCCGGCGTCTCTGCCTTCCAACTGCACTTCGCCGATCACGACATCATGACGCCTGGTGATCGACCCGACGTCCTTGTCGCCATGAACCCCGCCGCACTCAAGGCCAACCTCAAGGACCTCCGACCCGGCTCGGACCTCATCATCAACACCGACGAGTTCACCAAGCGCAACCTGGAGAAGGTCGGCTACCACGCCAATCCGCTGGAGGATGGCTCCCTCGAGCAGTACGCCGTGCACGACATCGCTCTCACATCGATGACGCTCGAGGCCCTTGCCGACTGCGACGTATCGAAGAAGGAGGCCGAGCGGGCGAAGAACATGTTCGCGCTCGGTCTGCTCTGCTGGCTCTACAGCCGGCCCACCGAGGGCACCTTGGAATTCCTGCGCACCAAGTTCGCGAAGAAGCCCGACATCATGGCCGCCAACATCGCTGCTTTTGAGGCAGGCTGGTCCTTCGGTGAGACGACCGAGAGTTTCTCGGTGCGCTACGAGGTGAAGCCCGCCCCCATGCTGCCGGGCACCTACCGCAACATCACCGGCAACCCGGCCCTTGCCTACGGCCTGATCGCGGCTTCTCGGCAGTCGGGTCTGCCCCTCTTCCTGGGCTCCTACCCGATCACCCCGGCATCGGACATCCTCCATGAGTTGAGCAAGCACAAGGACTTCGGTGTCGTGACGGTGCAGGCCGAGGACGAGATCGCCGGCGTCACCGCTGCCCTGGGTGCGTCGTACGCCGGTTCCCTCGGTGTCACGACGACTTCGGGGCCGGGGGTCGCACTGAAGTCCGAGGCGATTGGCCTGGCCGTTTCCCTGGAGTTGCCGCTCGTCGTTGTCGACGTGCAGCGCGGCGGACCCTCGACAGGACTTCCCACGAAGACAGAACAGGCCGATCTCTTGCAGGCGATGTTCGGGCGCAACGGCGAGGCACCGGTTCCCATCGTCGCTCCGCGCTCCCCAGGGGACTGCTTCGACGCCGCACTCGAGGCGGCACGCATCGCCATCGTCTACCGCACCCCGGTCTTCCTGCTCTCCGATGGATACCTAGCCAACGGCTCCGAGCCCTGGCGTGTGCCCGACGTCAACAAACTGCCGTCGATCGATCCGAACTTCGCCACGGAGCCCAATCACGATGGGGAGTTCTGGCCTTACCTTCGCGATCCTGAGACGCTCGCCCGGCCCTGGGCGGTGCCCGGCACACCCGGCCTCGAGCACCGCATCGGTGGATTGGAGAAGGCCGACGGTAGCGGTGACATCTCCTACGACCCGGAGAACCACGATCACATGGTGCGGCTACGCCAGGCCAAGGTCGACGCCATCGCCGCGACGATCCCCCCGGTGGAGGTCGAGGATCCCTCCGGACAGGCACGCGTGCTCATCCTGGGTTGGGGATCGACCTACGGACCTATCGGGGCCGCGTGCCGCGCGGTCCGCGCCGAGGGTCTCGACGTGGCCCAAGCCCACCTTCGCCACCTGAATCCCTTCCCGGCCAATCTTGGCGAGATCCTCCACTCCTACGATCGCGTCATCGTCCCGGAGATGAACCTCGGCCAACTCGCCTTCCTTATCCGCGGTCGCTACCTCGTCGATGCCATCGGCTACAACCAGGTACGAGGCCTGCCCTTCACCTCGGAAGAACTCGCGAGTGCCATCACCGACGTCATTTCGAACCTGTGAGGACCTGTGACTGCTACTGACCTCCCCATGCCCGGTCTCGCCGGCGTTCCGCGCACCGACGAGAAGCAGACCGCAAAGTCCTTCAAGACCGATCAGGAGGTGCGCTGGTGCCCCGGCTGCGGTGACTACGCCATCCTCGCCGCCGTCCAGGGATTCCTCCCCGAGTTGGGACTGCGCAAGGAGAACATCGTCTTCATCTCCGGAATCGGCTGCTCCTCACGCTTCCCGTACTACATGAATACCTACGGCATGCATTCGATCCATGGCCGCGCTCCGGCGATCGCCACCGGCGTCGCCGTCACGCGTCCGGACCTCTCGGTGTGGGTCGTGACCGGTGACGGCGACGCTCTGTCCATCGGAGGCAACCACCTCATCCATGCCCTGCGTCGCAACGTCAATCTGAAAATCCTGCTGTTCAACAATCGGATTTACGGCCTGACCAAGGGTCAGTATTCCCCCACCTCGGAGACCGGCAAGATCACCAAGTCCACCCCCATGGGCTCACTGGACTACTCCTTCAATCCGGTATCGATTGCGCTCGGCGCTGAGGCCTCCTTCGTCGCCCGCACGATTGATTCCGATCGGCAGCATCTCACCGAGACGCTGCGCCGGGCCGCCGCGCACGAAGGCACCGCTCTGGTCGAGATCCTGCAGAACTGCAACATCTTCAACGACGGAGCCTGGGCGCCACTCAAGGATGTCGATACCCGCGATGACATGCTGATCCGGCTTGTGGACGGCGAGCAGATTCGCTTCGGAGCGGACGGGGAGCACGTGGTCGTTCGTGGCAAGGGTGGCCACATCACGGTCGCTGAGGCCGCCGACGTCGATGAGTCCGACATCATCGTTTTCGACTCGCACGCCGAGGATCCCGGACTTGCCTTCGCCCTGTCCCGGCTCGCCGACGTGCACTCCCTCGCCGACACGCCCGTGGGCGTGTTCCGTGACGTTGTGCGACCGTCGTACGACCGACTGGTTCGAGAGCAGGTAGAGGCGGCGAAGGGGACCGAACAACCTGACCTTCAGGCGCTCCTCCGGGGCAAGGACACGTGGACGGTCAACTGACGAAAGCGCCGCGATCGGAGCTCACCACCGGGCTCCTCTTCGGCCTCCTCGCCTATGGACTGTGGGGCACTTTCCCGCTCTACTTCTCCCTCTTCGACGAGGTCAATCCGATCGAGGTCGTGTCCTACCGCATCGCGTGGTCACTGGTCTTCTGCCTCATCCTTATCGCAATTTTCGGGGATTGGCGCTTGGTCGGGTCCCTCCTACGGTCTCCCCGTCAACTCGCATTCCTGGGCACCGCGTCGGTCGCCATTGCGATCAACTGGACGACCTACGTGTACTCCGTGTCGACCGACCAGGTCGTGGAGTCGGCGCTGGGCTATTTCATCAATCCGCTGGTGACGGTGGCCATGGGCGTTGTGGTCCTGCGCGAACGCCTGCGAAGCCCGCAGTGGTCGGCCGTCGCCATCGCGGCCGTGGGTGTCCTCGTCATCGGGGTGGCCCAGGGCGCCGCTCCGTGGATCGGGCTGACCCTGGCGTTCAGTTTCGGCACCTACGGGCTGATGAAGAAGATGGCCGGTGCTGGCGCCCTGCCCGGACTCACGGTGGAGACGCTTCTGCTGCTCCCCGTCGCGGGAGTGGTGCTCGGCTACTTCCAGGTCAACGGAGGCACGGCGATCGCCACCCACGGCTGGGGCCTCGGCACCCTGCTCGCCCTACTCGGTCCGGTGACCGCCATCCCGCTCATGGCCTACGCTGCCGCCGCCAATCGCCTCCCGCTCGCGACCATCGGCATCCTGCAGTACCTCACCCCGTCGATCATTTTCATCATGGGCATCACCCTCTTCGGGGACAGCGTGACCACCTTCGAATGGGTGGGATTCGTGCTCATTTGGACCGCGCTCGCGGTTTTCTCGTACGACGCCGTACGTCACTCGCGACGCCCCTCGGCCCTCGACGCTCTTGAGGTTGCCGAGCCGACCTAGCAAGCGTCGCTAGAGCCCCGCCCGCTTGGCCTTCACGAGCAGATCCGCCCGACCCTTGGCCCCGAGGAGTTCACTCAGGTTGGCCACGTCGGCCTTGATGGTGGCCTGCGAATAGCCCAGGGCCGAGGCAATCTCCCGTGTGGAGCGCCCTTCACGCATACGGACGAGGATCTCCCGTTGCCGCGGGGTGAATTCCAGCGGCGGCGCCTCGGTCGCCAAGGCGCGCGCCTCCCCGTTGCGCTGCGCGTCGGCAATGACCCACAGCGACGTGGCGTCGCACATCGCGTCGAGCACGGCTCGAAGTTGCCAGGTCCGGTCGACGCTTTCGGTAAAGGTGAGCACGAGGAAGCCGATGGGGGCGCCGCGGTGGATCAGCGGAACGAATGCAATGTCCCCGCGCGGCGCCAATCCGCGGAAGAACGGTGCGGCGAGCGGGTACTCATCGGCCACCTGCTCCGCCGACATGAACTTCTCGACCCCGGTGCGGAAGGTCTCAGCTCCTGGTAGGTGCATAGGCGCCGTCACGGCTTGGTAGACGCGCGTCTCGCGGGGCCCGACTCCGTGAGAGCCGACCAGATCCAGGGTTGTTCCGTCGGCACGCACGGAGTAGATCAACGCCGCCTCCGCGCTGTACGGGGCGAGGAGTCCGCGGACCATGGCGTAGGCGACGGTGTCCCCGTCGGGGAAGTCCCGCAGGGTCGCGAGGAAGGACAGCAGCGGGGCCGCGTCGGGAGCGTGCCGATCGCCGCTGCGTCGCCCCTTGCTCTCGGCCACTACCCTCGCCTCCCGCCGCATACTCTCGCCGAGTGTGCACTCCCGCGCATGAAAATCGCCCAGAGCGTGCGCGCCAGTGCACACTCGGCGGAGGAGGCTGTGGGCACAAAACGGTCATAGCCGGGCTATAGCCTCCCGGACGACCCCCAAAAGGGCCTGTCAACCACTAGACATGTCTTGTCTGCCAGTCGAGGGGGTGGCGGAACGGCTTCGGGCCGTCGTCTCGTGTCGGGGGGAATCGACGAGACGGCGGCCCGATTTCGCCTCCGACCGGGGACATTGCCGCAGCCCTAGACTCGCGACGTGACCTTCGATCCCTACCAGACGGACGAGCGCCGAGCCCTGCGTCACCTCGTCGCAGACTTCACCCAGCGCGATGTCGCGCCCCACCTGGCGCGTTGGGAGGAGGAGGGTCAGCTCCCTCGATCCCTGCACCGAGCGGCCGCGCAAGCGGGCCTCCTGGGCATCGGGTTTCCCGCCGACGTTGGCGGATCGGGCGGGGATCTGATCGACGTCGTCGTCATGACGGAGGCGCTCCTCGAGAACGGCGCGAGCGGCGGCGTGATCTCCGGTCTCTTCAGCCACGGCATCGCGCTGCCCCATGTCGTGGATGAAGCCACGCGGCGACGCGAGCGCGGCGATACCGCCGGCGCCGACTATCTCATTGACGCGATCATCGGCCCGGTGCTCCGCGGGGAGCACATCATCGCCCTCGGTGTCACGGAGCCGGACGGTGGCTCAGATGTCGCCCAC
>Ga0222714_10001117_pt1 | contig 30387 bp, 21 predicted proteins | sample C33_3DmetaG_FD_165048 | JGI IMG/M metagenome (GOLD analysis project Ga0222714, IMG submission 165048) | Estuarine water microbial communities from San Francisco Bay, California, United States - C33_3D | ecosystem: Environmental > Aquatic > Marine > Unclassified | place: USA: California... | reverse complement strand
ACGTTGCAGCGATGAGCATGGATTTGAGCGTCATCGTCGTCAACTACAACGTCAAGGCGTACATCGACCAATGCCTGCGCAGCGTCCAACGTGCCTCGCAGGGATTGCAGGTGGAGGTCATCGTGGTCGACAATGCCTCGTCCGACGGCAGTGTGGCGCATATTCAGAAACACTTCCCATGGGTGGCCTGCATCGCCAGCCCCGAGAATTTGGGCTTCGGTCGCGCCAACAACCTCGCGGCCGCTCAGGCGAAGGGCGAGTTTGTGCTCTATCTGAACCCAGATACGGTGGTTTCGGAAGACAATTTCCGCCTTGCCATCGACGTCATGCGGGCACAGCCAGAAATTGGCTCCATGGGCTGCCGCATGATCGACGGCTCGGGCCACTTTTTACCCGAATCCAAGCGCGGCCTCCCCACCCCGGCAGTCGCCCTCTACCGCATCCTAGGGCTGGCCAAACTCTTCCCCAAGCACCCCCGCTTTGGTGCCTACTACGCGGGCCACTTGGCCCCCGAGGAATCGGGCTATGTCGACGTGCACTGCGGCGCCTGGATGCTCATGCGCGGCGCGGTCCTTCAAGAAATTGGCGGCTTTGACGAAGCCTTCTTCATGTATGGCGAGGACATCGACCTCTCCTACCGCGTACTGCAGGCGGGCTACCGCAATTACTACTTAGCGGATAGCCCCATCCTACACTACAAGGGCGAAAGCACGAAACACCAAAGCTGGCACTACATCAAGACCTTTCACGAGGCGATGGCCATCTTTGCCACCAAGCATTTTCAAGGCCAAGCCCTCGCCTACCGGGCGTTGATCTCCCTGGGCATTTACGCCAAGGGCTTTGCGACCTTGACGCGCTCCTGGGGCCGTGCTTTGCTGCCTTTTCTGTTGACCCTTTTGATCGGCTATGTCCTCAGCGATGGCGTCAGTACCTATTGGGAGCGCAACCACCGCTATGTGGAAGGTGGAGCCTATCCGGAACGCTTCCGCCTCGTCTTTTTGCCTCTTTTTGCCGTCTTCTGGACGGTCAGCATGGCGTTTTGGGGCGCCTTCAGCAAGTTCGCCTCGTTGCGCCGCGTCGTGAGTGCTTTTTTGATCACTTCGGGGGTCATGCTGGCCGGGTATGCGTTTTTACCGATGGATTGGCGGTTCTCGCGGGCCTTGGTGGCCTTATTTTCGTTGGGGCACTTGGTCGGCTTTTTCGCCGTTCGTGCCTCCCTCAGTGCCGGGGGCCGAAGCGCCTTGTTTTACCGCGGCTATGGGCAGGCCGAAGCCCATGTGGGGTCGGGCAAATGGCCCTTGGATCGCCTCGCCTTGCGGGTGCTGCACCTCCGGCCCAAAACCCTATTTTTTCACCCCGAGGAGCATTCCTACCGAGGCATGATTGACGCCATGGTCTCCATTTCTGCCCTCGTACCCGACGGAGTCCGGTTCCGAATGGCTTACCCCAGCTGGACCTTGGGCAGCGATACCCACGCGACCGCCTCGGACTCGGGAAAGCTCGCCCTTTCGCAATCCAGTGTTCGCGGTCAGAAGCGCGCCTTAGACCTGGGTATCGCACTGCTCGCCTTGTGCGGCGTGGCCTTGCTGCTCTGGACAAAGCGAGGGCGCCGGATGCTCTCCCATGTCCCCCCCGTGCTTTGGGGCCGAATGACCTGGGTCGGCTACCTGGTCCCTGGACCACACCTGCCCCCCTTGCGCCCAAGTGTCTTCCAACATGGGCCGGGGACCTTCACCGTGGACATTGCGCACGATGCTGACCTGCGCTATGCCGAAAATTGGCGGCCAGAATTGGACCTCATCGCCTTATTCGGCGGAAGCTTTTGACGTAAATTTGCCGGACAACCTGAGAATCTATGTTTGAATTGACGATGCCCAAAATGGGCGAATCTGTTGCCGAGGCAACGATCACGCAGTGGCTGAAGAAGGAAGGCGAGACGATTGCCTTAGACGAATCCGTCTTGACCATTGCCACCGACAAGGTGGACAGCGATATCCCTTCGCCCGTGGCCGGCGTGTTGGTCAAATGCCTCTTTCAAGAAAATGATGTCATTCAAGTAGGTCAGGTTATCGCTCAGATCCAAACAGACGGTGACGCCCCGGCCGTAGGCGATGCCCCTGCCGCCCCAGCGGCGGTTGAGGCGGTAGCCCCCGCGGCCACGCCGGTTCCCCAGGCCCCGGAAAATCCAACCCCTCAAACGGCGGCCGCGGCGATTTCTGTCGCCACGGATGCCGTCAAGGCGTCCACAGGCGCCATCCCGCGTGAAAGTGAAGGCCGCTTCTTCTCCCCCTTGGTCCGCAGCATCGCGGAGGCCGAAGGGGTGAGCGAAACCGAACTCGTTTCCATCTCCGGTTCTGGCCACGAAGGCCGAGTAACCAAAAGCGACTTACTCGCCTACATCGCGCAGCGCGCTCAGGCCCCTGCTGCGGCAGCGGTCGCGGCAACGCCCGCATCGGCGATCCCGGCGCCCTCATCTTCGGCTAAAGCCCCCGTCTCTTCCGGCCATGGCTTTACGGCGCCCAAACCCACGATTTTCCCCGGCGACGAATTGGTCGAAATGGACCGTATGCGCAGCCTCATCTCTGACCACATGGTGATGAGCAAGCACGTCTCCCCCCACGTGACCTCCTTTGTCGAAGCGGACGTGACGAACATCGTGCTTTGGCGCAACAAGATCAAGTCGAGCTACGAGAAGCGCGAAAACGAAAAACTGACCTTCACCCCCATCTTCATGGAAGCGGTGATCAAGGCGATCAAAGACTTCCCGAATATCAATGTGAGCATCGACGGCAAGACCATCGTGAAGCACAAGCCCATCAATCTGGGTATGGCTACGGCGCTTCCCTCCGGCAACTTGATTGTCCCAGTGATCAAAAACGCGGACCGCTTCAGCCTATCTGGCTTGGCCAAAGCCGTGAATGAGCTCGCGGACAAAGCGCGAACGAATCAACTGGCTCCCGACGATATCCAGGGCGGCACCTACACGGTCACCAACGTGGGCACATTTGGCAACGTGATGGGTACGCCCATCATCAACCAACCCCAAGTGGCCATTTTGGCCTTAGGGGCCATCCGCAAAGTCCCCGCCGTGCTAGAAACCCCATCGGGCGATGTCATTGCCATCCGACACCGGATGTTCCTTTCTCATTCATACGACCACCGTGTGGTCGACGGAGCGTTAGGGGGCATGTTTGTGCGCCGTGTGGCGGACTACCTTGAGCAATGGGATCTCAACCGCGAGATCTAATGGTGCTCCATCGGCCGCTGTGCATATTTGACCTCGAAACCACGGGCATCCAAGTCGTGCACGACCGCATCGTCGAGATGTGCGTGATCAAAGTGGAACCCAACGGAACCGAAACGACCAAAGTGTGGCGCATCAACCCGGGAATGCCCATTCCGCCAAGCTCTACAGAGATTCATGGCATTACGGACGAGATGGTGGCGAACAGCCCTTCCTTCCGGGACCTCGCTCCGGAAATTGCGGGATTCATGAAGGACTGCGACGTCGCTGGATACAACTCTAACCGCTTTGACATTCCCTTATTGGCCGAGGAATTTCTACGCGCAGACGTCGATATGGATATGCGCAAAGTGCATGCAGTCGATGTCCAAAACATCTTCCACAAAAAAGAGCAGCGCACCCTTTCTGCCGCGGTCAAATTTTACTGCCAAACCGAACTCGTAAATGCCCACAATGCGGAAGCCGATGTGCGCGCCACATGGGATGTTTTAAAGGCCCAAGTCGAGCGTTATCCCGACTTACCCGAGAGCATTCAGGGCCTCGCGGAATTCAGCAACATGCATCAAGCGGCTGATTTTGCGGGCTTCATCACCTTCAACAAAGACGGCGTAGAGCAATTCTCTTTTGGCAAATACAAGAACCAAACGGTAGTGAGCGTCCTGGAAAAAGATCCAGGGTACTATTCTTGGATTCAGAATGCCGACTTCCCGCTCTACACGAAAAAAATCCTCACGGCGATACGCCTGGCTATGCGATGAAAATCCTCTGTATCGGCCGAAACTACCGCGATCACGCGACCGAATTGGGCAATGCTGTGCCCACGGAACCCGTCGTGTTTTGCAAACCCGATTCCGCTATTCTGCAACCCCGTCTACCTTTTGTGATTCCCTCTTGGTCCCAGGACATTCACCACGAGATTGAGTGGGTCGTGCGTATCGGCCGAGTGGGGAAATTTATTGAACCCGAATTTGCCTGGTCTTACGTCGATGCCATGACCGTGGGAATCGATTTTACGGCCCGAGATCTTCAAAACACCCTGAAGTCCAAGGGTCTTCCATGGGAAAAAGCCAAGGGATTTGATGGCTCTGCAGTCCTGGGGACTTGGATTCCCGGCCCCATTAAACCCGGTCATTTTCAAATCAGTTTAGAGAAAAATGGTGTGGAAGTTCAGTCCGGAACCACCGCCGATTTCATTTTTCCATTGGAGCAGCTCATTGCCCATGTGAGCGAGTATTTCACCCTGAAAACAGGGGATTTGCTATTTACAGGAACCCCCGCCGGGGTGGGGCCCGTTTCTCCCGGAGATGAATTAGAAGGGAAATTGGGGGGCAAAAGCCTGCTGCGGTTGAGAATACGCTAGTCCAAACACACGGCTAAAAGTGTATATTTGGTGAATGCGGACTTTCCCTAACACCTCCACAATGAAACAACGCCTGCGTCGCTTTTTAACAGCCATCGCCCTGGTCTCCTCTTGGGCGGCTATGTCTCAGACGAGCCCGATCACGATTGTTTTTCATGAGAAATTTGATCCTCCCTCGGGTCCAGACTCTGTAACGACCTTCCACACTACGCCAGGCACGACCATACCCTATTGGAATGATACCTCCGCATTTTCTGTATCAGCCCCAAACAGCTACCACGCCAAAATTGTCCCTTTTGACTCGGTCATTTTCGAAACAGATGCCTTCGCAACGACGGGAAACATCTTTGTCCGCCTCCAGTTTGACCAAATTTGTAAAGTCCACTTCGGTCAGCAAGCCTATGTGCGCGTTTCGAACGACAACGGTGCTACCTGGACTCGATTGACCGGTACCCACTACCGAGGGCCCTCCGGTGGATTCCCCACCACGGGCTATTTCAACGAACTTTCCTATGCCAACCCGAATAATACGCCTTACTGGGGTGGTTTGACCACTGCGGGAACAGGCGTCGCTCCCTCCGCCACCTGGTGGGTTGGGGAAACGTTTGACATTTCGAGTATTATCGGCACCGGGCCAAGTGGAACCGGCCAAGGATATGCGAATTGTAAGATTCAATTCATCCTCGAATACCGCTCTCCCTATGGTACCGCCAACCCGGCAGGATGGTTTGTAGACAACGTGAAAGTGGAAGCTGCTCCCTGTGAGTTGATTCCCCCCTCTTACACCTTCAACTTGATTCCTCGCCGCGAACCCATCGGTGCGCGCTACCAGTCTACCCAGGAAATTCGCCTGAAAGCGCGAGACTTGGAATCTGGGGTAGACTCTGTTTTGTTGCATCACCGTTTGAATGGAGGCTCTTGGACCACGGTCGAAATGACTCCTTCGATCTCCTCCGCATGTCCAGATTCTGCCGAGTATTTCCACAGCTTAACCAACCTCGTCGTAGGTGATTCCGTGGATTGGTATGTGGAAATTTTTGACTGCGCTTGCCCGAATGTGGTGCGTGTGCCCTCCTTAAGTTCGACCCCGATCAACAACACGTTCTGGATTGACCCCTCTCCTCCCGCCATCTGCGGTACCACGACGCCAAACAGTTTCCCCTATTTGGTGACCAATTTCCCTTGGGTCGAGTCATTCTCCGACATCAACTGGATTCCCGGAAGCGGAACCGGTGCGACGGGCACCTCCCACCGCGGCACGATGCCGCAAGGCAACCCTCCATCGGGTAAGAACTGGCAAGTTTCGCCGAATACGACGACGACCGGCTTTGGATGGTCGGTACGTATTGGCCAAACCGGAACGCTCAACACCGGTCCCTTGGGGGATCACACCACCGGGGGGGGTAAATACCTCTACACGGAGGCGTCTCAAGGCAGCGCGAACAACAACACCATGCTCATCACGCCCTGTATCAAGCTCACCGGCCTCAACCACGCTGTGCTTGAGTTCTGGTACCACAAATACGGGGCGAACATGGGCAACATGCGCGTAGACATCGATACGGGTTCCACCACGCCTTCATGGGTAGTGGGCGCCTTCTTGATTCCGGGACAAACCCAAACCAACCAGAATGATCCCTGGGCCAAAGCCTTGGTCAACCTGGATCCCTACCTGGGAAAGATTATCCGCATCCGTTTCTTGGGCAACAAGAACAACACCGCCGCCAATGACCTGGGTGACATGGCCATTGATGATATTTCTGTGTACGAGCCGGATCCCGCCGACATTGAAATGCTGGCGATGTACAACCCTCAGAATGGATTTTGTCAGTACACCTCCTCGGAAGATGTCACTGTGCACCTTCGTTCGGAGGGCTTCTTCCCCATCGACACGATTCCGGTGGCCTTCTCCGTAACGAATTTGAGCACAAACACTACGGTGATCTCACGGGACACCATCTACACCACATTAAACTTGGGCGACACCACGACGCACACTTTTGCTCCCAAGGCTAACTTGAGTGCCTATGCCAATTACCATATCTACGTGTGGGCCGAAGCACCTGGCGATCCCAATACCAGCAATGATACGTTAGGCGCCTTTTTCATCGAGCACATTGCCCCTATCACGCAATTCCCTCACATCCAAACGTTTGATGGACCCGGTTGGGCAGCAGGCAACGGAACCTCTGGAAACCCGGGCACGTTCAACACCCCCGATTGGGAAGCCATTCCCTTACCCGCCACCGCGGACTATGCATGGCACGTAGGAAGTGCGCTCACTCCCACCTTTACGACGGGTCCTCGATGGAATCGCACCCGCAGCGGCAACTACCTCTACACGGAAGCGAGCTACGGCAACAACGGTCCAGCGGCGCTGTTTGGAACGACTCGATGCGTCGACCTATCTGCCTTGACTAATCCCGTCTTGACATTCTGGTACCACATGTTTGGTGCGGACATCAACATCTTGAATGTCCAAGTGGTCCCCAACGGAAGCAATAACTGGCAAACCGTAGCTGGAGCTCCCATATCCGGAGCGCAGCAAAGTGATGAAACGGATGATTGGAAATATAAGATGGTCGACCTCTCTGCCTATGCGGGAGATGTGGTCAAAATTAGAATTCTCGGTCGCAAGACTGGTTCCGGTGCCTTAGCAGATATTGCCATTGACGATTTGATGATCTACAATCGGCCCGCCACAGATGTGGGCGTGAGTATCGTGACCTCACCGCTGAACTCCGTCAACTTGGCGAACCCGCAGGACGTCGTGATGAAGGTTCGCAACTACGGCACAGCGGCTAAAACGGGCATCCCCGTCACCTACCAAATCAATGACCTGTGTACCCCCAGTAACTCCGGTACGTACACCACCACATACTCTGGCACTTTGGCCCCCGGAGCGGAAGGAACCATTACAGTATCTACCCCACCCACCTACTATGTGGGACAATTCGAAGTCAAGGCTTGGACTACCCTCGCAGGCGACGGAATGGCCTTGAACGATACCGCGTCGAAAATCTCTTCAGGCGCAACCAGCTATCCTATCTCTTTTGGGCCGGTCAGTTTTGACAACTGCGTAGGCGATGAGACCGGCTTCTTCACACAGGGTGGAGCTGGCACCCTGCAAATGTGGGAGTTTGGTACGCCTGCCAAAGGAAGTGGCTGGAACGGTGCAGCATCTGGCGCGAACTGCTGGGTGACGGGGCTGACCGACAACTATCAGCCGGGCAAGACGGAGATTCTCCGCATCCCAACCTTGACCAACTTTGATACCGTGGTATCTGCCGAGCTGCGATTCAAGCACAAATTTGACTTTACTCCGACGGATGGCGGCGTTGTGGAATATTTCCAAAATGGCAACTGGAACACTCTGGGCAACGCAGCCGTGGCTGTGGGCTACAACTGGTATGGTTCGGGCTATGGTAGCCCTTCCGTGCAGTCGTTGAACTCCCCAGGATGGGCAGGAAGTACGGGAGGTCAGTGGATCACCTCTTCCATCCCCTTGAATGTTTGGAACTTCTCTCCCAATCCCATCAACCTGCGATTCCGCATGGCCTCCGCCGCGGGTTCTTCGGCCAAAGGCTGGGCAATCGATGACTTTGAAGTCTACGTACCTCCTCAGAACTCGGCTTCTCCCGTTGAAGTGGATACCCGCGAGTACATCGTAATCCCTGGGGACACCTCCCATATTCGAGTACGTATTGAGAATACGGGCGCGAAGAAATTGGACTCTTGCCTCGTTCGCTTCCAAGTGAATGGCGGACCATGGAGCAACTATGAAACGGTCATCTTTGTCCACAAGAAGACTGGAAATGTTTCACCTTTGCTTAGAGGCCAGCGCCAATGGTACGACTTTAACCAAGTTTGGGTGAACCAGGGTGCAGGTACCTACAACATCTGCGTCGAGACGGCCCGCCCAAACAACAAACAGGACAATTTGACCTCCGATGACGTCATGTGCATCCCTGTAACCACGCTCGACGAGGTAACTATCGACATCAACAATGAATATTGTAACGATTTTGAAGATGCATCCGTACCGGCATGGTTGCCCTTACACACGACCAATAAGCTCTTAGCTCATGATTGGGAGTTTGGCACCCCCAACCAGACCGGCCTCAACTCCGCGGCCAGTGGCACGAAAGCATGGATGACACGTTTGGATAGCAATTATCGCAATACCGGGCAATCTGCCTTGCACACTCCCTTCTTCGTGCTGGACACGAACAAAGTGTACTCCATGCACTTTAATCACAACATGATCTCAGAGCTATATCACGACGGTGGAAGTGTCGATTGGTCCTATGATGGAGGTATTACCTGGTATACGCTGGGCAATACACTGACTAACGGCCTTTGGTATAACACCGTTCACGTGACCAGTCTGGACATCGTCCGACCAGGATGGAGTGGTAACACGAACGGCTATATCAACTCCACCATCAAGTTCACGGTAGAAAATCCGGGTAAGTTGGTCTTCCGTTTCCGCTTTGGTTCCGACTTTACGATTGACAAACAAGGATGGGCCGTAGATGACTTCTGCTTGGAGGAAGCTCCTTTTGGAACTCCAGCCGACATCGTTGGAATTGGTGTACCGGAGGTCGAGATACCGGGATTCTTCCTGGGTCACATCTCCCCCAACCCCTTGGACGGTCAAGGTGCCTTTATGTTCAATTCGGACAAGCCCGTGACGGTGCAATACACCATCACAAACAGCCTGGGCCAAATTTTGAGTGACGCAAGCATCAAAGGCGAGGAAGGGTACAACCGCGTCGATCTCGACGCCAGTAGTTGGGCGGCAGGTCTCTACATGATGGAGGTTTCGGTCCATGGCCAGAGCTTGACGCGCAAGTTCATCGTACAGCACTAAACGCAGAATCACCTGCTCTCAGCGCCGCGGCCTTCCAGCCGCGGCGCTTTTTTTTGCCCGCGTCGCCCGCGGACAAAATGGCATCTCTTTTCGGTGCAATCGGTCATTTTGACCGAGAATCGCCCGAAATCTTGCCTCGGCATCGGTTTTGAAGCCCACTACGAGTAAAACACCCGGTATGGAAAATCTCACCATCAAAACCCAAGAGGCCCTACTCGCCGCACAGCAGCTGGGCACCGAGTATGGGCACCAAGCCATCGAGACCTGGCACCTCCTTCTGGGGGTTCTCAGAACGGATCCCGTCCTGGTTGATCAATTATTTAAGTTATTAGGAATGCAGAGTGGTCGGCTGCAGGCCATCGCTGAAGCGGAATTGATCCGAATTGCCAAAGTAGAAGGCGGGCAATCCTACATGGGACGTGCCGCGCAAGAAGCCATTCAGCGTGGATGGACTTTCGCCAAAAAAGATGGAGATGATTACCTCACCTTGGAATACCTCCTCTTAGGCTTGGGCTCGGGAAAAGACGCATGTGCTCAAGCCCTAAAGGACCAAGGATTTAAGGAGTCCGAATTTCGAAAGGCCATGGCGCAGTTTCGACAAGGCCAGAAAGCCCAAACGGCTTCCGCAGAAAACAGCTACCAATCCTTGAGCAAGTATGCCATCGACTTAAATGCCCGTGCCGAATCGGGTAAGCTCGATCCCGTTATTGGGCGGGACGACGAAATACGACGCGTTCTGCAGATTTTGAGCCGCCGAACAAAAAACAACCCCGTCCTTGTCGGGGAGCCCGGAGTGGGAAAGACAGCCATTGCCGAAGGCCTCGCTCACCGGATCATTCGGGGGGACATTCCGGAAAACCTCAAAGACAAACGCATTTTCTCCTTGGATATGGGGGCTCTTATCGCTGGGGCTAAATACAAGGGTGAATTCGAAGAGCGCCTAAAAGCCGTCATAAGCGAGGTCATTAAAGGTGATGGCGACATCATTCTCTTTATTGATGAAATACACACGCTGGTCGGTGCTGGAGGAGGCGAGGGCGCTATGGATGCCGCCAATATTCTCAAGCCCGCCTTGGCTCGGGGGGAACTCCGCTGTGTCGGGGCCACCACGCTGTCTGAATTCCAGAAATACTTTGAAAAGGATAAGGCCCTTGAACGTCGCTTCCAAAAAGTACTGGTAGCGGAACCCGATACGGAGGCGTCCATCAGCATCTTGCGCGGCATTAAGGAAAAATATGAGAGCCACCACAAGGTGAGAATCAAAGACGAAGCCGTAGTCCAGTCTGTGTTGTTGAGCCAGCGTTACATCACGGATCGCTTCCTGCCGGACAAAGCCATCGACTTAATGGATGAGGCTGCCTCAAAACTGCGCTTAGAAATCAATTCGAAACCGGAGGAGCTGGATGATTTGGACCGGAAAATCGCGCAACTCGAAATCGAGCAAGAAGCGATTAAGCGGGAAGAAGACAAACAAAGACTCACTTCTATTAAGCACCAATTGAGCGAATTAACGGAGCAGCGCGCCCATTTGAGTGCGCAATGGAACGCCGAAAAAGAAGCCGTTGATCGCCTCCAAAAAGCCAAGGAAGGGATTGAACAGCTTCGTTTTGCCGCGGAGCAGGCGGAGCGAGCCGGGGACTACGCGCAAGTCGCAGAGATCCGTTACGGCAAGATTTCCGAACTCGAGCAAGAACTGGCCCGAGCTGGCGATGATTTAAGTGCTCTTCGCAACCAACAATCGATGGTCCAAGAAGAAGTCAATGCGGAGGATATTGCCGAAGTTGTTTCGCGCTGGACAGGTATTCCGGTTCAGAAAATGTTACAGAGTGAGCGCTCCAAGCTCCTCCGATTAGAAGATGAACTTCATCAACGCGTGATTGGTCAGGATGAAGCGATTTCAGCTGTCGCGGACGCATTACGCAGATCCCGGGCTGGACTCAGTGACCCCAAGCGTCCCATCGGATCCTTTTTATTCTTGGGTCCCACAGGAGTGGGTAAAACAGAACTAGCGCGAACCTTGGCGGATTTCTTGTTTGATGATGAGAACGCTATGGTTCGCATCGACATGAGTGAATACCAGGAACGCCACGCCGTTTCCCGCCTTATTGGCGCACCTCCGGGGTATGTGGGCTATGACGAGGGTGGTCAGCTAACGGAGGCGGTTCGCCGACGGCCGTATTCCGTCATCCTACTGGACGAAATCGAGAAAGCCCACCCAGAGGTCTTCAACATTTTGCTCCAAGTCCTCGACGATGGCCGCCTAACCGATAACAAAGGGCGGACAGCACATTTCACCCATAGCATTGTGATCATGACCTCCAACCTGGGCTCAGAACTGCTCATGGAAGGGCATGAAATGGAGGAGGTGATGGCTCTGTTAAAACGAAGCTTGCGGCCAGAATTTATGAACCGCATCGATGAGATTCTCGGTTTCCACGCGCTAGATCCTTCGCACATTGAGCGCATTGTTCAGATTCAACTCGATCGGGTCAAACGGCAATTGCTCGAACAAGAGGTGACGATTGATTTCAGTCCGGAAGCCGTGCAGGCGCTGGCTCTCGAAGGATTCGACCCCGCCTTTGGGGCGCGTCCCTTGAAGCGAACCATTCAGCGCCGGGTCCTCAACGAACTCTCCAAGCAACTCCTGGCAGGGGAAATTCAACGGGACGCCGTCATCCTCGTCGATGCCGTAGACGGAACGCTTTTCTTTAAGAACGTTAGCGTCGAATCCCACGTCGATTAAGACTCTGGTGGTAGCGCGCCGAATTCCGCAGGTGTTCGGCGTAGCTCCGCGCGAAGACGTGGTAGCCCGGTCTTTGGGGATCTGCGCACATGTAGACTTCTCCGCTGGGCTTGGCATCTAGAACCGCGTCCAGCACGTCCGGCTCCACCGTGGCCAGCGCTCCAGGGGGCAAGCCGGATTGTCGGTAGGTGTTGTAGGGGTGGTCCATACCCGTGATTTTTCCGGTGACGCGGCGTATGATGCCCGCATTCGGGTAACGCTGCTTGTACGCGTACACGGCGGTGGGATCTGCCTCTAAACGTTTACCCATCTTGAGGCGCGTCAAGTACAAGCCGGCTACGCGACCGAGTTCGTCCGGCTGCTTGGTTTCTGCTTGAACGATGCTCGCTAAGACGACGACTTCTTCTGGGCTTAGGTTGAGACGGGCGGCTTTGGCTTTTCGCGTTTCCGTCCAGAACACGCGGTGCTCGCGCTGCAAGCGCTCGACTATAGCGGACGGACTGTAGGACCAGTAAACCTGGTAGGAGTTGGGCACCACGTGTTCAAAACCCAGGTCTTTTTCAAGAGCCTTGGTCGCACTGTCCAAGGGGTAGTCAAAGAGCGCTGCCCACTGAGCGGCAATTTGGTCACGGGTCTGGTAGCCACCCATGCGAAGCCAAATAGGGTCTTCATAGCCGTATTGGAGCATCCGGATCACTTGCAGCATGCCCACACCCCCATGAAGGATGTAATGGCCCCGACGTGCCTGGGGATTTCCTTTGAGTGCAAGTAAGACCTTGAACCAGCGCGGATGCGGCACCAAGGCCTGGTCCATCAAAGGCTGGAAGACCTCCTCGACCGTGCTGCTTGTATCCCTGACATACAGGGAATAGCCGTCTTCGCCCTGGAAAACCGGAGCATTCACCGTAAATCGGTAGGCCAAGAGGGCGAGTACAAATCCCACCGTGCTGACGAACACGACTCCAATAAAGCGTTTTTTCTGCCGCTGCCGCTTCATCGGTCCGGGCTCCATTGAAATAAGGCCACATCTTTCCAACCTTGCGGTGTTTTGACCCAGCGCTTCCAGGTTCCACTGCGCGTAAATCCGGCCTGGTTAAACGTGGCCAAAGCTGCTGTATTGTCCGTATATACTTGAGCACTCAAGGTTTCCAGCATGGCGTAGTCCCGGGCCCAGGCTTGGAGAAGGTGCATCCCTGCTCGAGCCAGGCCCTGGCCCCGCATCTCGGGGGCGATGAGGATGCCCACTTCGGCACGCAAATGAAGCCGTTTGGCCCCAAAAACGTCAATCAATCCAAGGGGACGGTCGGCATAGGCTTCACAGAGGACCCAGCGCATTTGGCCCGTCTCCCAAAAGTCCCGACCGGATGCCGCGATGTATTTTTCGAGGGTGTCCTTGGAAAATGGGCTCGTTCGCTGCCCAGCAATCCAATGGGCTGGATCATTCTCCCACGAGAGTAAGACGGCGAGATCACCAGGCTCCAAGGGGCGCAATCGGTAGGTCACCATGGCCACGTTCCGGTGTAAACATGGGTCGCCGGACCCGTCAATTGGATGTCCGTATAGGCCTGATCAGCGACCTTAAACGCAATGTCGAGGCGGCCTCCGCGGGCGTGCAGCGACACCGGCGAGGCGCATCCTTTCAACGCGTGAAGGGTTATTGCTGCCGCCACTGCTCCCGTTCCACAACTCAAGGTTTCATTCTCCACCCCGCGTTCATAGGTGCGAATCTCCCAGGTTCCGTCCGGACCCGTGGGGGAAATCCAATTGATGTTTGCCCCACCTTGATCGGCATAGGGCCCATAGCGCAGGGCTGGGCCCTCTTGGAGCACGGGGATGTCGGCCACTTGATCCACGATGGCAATATGGTGCGGAGAACCGGTGTCCAAGTAAAAACCCTCCCACTGCGGGACAGGGCCTCCAGCCCGGGCAAAATCCACCGTAATCTGACCGTCTTCATGGCGTTGGGCCGCATGCAAGCCATCCGACGCGAAAAAATGGCAGGTCGACCCGACAAAAAGTCCGTGCGCATGGGCATAGGCCACGGCACAACGGGAGCCATTGCCGCACAAACTTCCGAGGCCACCGTCTGCATTGTAGTAGTCCAAGTGGAAGTCGGCCTCTGCACTGTCCCAGAGGACCATCAGGCCATCAGCGCCAATGCCGAATTGGCGATGGCAAGCGAGGGCGACATCCTCCGGGGACAGGAGGTGATATGTGCCTTTTCCACGTAAGAGGATGAAATCATTCCCCGTTCCGTGGTATTTTTCAAATTGCTCCGCCATCCTGTAAAAGTAGGAAGTGGAACAGTTTTTGAAATTTGTGTTCCGAACTAATTCTCATTTTCATGAATCGTACAACACTTCTTACTGCCGTTGCCTTCACAGGACTCAGTGTAGCCGGCGGTTTCGCCGGAGCTTGGGCCTTTGCCTCGCAGGATGACTCCGGGGAATGGACCCCTGCCACGCAGGCGGTGCAAACGGGTGCCCGTTCTACCACGGCGGGCATTGGAACGTCGACAGACTTTTCCGACGCGGCGGAACAAGCCGTGCATTCGGTGGTCCACGTCAAAACCTCGGTAGAGCAAGGGTACACGATGAGCCCCTTCAACCCCTTCCACGACTTTTTCTTTGGTTTTGGCGAACGCCAGATGCCCGAAATGACTCCGCGCATTGTACAAGGCTCGGGCTCGGGCGTCATTATTTCGGAGGACGGCTACATCGTCACCAACAACCACGTGGTCGACAAGGCCAAAGAAGTCAAGGTTTCACTCAATGACGGCCGAGAATTCACGGCAGAAGTGATTGGCACCGACCCCACGACGGACTTGGCCGTGTTAAAAATCGACGCCAAGAGGCTACCCGCCTTGCCATTCGGTAATAGCGACGAAGTCAAACTGGGCGAATGGGTCTTGGCTGTCGGCAACCCTTTTAACCTGACTTCCACGGTCACGGCCGGCATTATCTCCGCCAAGGGCCGGAGCATCAATATCATCGACAACCAATCCGCCATTGAGGCCTTTATCCAAACCGATGCCGCCGTCAATCCGGGCAACAGTGGTGGAGCCTTGATCAACACCAGTGGCGAACTGATCGGCATTAACACGGCGATTTCGACCCGCTCTGGTTCATACGAGGGCTATTCATTTGCGGTACCCGCCAACATCGCCCGCAAAGTAGTGGACGACATGCTTCGATTCGGGGTGGTGCAACGCGCCTACCTTGGGGTCAATATTGCGGATGTCACACCCGAACTCGCCAAGGAGATGGGCCTAGAGGCTAATCAAGGCGTGTATATTTCGGACGTCACGGACAATGGCGCCGCCAAAAAAGCCGGGATTCAAAAAGGCGATGTGATCGTCGGAGCGGGAGGCAAAACCATCAAGCGCAGTAGCGAGTTGCTCGAAGTCATCGGCAGCCGTCGCCCGGGGGACAAGCTAGATGTCACCATTTTGCGTGAAGGCAAGTCCAAGAGCTTCCAAATCACGCTTCGAAACCGCGAAGGCAACACCGATGTGCTAAAGAAGGAAGACGTGGTGGCCCTCCAGACATTGGGGGCGAGCTTTGAATCCCTGACGCAAGAAGATAAAGGCAAATATGGGCTGCGAAGTGGCGTCAAGATTACCGATGTGGGCACCGGCAAGATTGCCCAGGCCGGCGTACCCAAGGGCTTTATTCTCGTCAAGCTGAACAACAGCCCCGTGGGCTCGCAAGAAGATGTGGAGCGGATTCTGGGCAGTCTTCAGCCCGGCGATGGCGTCCTCCTGCAGGGATACCGTCCCGACGGCCGACCTGACTACTTCGCCTTCGGTTACTAGTCTATATCCTTTCTTTTGAGTAGCGCCCCTTCCCCACTCCGGGAAGGGGCGCTCTCGTTAGGAAGCTCTCCTCGCCGCAGGAATAGCACTTAGTGTGCTTTAAACACTTAGAAAAGTGACTTAAAAAATTCATTTTTAGGGACTTAGTGGATACAAACAAGACGGCTTTTCCTTGGTCGCCCGCAGAGCTAGAAATACCTTTGCCCTGCAACCTTTCAAATACACATATTGATGAATTCATCGCTCGAAACCTACACCCTCTCGGTGTCTGAACGCGTGAAAAATGAGAAAGCCGCTACGGCCCTCATTAAAATTGTCGGCGACCTTTTTTATGATCGAAACGTCCAAGTGGTGCTCTACCGTCAACCCATGGTGGATCAACGTCCCTCTGAGATGCTCCAAGCCCATGTGCATGGCTCCGTGATGGCGGGCGAAGTGCTCAGTATTAACGATACCCTAGCGATGGCCGAGGCCTTGCGCAGCAGTCAAGTCCAAAACGCCAGTGTGGATATTGGTCGCTTGGCCACGGAATGGCGCCGCGAGGCGGGCATCTATCTGCACCGGAAAGCCTTTCTCGAGTCCAAACTTCAAGGGTTCACCAACGGCGACAACCCCAATTCGGAACCTGTCGATGTGGTCCTGTACGGTTTTGGGCGAATTGGCCGCCTAGTCGCCCGCGAACTCATTGCCCAAGAAGGAAGGGGTACCCAACTCCGCCTTCGTGCCATCGTAGCTCGAGGGGACGATGGGCTCAGTTTGGAGAAGCGTGCATCCTTACTCCGGGTGGACTCGATTCACGGCCACTTCCCAGGTACCGTGGACGTCGACCATGAAGGAAAAAAACTTGTCATCAATGGACGCCCGGTCGCCATCATATCGGCCTCTGCTCCCGAAGAAATTGATTACCTGAATTACGGCATTGAAGATGCCCTCCTTATTGACAATACGGGTGCATTCCGTGACCGGGATGCTTTGGCGCGTCATGAGAATTGCCCAGGAATTGCCAAAGTGCTCCTCACGGCTCCCGGAAAGGGCGTTCCCAATGTGGTCTTTGGCGTGAATCAAGACATGGTCGACCCGAAGGAAACCATTCAATCGGCGGCGTCCTGTACGACCAATGCGATCGCACCTGTTCTCAAGGTCATCAACGATGCGTTTGGGATCGCTCAAGGGCATATTGAAACAATCCATGCCTACACAAACGATCAAAACTTGGTCGACAACATGCACAAGAAGTACCGACGCGGACGTGCCGCCGCATTGAATATGGTCATCACTGAAACAGGTGCGGGTGAGGCGGTTGACAAAGCCATCCCCGGCCTAGGCAGCAAACTCACAAGCAATGCCATCCGCGTACCCGTGCCCAATGGTTCCTTAGCCATTCTGAAATTGAAGCTCGAACGCCGCACAGACCGCGACGGAATCAACGCGGCCTTGAAAGCGGCGGCTTTCTCGGGTCCGCTTGTTCAGCAAATCAAGTATTCCGTGAGCCCTGAACTTGTGAGCAGTGACATCGTAGGCGACAGCTGTTGCGCCATCTTTGACAGCGAGGCGACGCTCATTCATACCGACGGCACCTCCGCAGTGCTCTACGTTTGGTATGACAACGAATACGGATACACACGGCAGGTCATGCGACTAGCCAAACACATGGCCGGGGTGCGACGCAAAACCTATTATTGAGCGAATGCTCGGAGAAAGCATCTGCCTGCTGAACGACGACAGAGATTTCCAAAAGTCATGCTACGGGATTTCGTCTCAGATTCGAGCCGCTTGCGAATTGGTTGCAGCCACTTGGGGGGGGTAGAAAGCTCCTTGGCGCCGCTTAAGACGCTGCGGAATCGTCGCCCGCGGGCAACTCATCCAAAATACTCGCTAAAAGCGATTTGCTGCTGTTGATACATTCTTCAAGCGCAATCATCGTTTCGGTGTTGGTTACGCCTGGAATGTCACTGATCTGGAAAATAATACGCTTGGCATGCTTGGTATCCTGACAGCGAATTTTGGCAAAAATGCCGAATCTGCCCGTGGCAATATGGGCCACCGTGACCTCGGGAATCACTTTTAACGCTTCGATGACGTCGTGGGTGCTGGAAGTTTTGCTGAGATAAATCCCCACAAACGCGATGAAGCTGTAGCCCAGTACATCGTAATCCAGTTGGAGACTGGCACCGCGAATGATGCCGGCCTTTTCCATCTTCTTTACCCGAACGTGGACGGTACCGGGGGACACTTGAAGGTCCTTGGCGATGTCCGTGTAGGTCTTGCGCGCGTCCTCCAGGAGGTGGCGTAGAATTTCTTTGTCCGTCCGGTCCAGTTTGTAATGCATGCTTATCCTTGATTTCCCTTCCAGAAAGGTAAGGTGACGACCACGGCCTGCAGCAATTTTCCACGTACCTCGACATAAATGGAACTTCCGGGGCTTGATTTTTCGGTCGGCACATAGCCCATGCCGATTGCTTTGCCCACCGAAGGTGCCATAGTACCACTGGTCACGATACCGATCGCCGTGCCTTGTTCGTCGGTGATGGGGTAGTCATGGCGGGGAACGCCGCGGTCAATGAGTTCGAATCCCACCAGCTTGCGGGTGACACCCGCTGCTTTTTGCGCTTGAAGCGCCGCAGAATTCGTGAATTCTTTGGTGAATTTGGTGATCCAGCCCAAGCCCGCCTCGATCGGAGAGGTGTGGTCGTTGATGTCATTTCCGTAGAGGCAGAAGCCCATTTCCAGGCGGAGTGTGTCCCGGGCTCCCAGGCCCACGGGCACGATACCCAAGCCGGATCCGTTTTGGAAAATCGCTTTCCAAATGGCCTCGGCGGCCGAGTTGGGCATATAAATTTCAAAGCCCCCTGCTCCCGTGTAGCCCGTTGCGGAGACCAAAATGTCTTCAAATCCCGCAAAGCTGCCTACCCCAAAGGTGTAGTAGGTCATTCCATCTAAATCCAATTCCGTCAAACCCTGGAGGGCTTTGACGGCCAAGGGGCCTTGCACGGCCAGCAACGAAGTCGCTGCGGATTCATCCCGAAGGGTGACTTGGTAGGATCCGACATGGGATTGCAACCACGCCCAATCTTTGGCCATGTTGGACGCATTCACCACCAAGAGGTAGCGTGTTTCGGAGAAACAATAGACCAAAAGATCATCGACGATGCCGCCCAATTCGTTGGGGAAGCACGAATATTGGACTTTCCCCGTCACCAGTTTCGCTACGTCATTGGAGGTGACGGACTGCAAAAAGGCCAAGGCATCCGGTCCTTCGACATAGAATTCGCCCATGTGGGAGACATCAAACACCCCGACGCCATTTCGGACGGCATGGTGTTCCACACTCACTCCTTCGTATTGAACCGGCATCCGATAGCCCGCAAAGGGGACCATTTTGGCGCCCAAAGCGTCATGTACAGCATTGAGCGCCGTGAGTTGGAGAGATTCCTGTGCTTCCATGGTACAAAGTTCGGGGTGAATCCCCTCTAGTTGGCTCGGTTCAAAGGAATTATTTGGCGGGTTAGCCGTGGATGCGCTGGCCGTCCGTGAACTGCGCCATCAAGCCCGCTTCAAAGGCCAACAAATCCTGCCAAAGTGCATCCACGGGGGCGCGACCGCCATACTTCCGTGCATAGCCCAAAAAGAGGGTGTAGTGGTTGGCTTCCGAGACCATGAGCCGGTCGTAAAACTGAGAAAGTTCGGGGTCCTGGATGTTTTGGGAGAGCACCTTAAAGCGTTCACAGCTCCGGGCCTCAATCAAGGCGCAGACCAAGAGGCGATGGACGAGGCGAAGCATGCGATCTCCCGTTTTGGGGAAAAAGCTCATGACGGCGTGCACATAGGGGTCCTTGCGTTCGCGGCCCAGGACGAATCCCCGCTCGACAATGCGCTTGTGGACCATTTCAAAATGGCTCATTTCCTCCCGCGCCAACGAGGCCATATCCGTAACCAAATCACTGAGTTCCGGATAGGTCACCATCAGAGAGATGGCCGTCGAGGCGGCTTTTTGCTCGCAGTAGGCGTGATCGGTGAGGATTTCTTCGATCTGTTCTTCCGCGGCATGGGCCCAGCGCGGATCCGTGGGGAGTTGGAGTCCAAGCATCATGGCATCAAAGATACCCGCATTTTACCGACCTTGGCCGCATGCTTTGGCGGTGGAAATGGTCTTATCCCTTCGTGTTGGCGGCCCTCTTCGTGGGCTCGCCCTCCGAGCCCTTAGATTTTGTCCGCACCGCCCAATGGGATCAAGCAGATCGCCGAGACAATGGAACGGTCCGCATCGCCTTTGTTCCCGATGCCGGGTGCTTGGATGTGGTCGAGGGGAAGCTACAGGGCTACGAATACGCCCTGTTGGAGGCCTGGGAAGAGGCCATCCCCCAAAAGGTAGAATGGCTGTTTGCCCGAAGCGCCTTAGAGGCCTTGGCGTGGGTTGAGGTGGGGCGCGCCGACTTGGCGGCCGGAAATATTCCTGAATTTGAACGCGAGGGCATGCGTGCTTCCATTCCTGTCCGTCGCTTTCAATGGGTGCAATGGGGAGCGTCAGATAGTTTGCGATATCTCCAAGAGTATCCCAAATTGTCCCTATTTCTCGAAAGATCAGATAGCCTGCCCCTCACCATCGAAGCGACTACGATGTGGCGGCACATCCCCGCCAACGAAGCGGGATGGGTGGTTCCCGACGTCTATATACCTGCCCTGAAAGTGCAGAGTCACCCCCCGTTTCACCCTGTCCCCCTCGGCGAAGGGGCTTTCTGTTGGATGGGGCGGGCCAAGGACAGCCTCCTCATCGAATCTGTGGATGCCTTCTTAGCGAGCAAGCGCGCGCGCCGCATTCAAGGGTTTTATGGCCGGGACAGCTACCACGACGACTGGCTTAAGCCCATTGAACTTTCGCCCTTTGATGCCTACTTCACGGATTCGGAGCGGTTTGATCGCTACACGTTAACCGCACTGGCCTATGTCGAAAGTCGCTTCCGGAGCGACATCGTCTCCCCCGCCGGGGCCGTGGGGGTTATGCAGCTTATTCCAAACACCGCCTCCCGCCTGGGGATTGAACCCCATCAACTGTACGAGCCCAAGCGGAATATCCAGGCCGGACTCAAATACCTCCGCTTTTTGGACCAATATTGGAAACAACGGGGCGTCCCGGCCGAAAACCGCCTGCCCTTTATCCTCGCCTCCTACAATACGGGGCCCACGCCCATCGCTCGCGCGGCAGATCAGGCAGCCAAGAAGGGCTGGGATCCCACGTTCTGGAGCGGTCATGTCGATCAGGTGGCGAAAGGTCCTGGGGCGCATTACGCGCGGAAGACGCTTCGACTGGCCACCTTTTATCGCGGCTATGTGGAAGCCATTCGTCGCGCGGAAGCCCCCGATCCTGCGAGCAACCAATGGCTTGCTTACCTCGAAGGTTCTTAGAATTGGAAGTAAATAAATGGCTGGCTATCCGCCGTCAGTGATTGGTAAATGACCAAGACGGCTATGAGCGCCAAAAAGCCTTGGAGGACGATGGGCGCTTGCGCGAATGCATCCCGATAGCGCGTCTTGAATCGGCTTGGTATCCAATGGATGAGATATCCGAGGACCATCACCCCTAATGGACGCCAAAAGCCCAGCACAATGTCGTCTGCCAAGCCCCAGTCCATAGCAGACCAAGTTCGGTGCAAGATGCTGAGGGCTTCGTCCCATCCCGGGGCACGGAACCACGCCCGCGTGAGTGTAATGAAGGTCAGCGTCGTGATCAAGCCAAACGCCCGGCCGATCCACGAATGGCGGGGCGACCAAGGGCGTACTTTGGCCCAAAGCTTGTAGACCACCAGACCCAAGCCATTGAGCCCCCCCCAGGTTACAAAATTCCATGAGGAACCGTGCCAGAATCCACCTAGAAGCATGGTGAGCATGACGTTGATGTTGGTGTTCAACCAACGACGGAAGGGCCCCCACACGCGGGTCAGAAGAAAAACGAAGAGGATGGCCCCAGCCAGAGAGACGGGAACCCAGAAGGATTCGGCCAGCATGCTGATCACAAAAAGGGCCAAAAAGACAATGGTGTAGGAAGCGAACGAGCCTTGGCGGTTGCCCCCCAGAGGAATGTACAAGTAGTCCCGCAGCCAGGTGCTCAAGGAAATGTGCCAACGGCGCCAAAAGTCGGAAACCGACAGGGCTTTATAGGGTGAATTGAAGTTCGTCGTCAAGGTGAAGCCCATCAACATGGCCACCCCAATCGCGACATCCGTATAGCCGCTAAAATCCGCGTAGACCTGCAAGGAATAGGCAAAGAGGGCTAAAAGGCATTCGAGTCCACTATACAGGGTCGGCTGGGCAAACACACGATCTGCAAAATTGCTGGCGATGTAATCGGCGAGAATCATTTTTTTAAGCAGCCCATTGATAATCCAAAAGAGAGCCATGCCGAAAACCGCGCGAGTCACTTTGTATTCCTTGTAAAGCTGGGGAACAAACTCGGAAGCCCGAACAATGGGTCCTGCGACCAGCTGAGGGAAGAAGCTGACATAGAAACCAAAATCCGCCATTCTCCGGACCGGCTCAATTTGACGGCGGTAGATGTCGATGGTGTAGCTCAAACATTGGAAGGTGTAAAAGGAAATCCCGACGGGCAGTAGGATACGGTCTTCCACAAAGTCCGTCCCCAAGTAGGCATTGCTCCACAAGGCATAGTGCGGAACCGGCTCCCAGAGTATCCCAAATCCATCTGCTAAGAATTCGGCGAAGAAATAGGGGTATTTAAAGTAGCATAGGACGCTCAAGTTGGTGAGGACGCTGACGGCTACCCACGCTTTGCGTTTCCATTCAGTATGGGTTTGGGCCAACCACGCCCCGACATAGTAATCAACGGAGGTTGAAAACAACAAGAGCAGAAAGAAAGAACCACTCGTTTTGTAATAGAAATACAGGGAAATCAGGAACAGATAGCTGTTGCGCAAGGCCATTTTACGGTGAACCACCTGGTAGCCTACCAAGACCAAGGCAAAGAACACCCAGAAACCTATCTCCGTAAAGATGATGGGTTGCTGGGCACTAAATGCCAGCCAATGCGGGAGGGAATCTAGAAGCCAGTCGATCATAAACCGTCGGGGATGAGCGATGGGGGAACAAAGGGGCGTTGATAGCGCTTCAGGTACCAATCGGAGAGGGCATGGGCCAACCAATCCGCCTGCAGCGCATAGCCCGCGCGGGTCATGTGGATGCCGTCTTTGGCCGCCCAGCCTTGGCGGATCCAATAGGACATGGAGCGTGCGCCACCCATCAAATGGTAAAAATCATGGACCGCCGCCCCATTTCGGGCCGCTAAGCGCATCATAGAACGCGCCACCACCTCTCCATGCGGGTTATAGCGGCCCTTGTAGTAGCTGTCGTTGTTGGTCAAGAAAATAAATGCACACGCGGGGTTCACGGCGCGCGCCCAAAGCATCAAAGTGTCATAATTCGCTTCAAATTCCGTCGAATCAAATCGACCCGCCACTTTGTAGGCGTCATTGATGCCCAGCCCAAAAATCATCACATCCGGGGGGAAGGCCCTTAGCTGATCTTGATATCGCTCGCACTTGAGGAAGGAATGGGTCGCGGCCCCATTGGCTCCCAAAGCGTGGTAACGCAATCCGATATCCGCGTTCATGACTTGAATCCCCTCCAGGGAAAAATAGGTTTGCTCCGAATGGGACCGGTACAGATGGAATGCGACGGTGTCCTGGGGTTCAGCGTACCGCGCTTCACAGGCCTGTAGTGCCGCATTGTACCACACGGTATCCGGGGCCCCGCCAAAGACCACGCCGTAGGACGAATCGCTTGGAGCAGCAAAGACGCGGACGTGGGTGAACTGAAAAGGGCCTTCGGTGCTATGGATTTTGACTTGGACCGTGCTGTCGCGGGTCCATGCCCGGATGCCGGACACCCCCCAGGGTCCCTCATGGGTCGGCACAGAGCAGCGCTGCCCCGTCCATGAATCCAAGTGGTTTGTCCACACTTTGTAGCTCGGGGGGTTGTTGGTCCGCGCCAGGGTGAAGGGAAAGAAAAATCCGCGTTCCCCGGCCAAGCCGGGAGCCAAACTTTGCATGCGGTAGCGAATGGCATCGGTCAGCAGGCCCGCCTGAACATGGGATCCGCCCACATGAACCAAATTAATTTCTTGGCGGCCCTCAAAGACCAGGGCATCCATTTTTTGGAAGAAGGGGGTAAAGGCCGAATCGCCCGCAGGAAAAAGCAATTGGTTGGAGACGGCAGGAATCGGGGCCGGCGACGGAAGGGCGCGCACGGAAATGGGCTGTGCCCACCCTGCCAAGGAAGCCAGCAGCGCCGCACCCAGCAGGAATCGTCGAAGCCGTATCCGCTTACTCATGGCGCTGGAGTTCGGATTGCATCGATTCAACCAAGGCCTTAGCCACTTTCTTGGCTCCCCGCGGGGTAAAGTGGATGTGGTCGGGTCCAGCCAAGGGCGGATTTTGATGGACCCAATCCACCATACCACCGGGTCCCCCCATAAAATCCATCACATCAAAGAACGCGGCTCCTTCCGCGAAGGCCGCCATCTTGAGGGCATCCCGCACGTCATCGACAAAGGGGTAGCTCACCCAATCTAATCCCTCTTTCACCGCCATGTCACTCGGACCCACCACCAAAATATTGGCTCCAGGAAGGGCTTCTTGAAAGAGGCGAATCTGACGTCGGAAGGCTTCGCCGTAGCGCAGCACCGCTTCCTTGCTCTTGAAGTAGGGCACCGCGTTGCCGCCAAACTGTAAGATCACGAGTCCCACGGGTTCGCGCTGGAGCGAAGCCATAAAATGGCCGCGGTCCATACGTGTAAAACTCAAGCCATCTGCTCCCCGCATGGCCACATTGTCCACCCGAACGCCCGTTGGGCCGTCCATCGAAAGCCCATACCAGTCAGGGCTTGCCCCGCGGAATTCCAAACTGAGTGATTTGACAGGTTGAGTGGCCACTGCGCGCAGTGCCCCACCTCGGGCATTGGAATCGAGGTAGTCGATTTTCCAAAGCGTGTCATTGGCGTACCATTTGATCTCAACCGGCCCCTTGGCGGGTCCGTGTAGGAGGGAAAAGGAGCGGCTCTGTCGTGCCCGTGGATAGCCGTAACTGCGCGGACTGTAGCGCACTTTGGCGTCGGGGCCCGAAGTGGATTTGGTCGCGTAGCGATGGGAAATGCCCCGTGGGCCATACATATTGGTGGGGCTTTTGTCGTTGGCCCGTCCAAAACTCACCATGCGCGTCCAGCTTCCTTCGGCCGTATGGGCCACGGCAGCCATCGGAACGAAGGGAACCAAGGGCTGCATGCCTGCCCCCTCACCTCCATACAGGGCCTGCAAGGCGTCGCGCAAATCTCCGGTGATGCGGTCCCCTTCAATCTGTGAATCACCAAAGTGGAGAATGCGCAAGACCCCTCCGCTACGTAGTTGTTGGAGCGCTTGCGCCAGCTTCGCCATACCCAGGCTGTCCGAATCCGCAAATTGAATCGCCCCTTGACCCGGCTTTGGGCGACGCAAGGGAGCGGTAACCTCGACGGTGTCGGCCCGTGCCCAAGCGTCCACAGAATCCTGCCGCCGTTGGGCTTTTGCTTCCTCGCGTTGCGTGGCCGCCCAGTCCTCCCATGGGTGCCATTGGGGCATGCGTAGCACGATTCCACCGCCCAGGGCATATTCCGCCCGGGGATTCAAGCTCCCAATCCAAGCAAATAAAACCAAAATGCCGGCAATAAAAACAGCGGTCACCCATGGCGGGCGGTTATCTCCCTTCATCGATTATAAGGGAATGTGCAGGACTTGGCCCACGTATATAGTTTCCTTCCCCCCATTCGCTGCAATTAAGGACGCCAGGGTATTCTGAGGATATTTTTGATGAATCTTCCAAAGGGAATCCCCAGGCTGAACGGTGTAGCGCTCATAGCGCGGAATAGAGCTCAAATCAGGTCCAAGAGAATGGACTTCTGCCTCGTGAGGGCTAGGGACAAAACGGGCCCGAAGGCCCATCGCAGGATGTAATTTGGCGTTCTCAAGTGCCGTAATGGTCTGAGTCAAACGATGATTTTGTTGTTGCCGCACGAAGGCGGGTCCCACGACAAGGGCAAGATCTGCTTTGGAAGAATCCCCCAACGCGCAGTAATAATCCAACCACAAGTGCTCTGCCACATGAAAGGCCAGGGCCGAATCCTGATAGGCTTCAGGTGGGTATCCAAATTTGGCCACCGCGACAGGATGTAGACCAAAAGGACCAATGAATTGCACTGCCCCGTTCGGAGTCCCGATCTGCTCGTGCTGCCACATGAGTTGCGTACCACGGATCAGACTGGGAAAATAGTAAATGGGTTGCGAGGCTTGAGCAACGATGCCCATCAGCCCAAGCAAAATACAGATGTAGCGACCCATATATCAAATGTAACAGGTCTTCGGACGCGGTAAAAAGGGGGGTTCAACAACTTTTCAACGATGTTACCCGCTAATTTGGTTTGGCAAATTTTGACGAACTTCCGCTCAAACTATTTTTCCTATGAAAGCTTTGCCAAGTCTTTTAATCATTGCCTCGACCGCCGGGCTGCTGTCTGCGTGTGGCTTGCTCGGCCCCAAAGCGCCCGAAACCACCGCAGCGACTAACCTCTCTGACTCGCATCTTCAATCCAAGTTTCCAGGATATACGCTGACGGAATACCAAGCCGGTGAGGCTCTATATCAAACGCAATGTAGTCGCTGCCATACGCTCCACCCCGCGACAAGATTATTAGAGAATGAATGGGCCCTCATTATTCCCGAAATGGCGAGCAAGGCGAACCGCAAAGCGGGGGGCGAAGTGGTGACGGCGGCCGGGCAGCAAGCGATTTTTCGCTACCTCTATGCCCAGGGTATGGCGGTCGTCGCAGACGAGCACAGCCACTGATTTTCGGGCGTAAAAAAACCCCGCATTGCTGCGAGGTTTTCGGTGGGGTGGAAGATGGGTCTCGAACCCACGACCTCCTGAACCACAATCAGGCGCTCTAACCAACTGAGCTACAACCACCGTATGGGGTGGCAAATATACACTAGAGCTTTGGCTGCACAAATAGGCAGCGCCGGATCGAAATAGAAAAAATCCACCTAAATTCACTTTCACAATCCGAACCCTACACTGCATGTGCACGTGCACCCGTACTTTTTTGACTTGCTGCCTTCTCCTCAGCGCCAGCCTTGGCAGTTTTGCGCAGATCAATCCCTCCAATGCCCTCAATTTTGATGGCAGCGATGATTACGTACTGACCACCGCCCAAGGGGCCAGCGGCACATCAGCACGCACGATCGAAGCGTGGGTCCGTACCACGGCCAACTGCATCCCTGGAACAGGCGGAGGGGTACAACAGACCATTGTGGATTGGGGCATCTTCGCCACCGGTTCCCGATTCACCTTCAATCTTCTCTGGGCCAATGCGCCGCGCATCGAAGTCGGGGGAAATGGCTTGAGTGGTGTGACCGCGGTCAACGATGGATACTGGCACCATGTGGCCGTCGTCTATGACCCCACCGCCACCAATCAGTATAAACTATATGTGGATGGCGCGCTGGATGCCCAAGGGAATCTGACCGTGGCTACGAATACCTCTTCAGGCACCTACATTCAAATTGGCAAGCGGGTGGACGGATCCAATCCATTCACGGGCGATATCGACGAAGTGCGGGTGTGGAATACCGCACGCACCTCCGCACAAATCGCGGCCAATTACAACAAAGAGCTTTGCAGCCCGCCTATCACCCTGGTCGCCTATTACCGGGCCAATCAAGGGGTTGCCGCCGGGAACAACAGCACCGTACTGACACTCAATGATTTCTCCAACAACCAGCATGGCACCTTGTACAACTTTGCCTTGACGGGAAGCGGCTCAAACTGGGTGGCCGGTGCCCCACTCCCCGGCGGGAAGGACACCACCCTTTCTGCCACCCATTGTGGCGCCTTCACCGATCCATTAGGCACCACCTACACCAGCAGTGGCACCTATACGTACAGCTACACCATGGCCAATGGCTGCGATTCAAGCATTCACTTGCAGTTGACCATTGACACGGTGGATACGGGGGTAACGCAATCGGGCACCCTACAAACCATGAATATCTTGACGGCGAATGCCAGCAATGCCGTCTACCAGTGGTTGGATTGCGGCAATAGCTATTCGGCGATCAATGGAGCCACCAGCCAGAGCTACACCGCCACAAGCAATGGTTCCTATGCCGTCATCATTACCCAAAATGGCTGCACCGATACGTCTTCGTGCTACACCGTCGCCGGAATCGGGCTACGCGAACCGCAAAGTCCGGCAGAAATCAAATTGATGCCGAACCCCTCCAAAGGATCCTTTACCGTGGACATGGGCCAAACGGTGGAGAAAGTTTCGATTGAAATTTGGGACGTGATGGGCCGCCGAGTTCTTCACAAAACAGCGGAAAACAGCGCACGCATCCCAATACAAACCAAGCTCTCCCCGGGCGTGTACTTGGTGAAGATCCAAGCCAACGGCCAAGTCGTCACGCGACGCATGGTCATCGAGTAATCGCTTACCCCACTTTCGGTCTTCTGCCCGACCTTTGCGCCATGCGCAAGGTGATTCATATTGTCCGGATGTGGCCGACGGCCGAAGATCCCCAGCACGGAGGCTTTATCCTGGAACACCTGCGCGCGCTATCCGCCCATGCAGATCAGCGCATTCTGATTTGGGACGGAAAATTGAACGCCACGCCCTTGTATGGGGAAGAATTCTCCCTGGCCCATCTGTCCACGCCCGGCTTCCGAGCTAAATGGCGCGCTTTGCGGGAGTGGTTGGACACCGACTTGCCCCATGTGGTGCATGTACACGGTGCCGGAAATGACAGTGCCTTGGCCTTCTTGCTCATTCACATGCTCCATGGTTCGCGGATTCGTCGTGTCGTCACGGAGCACCAAAGCCATTGGGCGGAAAAACCGAGCCGGGGGGCTATCTGGACCTTGCGTCTTGCCCATGCCCGAACGGCCGTTTCCGGCTGGTTGGCCTCCCTGATGGAACCCTACAGTGCCGGAGCAGCCATCTCTGTGGTTCCCAACGTCCTTGCGCCGCCTAACCTACCCTTGCAACGCTCAGATGCGACGCATCGGCGTTTTCTCTGGGTCGGCGACCTGGTTCCCCTGAAAGGGATGGGCCAGCTTCTTGAAGCCTGGACGCGCCATCACCGGACCTTTCCGCAAGACCGTCTGACCCTCATTGGGGGTACGGCAGAGGCGGGACTTCGCCCGGATGACCTGCCGGAGGGCGCGACCTACACCGGTCCGGCCACGGCCGGGGAAGTCCACGAGCGCATGCTGCACCACGATATTTTGATTGTCAACAGCGCCCGCGAAACGTTTAGCATGGTCATCGGGGAAGCCCTTGAACGGGGACTATCCGTTCTTTGCACGCCCATTCCCGGACCACAAAGTGTCTATTCGGGGCAGGGTATCACGTATCGAACGGACCTCTCGGAAGACGACTTAGTTTCTCACTTGGCGGGTGCAGAAAAATGGAACGATGTGCCCCTGGTTCTGAAGGACTTTCGTGCCGAAGCCGTGGCGCAGCAGTTCTTGGCCCTGTACGCGCCGACAAAAAAATAGACTCAGAGAAGGTCGGTCAGCAAGGCAACCCCCGGCCGACGCTCCGTTAAAAAGCCCTCGGCATGGGTGACGTACATCGCCCGACCCCATTCGCGGGAGCGGGCTTCAATTCCTTCTAGAAAACCCGATGAGGAAATGACCGTTTCGGGCTCTTGGCTAGATGCGTCAAAGAACTGGCTCTTGTGCGCTTGGATGCTCGCCATTTTTTGGTCCATGTAACCTGTGATATCCACGGAGAAGTCGGGAACCAAGTCGTAGTACTGAATGTAGTGGTAGACGTGATCTGGGCGATGTGCCACTTGGACTTCGCCCTCCCATTCTGTCTCCAATGCTTTCAGACCGGCCTTGAAGCAGGAGTCCAAAATAAGCTGGGAGGCATGGCCATGGTCGGGATGGCGGTCCTTCGGAGCGGTGGCCAAGACAATGCGCGGCCGGAAGGCACGCAAAAAGGCAATAAGCAGGCGCTGGTTCGCTTCGGAATTTTCTAAAAAGCCGTCGCGCATACCGGCGTTGAAGCGCTGTGACACCCCAAGGATCCGGGCCGCTTCGAGGGCCTCGGCATCGCGGAGTTCGGCCGTGCCTCGTGTTCCCATCTCTCCGCGCGTCAGATCCAAGATGGCGACGCGATGGCCGGATGCTACATGCTTGGCGAGGGTTCCGCCACAGCCCAACTCGACGTCGTCGGGATGGGCCCCAATGGCCAGGATATCAACAGAAGATGGAATAGGCATGGCAAATTGTTCAGCGGCAAAGTTACTCG
>Ga0222714_10001115_pt1 | contig 30406 bp, 20 predicted proteins | sample C33_3DmetaG_FD_165048 | JGI IMG/M metagenome (GOLD analysis project Ga0222714, IMG submission 165048) | Estuarine water microbial communities from San Francisco Bay, California, United States - C33_3D | ecosystem: Environmental > Aquatic > Marine > Unclassified | place: USA: California... | reverse complement strand
TTGACTGGTTACTTTTGTAAGAGTATTGTCAGCATTGATATGCCTACCAGTGGTACTGAAGATGTTCATGATGGATTTCATCAACCCCTTCAATGAGAACTTCTGACGCTTGACCTCCTCTTCAGCCGTAACCTCTTCATCAATACCTTTTGATTTGGGGTTAGTGGCTTTCTTACTTGCGGCTTCTGCATTCTTTGCAGCAGGAGTCTGTGAAGCCCTACGGGCGGCAAGCACCTTTGCCAAACCTTCTTCAAAGAACTGTTGGTCCTTCTTGATCTCTGCGATCATTTGATTTGACATCTTCAGCATATCCTGAAGCTCGGCTATCTCCTGCTCAATTCCGGCAAGTTCCTCTTCCCTTGCAGTTATGTTCTCATACCTGGCTGCCTCTTCCGCTTTGAGTTTTGACAACTCCTCATTCATGTTCTTGGACCACCAAAGTATTCCGAAGGTCTTGAGGTTGTTCTTTACAAACTCATAATCCTCTTGTGAAGGATCCACCCCATTCATTTTGCGGTACATCGCCTTGAACTTCGGATAGACCACTCCTACAAGGTTCTTGAGTCTTTGGATAAGTCTTCTTAGTTTCTTCGCTTTTTCAGTGGCAAGATCCAAGGACTTCTGCACATCGGCGTTCTGCTTTTCAATCGCTGCAATGTCTTCTGCAAACTGTCCTCTTGTGAATCCTTTCGCTTCGGCTTGACGCATCTTGAAAAGGATCTCACGGCTGTTGTCACTTGTATCCTTGCGTTGCTTGTAAAGATCTTCAAGACCCTTTTCAAGGTTTGCAAGGTCAGCTTCAAGTCCGAAGATCGTATAGACGGTTATCTTTCCGTTTATCTTTACTCGTGTCTTACCTGATTTGTTGGCGCGTGCACGGGCTAGCAATGCTTTTGCCTGGTCAATAGCCTCTTGCGTGCTTTTTATCTGTGTGCTTATGTTTTGTATAAGCTTGGCGTTGTTGTCAAACAACTGCTTGAGAGTCTCTTGTCTTACGCCATCTATTATCTGTTGCCTTTGTTCTCCTATTGAAACAGCCTTTGACTTCATGAAGGTAGGATCCTGCACAAGATCGTCAAGACTGTACTTGTTTCCATTCTCATCAACAAGGTTATTGGCATCCCCTTTGGCATACTTCAACCTTGTCACGGCGTCCTCCTGTCTTGAATCCTCTATAGGATTGGGAATGTCAATCTTCTTTTCCTTGCCATTCTCATCAAGGTAGTAGTAAGTCTGATACTTGTCTCCTGTCTTGGATTCACGTACCTCATCATCCTTACGCACAAATTGAATGGGACCCACTTCCTCCTTGGTACCATCTTCCTTGGTCTTCACACCTTTCACAGTGTTCATCTCATTACGTCCAGTGATAACCTCGAACTCAGTACTGTCAAATCCAAACTCAGGATCGTCACTTGTATTCTCCTTGTAAAGACGGTAACGTCTTTCATCAGATGCACGCTGTGCAATCTGAGCTTCATTTCTGAATGACTCATTCGCGGCATCCTGATTGGCGGCATATTCCGGATCAGACATCTTGAAATAAGTGTCATTGAACATTTGCCTCTTTGCAATCAAGCCGTAAAGGTCACGGGCTTTCTCGGCAAAGTTTATTTTTTTCTCTACATCAGTCTGGTAATCTATGTATTCCTTTACAAGGCGTTCGTAATTTGCAAGACCGTTCTGCTTTTTAAGGAACTGCTCAAGATCAACAGGAGTCGCAAAATCTGAAAAGTCAGATACGGCGATGTTTGTAAGCATTGAACTGAACTCCTGAGGAGTAAGGTTCTTTTTCAGGTTCTCAAGTCCCCTATGGAAGTTATTCGCAGTATCGACTTTCAGTTCATCAAGAAGCTTGGTGATCCTTTCGTCCATGTCTACAATTCCAGCGGACTTTAAAAGAAGGTCTTTTCTAGCGTCTTCAGAGTGATTTGAAAACCTGACATCTATGTTCTCACGGATCTTCTTTATCTTTTCAGCACGGGCTATTGCAGTCTCAGACTTGTCCTTGATGTAATTCTTTACCTGGTCATCAGTCATGTTGTTGAAGAAATCAACATCCTGTTCTTTGCCGGTAATAGGACTTTGTGCCTTTGTCCTGTACTTTTGCCTCAATTCCGCAGCACTGAGGTTGTTCTCATCCTGCAGACGTTTTACCAGGTCATCATATCTTCCTATCTGGGTAAAGGCATCAACCATGTTTGCAAGCTGCATGGCTGATATGAGATTGCCGTTCATACGGTCATTCTCCTGTACAGCTTGGTTGAACTTCTTTTCAAGGGCGACATTTACGACACTTGAATCATAAAGCTTCTGTGTCATTGAATCCTTGATAAGGCTATTGGCTGTATTGACCCCCATCTCAAGCCTGTCCCTTTCAAGTTTCTGTTCCCTGTAATCCTCCATTACTCCGCCAGCAAGACCCAGGCCATACTTCCCTGATTCCTTACGTTTTATGGTAGGCACGCCCAGACCACCTATTATCATTCCGACAAAGGCATTCTCCCAACCATCAGCTGTACCATAAGCCTCTTTCAATCCTTGACCGAAAGAAAAGATCATGTTCTTCATTATCGAGTTGGCGTCATTGTCAGTCTTCATGGAATAGTAAGTATCAGCCGCTTTCTGCAAAGCATACTGTCCTTGTTCTTCCGTCATTTCAACCAAAGGATTCTTCAGGAGTTTGGCATAATCCATTCCTTTTTGAAGTCTGGTACGGGCAGCCAATTCATACAATTGAAGACCATCCTTCTCCACTTCCTTGACTGCGTTTGTAGCTATTTTGTTTGGAGTGAATCCTTTTGAAAATACATTCTTGAACTGTGAGTAATTTGAAATACTCAACAGCGCAAGGTTTGCGCCAAACAAAGAGTTCTGATAATTCAAAACATCATTGTCAAGATTATTCATCTTGTCTTGATACTCTTCTTGTGTTATCAATCCGTCTTCCAAAGCCTTGTCATATTCTTGGATACGGGTTTTTTGGAATTCCCTTGAATTGCTTAAGGCTTCTATCCTTGCTTCACCTACTGATCCTACAAAAGAGGATATCAATTGGTTTTGAGCGGTTTTTGCTTTTATGGCTTTTGTCACTTTCTCAAGTTCAGCTATGGCATCCGCCGCACGACTTGAGGCTAATCCTTCCGCAGTAAGTGTTTTTGCAGCAGCTACTTCAGCTTGGGATAGTACCTTACCTTCTTTTGCTGCAAGAGTAAGACCCTCAAGAAGCTGAGAGGTTTTCATTAAACGGTTAAGTCCTAATAATTCAGCGCCTGCACCTCCAGTAACCACACCTGCTCCAAGGGCTCCAATTGCAAATCCGGCATTCTTCAATACCGTATCACCCCAGAAATTGGCGGCACCTGTCCCTGACAACATGTTTTCATAAAACGCATTTTGCTGTTCTTCTTTTGTACGATAGTTGGGAAGAGCACGCTCCATTTGTTCTTGCAAATCAACCATCCAACTACTAAAAGGATTATCAACAAAAGCATTAACAACACCTTGTTCACTACTTGCCATACCTATGTTGGCAAGACCAGCTAATAAACCTACAGTACCATCAAGAAAAGTTGTTCCTGCCAAGCCCCCCATTTTGACAGTGGCATTACCTAATTGCTCATACCAAGGTTGCAACTGGGCACGAGTCTCCTCATTGTCATTACCTATTACAAATCCTGACCTTGAATACTCAAAGAAATCATTTGTAGCATCAGGTACAATTTCACGGATACTTCCAGTCTTAACAGATTCAAGACCTCCAAAAGGAGCGCCTGATATTTCAGCATCTCTTTTCTGCAGATCCAGTTCAGCAAGTTCAGCAGGAGTATAGGTTTGTTGTGTCTTAGGATTGATTTTTAAAAGGTTCGGTCTCATTTTTAAAATAAGTCTTTTATCGTATTGTAATAATTTCCATCTTCTTTCATGGCAATTGCTTTGGCAATAGCCGTTATACCTTGTGAAGAAATGATATCCGTCAATGAAGTGTCTTCAGATACTCCAAGGGTACTGGCCATGTGTTTTATATAAGCCTCGGTATCATTTTCATTATTAGGTGCATAGTCTTCTATAAAGGTACGAATATTGTCACCTCTTTTGGCATCACGCATGATCTGACTTTCAAGGGCTTTTATACCATCTTGAGGATTGCTAAACTTAGCCCAACCATTTTCATTGACAGCTCCTGTTTGATTTGCAAACCTGAGGTTACCTGGGTTCATATTGTAATCCGCAAGAGTCTGTCCTTTTTTGCGTGTCGTATTGCCTGTGCCTCCACTTGTGTTATTGCGTGGAGTATTGTTAGGTCCTGGTATCCCAGACGAAGAGCCAGAACCTGTTACTTTCCCACAGGACCAGGACTTACCCTGGTACTTTGACTTGGAAAATACTTACCACCTACATTATAGGCTCTGTCAGAAACAGATGTTATTCCATAAGCTTCCATGTATTTTACAATACCATCAGATAAATCAGTTCCGGTTTTACCACTTTGCTTTAAACTTGTATAAGCATCCGTCATATTGATAAGAGCCCATTGATTCTTAGCTATAAGTACACTACCAGGAGCTTCAGGTAAAGTAAATAAATAATCACCTTGAGTTATACTTGTACCATGATTTTCAAAAGCACTTTTGACTACAACCCTGTTATTCTCTATTACTTTACCAGTAGCATCTTGTATAGGAACATTTAGAGCGGCAAAACGGCCATTACTACTTTCAAGTTGCGCAATAAGACTTGATTTTTTATTTAAGTATACAGTACTTAAATTAGGATCTTGTTCTTGTACTATAGCGGCTAAAGCACTTTGATCAAACGATCCTATTTCAAGAACTCCTTTATCGTCTGTCGCAATATCCACTACAAATTTTCCTTTAGATTCATCAAACCTGACACTTAAATTACTGTAATCATAGTTTTCATCTTTTGTTTTTTCAAGTACGTCTTTAATGATATCTTCTTTATCCTGTTCAGATACAATTTGTTCATAATCTCCACCTTTGGAACCAAAGTTGGCTCTTTCTATGTCACGTTGTTCCAAAGCAAGAGGTAACAAATCCTTTATACGCCTTTTATCCGTATCTTTAGTAATACTATAGTTGTATCCATTTGTATAAATTGTACTATTAAGATAGTTAGTCAAACTATCATTAAACCTTTTGTAATTCTTATCCAAGGATGCCAAAGCAATAGTACGCTCTTTATCAAAGTCAGCCATAAATTTATTTATAGCATCATCTGTTAATTTTATTGTCTGACCACTAGTGCTTTTTTGAACACCTCGTAAATATTCTAATAGTCCTTCTCTAGTCATCCTAAGATTAGGAGCGTTGAATTTTTTATTCCACTCTGTTGCATTTACTTCTCCTATTCCAGGAATAAAATTCATTTCTTGAGGACCTGCTTCAGTATTAATACTGATTCGACTAGCCTTATCAAATGCAATTGCTTCTGCTTTGCCTAATGTAGAAACAGGAACTTGACTTGTAATATCAATATTACCATTGTTATCATAGATAGCTTTAAATCCAGCTTGCTCTAAGAAATAAATTTCTGTTTGTTTAGCAGCCAATTGTTTATTTTGAGCGTGCATTAACTCCATATTATAATCTTCAGCACGTTGCTTTGCTATTTTATCTTGTATAAGCGCGGTATTTATCAATCTATAGCCGGTAGTTTCATCCATAACAACAGCATTTGGAGCTATTGTTCTTTTACCAGAAGCATCAACAGGTCCTAATAAATCATCTGAAATAGTATTAAATGTTTCAGGAGTCAGTATTGAATTTATTGTAGATTCGTATGCAGTAGCTTCATTATGCAACATATCAGCAGTAGTAATCCTATTTCCTTGTTGATCAGTCATATAGTCTAAAGCTACCGTAGTATTTACAGCGACTTTTTTAGCAACATCATCACTTCCATCACCACTTCCTTTTCCTGATTTTACATTCTGTAAAGTCTTGGTTTCAGAAATCCAGTTAACATTCCAAGGAATTCCTTGGTTTTTAATATACTCACCCACATAAGCTTTTTGAGCCTCTACATCTCCAAGAAACAATTGTTCAGCGTTTGCCCTTAAATAATTGAATCCAGCATCAGGACGAGTAGGATCAAAGACGGTATTAAGAATTGACAAAGCTGTCTCTTTTCTAGTATCTTCATTGTTCCAAATACGTTCTGTAACAGTGCTTTCATATATATTAGTACCATCAGGATTAACACCAATAGGTTTGATGTTTTCATCCTTCATTTTATTGTCTCTTAAGATGTTGAATATGGTTCTTATTGAAGCCCCTGCATCACCAAAAGGAGTAACCTTAAAAGCATCCCAACTATAACGCGTCCTGTTTCCTGGTACGTAATTATGCTCTTGATCCATAATACCAGGCGCATTTACAATAGCTCCATTATAGATTGCTTGTTGTATGGTACCTGAGTTTTTTTCATAAAACTCACGTGAGTCTATGATATCCCTTACCTCCCTGTCTTTTGCAAAAGTTGTTGCTAATCCTGTAAGAGCTCTGCTAAATTCCCTTGAAAGTGGATTGCCTCCATATTTATCCATTAAATCATTTAAGTCTTTATTGTATCTATCAGATACTTTTTGAGCCCAAGGTTCATGTCCTTCAGCAGGAGTAAGTTTTGCAAATAATCCTTGAGTTTCAGCAATACGAGCATCAAGTTTATCAAGATCCTGCTTTTGTCCTTCAGCAAGCTTTGCTATGAAATCAAAGGGAGAACTAGGTAATGGAGACTTAGGTATCTTATCGTATATTGAAAACGGCATAACTATATTTTTATTAGGTTATTGAAACTCAATTGATTACTTACAATTACCATTAGCATCTTTTCCATTAGGACATTCTTCATTCCATTTCTCAAATCCAAAGAACACAGGGTAACGGGCTTTTAAAGCATTTTCCATCAATGCGTTTTCTCGAGCTTTCATAGCCATTGCTGTAAGTCCAGTTTCACCTATCAAACTTTGGAGAATAGCATTGGTTCGTTCAGAACGTTGTTTCTCATTGTAATCAGCAAGAGTCATTCTTGTCTTTGCATTTTCTTGTTGGATCTTCAGGTTCTCAACATCAGCTGCCATCTTACGGGCTTGATTAGCTTCTTTGACTTTACGCTTTTCTTCAGCAGTACCTTTTGCAAACCTGTTGTAAAGTCCCTGCATTGCGGCAAGATAAGCACCGCTTGAACCTGCAGCCTGCCTCATTGAATACTTGGCTGTGTTATATAAGTCATAATCAGGTACATACGTATCTTCGTATGGATTTACCCTGTCAGTGACTATATAATCCTCTGCATTAAGTTTAAAAGGTTTTTGAAATAAACTGTAACCAAGTCCTATTAAAGGTCCTGCATATGGAAGAGCTTTTTCAAAAGTCGATTGCTCAAACATTCCTGCACCTGGAGCACTAGGATTAGGTGTGTTGGCCTTTTCTTGGGCTTCTCTTAGGGTTTGTTTAGCGCTTTTAATATCTTTTTTATAACGAGTTCTAAATTCTATGTCATCACTGTCGTCTTTATCTTTCCATTGTTCTCTAAATTTTGAACGCCAATTGTCTAGACCTGAAGCTCTCCAAGTTTCTTTTACATAGCGGCGCATTTCTGCACGATTTTTTTTGAGGTCTTCTAGTTCTGCACGAGCTTTATCCACCTCACTTCCATCACCATACATTTCAATATCACCACCCATTCCATACGCAGGTACAAATCCTCCGTATTGTGCTACAAACTGTTCAAAAGGACTTGGAGTACCGTTTGTCATTTCTTGTTCCGCATACATCTGTTGAGTAGCCTCCTCCATTTCCTTTTGCTGCTTTTTCCTTGAGATGTTATTCATTAAGGCATCAGCATACAACTTGTCATTGGTTTTAGCAGCTCTTTCATATTTGGTCTTAGCCCATTTAGGTATTATAAAATTACCTTGTCGCGCCATTACATTTCCACCCATGTCAAGTGAACCGTCTTCAGGATGTGGAGGGATGTTTTGGTAGTTGGCTGCTATGCTTGGAACTCCGCCACCTCCTGGATTAGAAGGATCTATCATGAGTTCATTACCTTCTACGTTAATTTCAGTAGGTCCGCCATTTGCAAATTTACGCATATTTCCTGAATAATATCCACCATCACGTAAATATTCTTTATTAGCATTGTAGATATTAGCCATCAAAGCAGCTGTGTTCAATCCTCCACCTACTGCATCGTATATTTTTTTAGAATTGTCGCTAGCCACAGATCCAAAAGTATTTGCTGCAGTTCCAGCCAGTCCTGTAAGGGCTGACATGGATTGCCCGGCATCCAGCTTTCCTGATGAAAGCGCTTGACCTGTTTTAATTCCTTGCGCTCCAAGGTTACCGAATTTACTCATTGCTTTAAGAGTATCCGCTGTATCAGCTCCTCCAAAGTTTCCTGCAATGCCCAATCCTCCACTTGCAGCACCCATCCAATCAGCAAAGTCAGCATTTGGATTAGATGCTGTATCATAAATATCCTTTGCTGTCTGTACAGTTTTAGAACCCCTATTTATTAGACTGGCTACCTTAGCAGCCTTGCCCATCTTGGCTGCAGTGGCTCCTGCTTTTGCAGCACCTGTTCCAAGACTTGTCACGGCTCCTGCAAGATCAAGTCCCATACCTATTTTAGCAGCCATTTGGCCGCTCTTAGACATTAACCTTTGTGAATCTGTTGGAGTAATACCTCCAACAGCAGTTTGAAAAGCATTAAGAGCAGGAGATACAACTTGTCCTATACCTGGCACATAGCTGATCACAGTAGGCACAAGTGATTCAGCAACACTTCCAGCATAATGACTGGCGTCTTTCATAGTGGTACCAAACCCTGTATCACTATATTGTTTATCACCTATGATGTCCTGTCCTCCTAATGCTGATAAAGCTGTATCAGCAGTTCCAGTAAGGATATCACCTACAGGTCCTATGTAATCGCCTAATCCATATTTGTTTATAGGTGGGTTAAGCCAATTGTCATAACGGTTTGCAGTTGCAATCACATCTTGTATATCACCACCTTCGGCAAATTTTCTTTTTATTCCCACATTAAACCTAGGACCTTTACCAGTCTGTTGTTGGAAAGTACCTGCTTTTTCATACGACCCGTAATTTTGTTCAGGAGAGGCCATTGGTGAGGATAAACTACCTGTGACATTCCAAGTACCATTACGTGAACCTATCCTGCCTTCAAGACCAGCAGTCCATTCAGCTTTGCTAGCTCCTGTAAGCATGCTATCATACCAAGGCACATCTTTCCCAGCAATTGCCGGAAGGTCATTTACCGTAGCATTCATACCTGCATAAGCCGTAAAAGGTTGATCATTCAAACTCTTCTTTCCTGTAAGAAGCCTCTTTCCAAAATTATATCCTATCCTTGGATTGATATTTAAATAAGGGGAAATACTGTTATTCTCATATTGAAGTCCTACTCCTGCATTACCACCTGCTGTTGTGAATCCACGCCTATTCCTATCATCTATACGTCCTGATGGCCCAAACGCTGAAAGGTAGTTACGCATTTCAGCATTAACACCTATTGAAGCAAAAGGTTGTGAAGCTTCTCGCCATTCGGATTTCATACCAGGCATTGAACCGTCTTTAGGTAAACGAGTCATAGTGTTTACTTTTCCTGCAGAGCCTGTAAGATACGCATCTGCTACATCATAAAGAGGCTTCTTTGTCCTGTTAAGGGCCATGCCTCCTGTTATTCCTGTCCTGTCAAATCCTGCAGTAGTCAATTCTGTAGGATATAATGCGCTATTACGGGCAAACCTTTCCAATCTTTTCGGATCAAGTCCGTAATTCTCGTATATTCCTCCGATAAAAGATTTCCTGTCAGGAAAGAAATTCAATCCTCCTGCACCACCACCTATGATTGAATCACCTCTTTCATATGCTTCCACATCACCACCGTGCATGTAAGCATTGATCTGGGGTAACCCCATCATGTCAAAGACATCACCAGTAGGTTGTGGATAAGTGTATCCACCTTGTGCATACATGTCAGGGCCTACCATTGGTGTAGTAGGTCCGCCTGCTTCGTATGACATAACATTTCCACCATTACCATATCTTTTTTCCCAATGATTTTGCGTAGGAAACTTCTTATAAAAAGCAGCACGACCTTCAGGAGTGTCCTCAAAGCCTGCTATTTTCAACATTTCTTTTGCTTTTGACATTATATTTTGTTTTAAATGTTATCTAACCAACCACCGTCTTCAAACTTTGCCCCTTTGCTCCAATCAGGAGTATTGGGTTCATTGGCATAAACCACAGGCATGACGGCTTTATTTGGAGTCTTGTTGTACCTTGGTGCCGGAACATTTGTATTCATCATTGGAGTCACTCCAACATATGAGCCATCTTCAAATCCTAAAAAATTTCTTGCTTTATTGAAGTAATCATAACCTGTATTGATCGCACTGTTAACGGGAGCCAAGGTTTTCTTTATATCACTGTATGAGAAATCAAGTATTCCAGGATTTGGAGCCTTACTTTGATATTCTTTTTTACTCATGCTGCCTATGTAGTTTGATTGTTTTCCTTTAGGACTTATTCCTCTGGCTTCAGCGGCATCACCTACAGCATTTCTAAATCCGGAATATGCTGTTTGAATATCAGGTGTTTTGGCAAAATCATAACTATCATAAACCTTGTAAGTCTGTGTCTTAGGATCATACTCATACGCCACCCTTCCAAAAGTAGTGGCGGCATTGAAGTCAGAACTTAAAGCACTTCCTGTCAATATGTTCAATGGAGCGGCTTGCAAATGCTCCAAGTCCGTATTGTAATCCATGCCATAATCCACATATTCTGTTCCGCCTTTGTTTTGGCCTGTCCTTTTTCTTGCTTTTTCCAAAGTATTGTACAAAGCAATTCTTTCACCTTCTCCAGCATCTTGTAATCCAAAATTGGAATCTTTTGTAATCATTGATGCTGTAAGTTGTCTTGCATTTGTAGGAAGGAAAGGATAAAGCGCTGCGCGTATGGCTTGTGTAGCCAGTCCACTTTCTACAGGAGGTTCTGGATCTGTAGGACCACCGTTTTTAAAAGTTACTCCGCGTTGTGTCCATGGACCACTGCCCATGTTTGATGGAGCTGTGTATGCCACACGTGGCACGGTGCTACGTACCTTTTTGTATTCATCAGTTACATGACCACCATCTTCTTTTTTAGGAACTTCCTTGTATCCTCTTAACCAATCTTTCTGTAATATTCTACCCTCTTCTATAGGTATAGGTCTATCAGCAAATTGACTCCAAGTATGACGTTTACCATATCTATTTGTCCAATTTGCTGCCGATCTTGGGACTTCAGCTAAAAAGTTATCACCATATGTAGAAACAGTTTTAAACTTAGGTGTAAAATAAGGATTTGTTCCAAAAGATTTGTTCATTTTAAGACGTGTTCCTGGATAATATTCAGGAACAACATTTTGTTTAGCTCTAAATAGACCAGAACTAACAGCATCTTCCATACCTTCTTGACCAAGCCCTCTCCACATTGTATTTCTAGGAAGATTGTATTGATATGCCATAGGATTTAATCTCCATGTATTAGAAAGAAGTCCTAATTCCTTACTAGAGGCAAGAGCGGCCAACGCTTTTTCCTTGGTCAGTAAACCAACGCCTGCAAGATTACTAGGATCAAGTACTCCATTTATCAAGAATGCTGCTACAGGATTCTCGATACCCATGGCTTCTGAAGGAAGCTGGTACTTGCCTGTAAACGCCTTGGTCATTGCCGCCTGGGGAAACCCAAAGGCATAGTCTATTGGTAAACCAAACATGGTTGCGCCAAGACCTGCGTCCTTATACTTGTTCCTGATATAGTTGTTATAGGTATCAGGCGCGTCCGCGGATATTTCCACCTCAGGAAGATAGTATCCTGTGGTAGGACGTAATATCGGAGTTCCTTCCTCATCAGCACCCATGACCCTTGCTACGCCAGGCTTTTGCTCTTCCTCTGGACCTATAGGACCTCCGTCTGCTTTCTTTTCAGCGGCACGTATTTTTCTTTCCTGTTTAAGCATTTCGTCAGTAGGTTCTTTACCTGACTTTGCATCACGAATGTTGTCCCATAACCCACGTTTAGAATATGAACCATCCGCACGTTTGATCATTCCACCTTTTCCATAAAGACTTCTTCCTTCTTCAGGCAAAGAGTACTTCTTTACCCCTTGATCATAGTAAGATGGATATACAGCCTTCTTTGGCATATTGCCTTGGGCGGATGTGTCTAGAATCTTAGGTTGTGGATTGCCCCTTAATGCATCCAAAGTCTGGTGTAAAGTGGCACCACTGTCAAGTCCCATGGCATACTCAGGCCAGGTAGGACCACCATGTACCACATGACTTCCCAATCCATAACCTCCATTATCATATTCACGTGGAGTACGATCGCTGTTTATATAGTATTGTTTGTCAAGGTCTTTCCAATATGGAAGAGTCAGTCCTCCATCTTTGTATTGCGGTACGGGAGTTTTAAAAGTTGATTCAAAAACCTTTTCACCGTATTGATCTACAAAGTCTTTTACAGAAACCTTGCCGCCTGGAGTCCAGACGTAAGTATCTGTTGGATCAATATTGGCTTCAACTGGAGCTGCAGGAGTGGTATCTGAAGCTACAGGACTGAATTGAACAGGTTCCTCATATGACGGAGAAACCGAAGTGGCTTCACGCATGGGCATGGTTGCCATATCCTCACGGAAAAAAGGCTGCACATTTGAAGCACTTGTCAAACTGCCAATTTGGTTTAATTGGTTTATGTGGGTTTTGGCCCTGTTGCCTACTTGACTTGCATAGGCTGAATCCCCTATTTGCTTTGCAGCTTCAGTAAAATTATTAGCAAGCAAGGCGCTTTTCATTTTCTTGAATTGATCAAACCTAGTCTCACCCATGTTGTAAATCATGTCAGTGACTGTATGTTTGACTTCATCAGGAAAAGAATCAAAGTTTGAGAATCTTGATTTTGCAGCATTATAGGATTCCTTGTAGATCTCTTCAAGAATGGGGGCGGCTTGCTCTTTGTTTATCTTTACTTTTCCAGTCAACATTCCTTGAACATCAAGTCCTTTTGCTTTGAGTTTTGCACGCATCGCAGGATCCTCAAGATTGAATCCATATCCTATGGTGAGGATACCCTTGGTATCCTTGTATACAGTTTCTTCCCAACCTTCAAACTGCCCTGTTTTTTGGGCCCATTTTTTAAAGTCGAACTTACCGCCGTCGTCAAACTTGTTTAACCAGGTCATCTTATCTTGAGTTTACAGTGAATATGGCTTTGGCATTATGGGCCACAATCTTATAATTGTCTTCATTGTTGTATATCAAATCAACCATGAACCATTTGTCCTTGAACCTTCTTGTTATAGAAGGACGCACGACACTTAGATTTGACGCATCGAATATAGGCTGTGTAACATCAAGCACCCTGTCGGATGGAACCTTGATGTTCCATATTGTCTTGTGTTTCCTTGCAAGTCCGGGAACCAGTTGGATGAAATCACTGTTTTGGTAATTGTCATAGACACGCATCCTGTCAAAGAACTTGTACATCATGGGTTGTGCAAACAACTGCTTGGTTACATCGAATACTTCAACTGAAACCTCAAGGTTGTTAAGCACCTTTTCAATTGTAGGAGATTCGTTTATTACAAAACTTATTGTTGATTGTGCAGGGGCTTCATCATAAAACACAGAGTAATCACCGTAATGATGCACATACATCGAACTAGGAGATAATGGAGTATCAAGATTAGCCGGTATGGAAAATATGTTTGACTTGTCGTTTATGTAAACAGTAGGATGGTGTGTATATCTTCCTACAAACCCATCAAACAATTCATTGAATACTAATGTAAAAGGATTAGGAGGCATTGTACGTCCGTCCCTTAATACGTTTGAAGGTTGTACAAACGTCATGTAGAATTCATTGAACCTGTAATCATAGGTACTATGTACTCCTTGGAATATATAAGGATTGTCATCAGTTTGTATGATACCGTCTGTTTCTTGGTAAAGAAACGCATGGTAACCTCTGATGTCAGAAACAGGTTGTAGTTCACCGGGTTTATACCGCATGAGTTTACGTGCAAGAGTATCAAACCATATCATAGTATAATCCGATACACTCATACTGAACTGATGCTTCGTACCAGTCTTGGTCGATATGTAATCATAACGCTCAAGCAATCCTGTTGATCCAAGGACAAGATCCGATTCGCCTTGCGCATCGGTAATGAGTTTTTGCTCGTCAACCTGCAGCGTACCGAATCCTTTGTCTTGGATAAAGTAAAGTTTGTCTTGGAAAACCACAAGGTTGTTCAAAGGACCATAAGCAGATTCTACATCCTTAAACGCACCTGCTTTGTATATACTCCAGGATTCTATAAGTTCACCGTCTATCTTATTCTCAGAACGCCATACCCTGCAATCAAATGTTTCAGTAGGTATTGTCGAAGGGTTGAATGGGAAGTACCTGTATATGCCTTTGCTATTATGGATATACACAGGATCAAGTCCGAAATATTCAGCCGCTTCTATCCTATTTGATCCAAGGTTACCATCGGGATTTCCTACCAACCAACTGAGTTTATTAGGTACGTTTCCACCGTTGTTAAAAGCTGTAGCAGAGTATGCTTCATCTGGACGTATCCTTCTATAACCTATCGGAATGGAAGTTTCAACTGGGAAAAAAGCCGTACGCATGATATTACGGACAAAGGCAGGATATTGGCAAAGAGTAGGATAATTTATACTCCATTTAGGACCTGGTGAAAAACTTGCTCCTGCGTTTTTAACTGCTTGGTGTTCTGAATTATTGAAGTGGTCTGTTATCTTATCAAACAATTCAATTACCGTATCACCTCCAAACACTATCGTATCTACAGATCCTCCATTAAGATTTACAAAATTTCCACAGCTGATATATTCATTTAGACTTCTTGTAAAGTAAGTGTTACCTCCATAAGGTAAAGGAGGTGATTTTTTGTAATTAGCTATGTATGTGCGATCTGTATTCCATATGTTGTCTTTTAACAACATTGTACGGTTAGAAGAAATATTTTCAGCAAAATCCGGTACTGCCTCATTGTAATCAAGTTCAAGTACATTGCATCTTGCCAAAGCACTCATATGATGCTCTGCGTCATTTCCTGATAATCCAGGTCCTGCGTTTTGTCCATCACATCCAGTTCCTTGTTTCCATGCAGGCGGATCTACTGCAAAAGCGGTAGGAAGACAAGGGGCTATTTTCTTTGACCATGGAGCTGTGGTAGTAAATATTTCTTGTTGGGCATTCCAATATTTACTATCATTATCAAACAATCTTACTACTTTGTATGGGTTGTTAGTACCTCCTCCGGGTCCAGTATATCCTTTTATTACTGTAGGGATACTCGAGGTTTCTATGAAATTATAATATTTCCTGAATGTTGCCCAATACTCGATTTCTCCGTCACCGCAAATACCACCAGGAATGTTAAAATCATCAGCATAACCACCATCTGCTGTAAAATACTCTTCGTCATCATTATACCAACCGAAATATCCTTTGTTTTGTGTTGAGTCGTAGATACTTACTATTTCGACAGTGTCCGTTGCTCCAGGAGGAGATAGTACTGTTTCATTTATAATGCTTCCTGTAGGATCAAGAAACCTTACTGTCTCGGGACTATGAAAAGACCATACCATTCCCGTACCTGATGAAGTAGTATACGTATCACCATTTGCAGGTTTAAAAGTCCTAGAATTTCCATTAGGATCTATAGGACAAAGGAATTCCCAGTCACCTGCCCCAGCCCAACAACTAGCGGCGGTATATGAATGCCTGAATAATCCTTGTCCAATTACATGTTTGTCTCCTTGGGTACGTTCTGTTCTTACAATTGAAGCCGTCTGATAATATGAATCAGAAGGTACATTCTTAAATGTAAATCTTATTCCAAGCGCATTGCCGTAAATATACTGAGTTGCTGTTGTATAACTTGTAGGCCGTGTGTTTAAAACATCTCCGTTGGGATAAGGATAATTTACAGTGCTTCGTGGTTCAGATCCTGTAGAAGTAAACAATGCTCCAGCAGTAGTATCAGGCATGTATATGTGAGGCATCCTTATATCGGCCGCCCAATTGACAAACGTAGGATTGTCAAGTTGATCGTAAAAGACTACACCAAACCTGTAAAGCTCATCACGCGTATATCCTTCATACAATCCGTAATTAAAAGGGGATTGGAAGTTGGAGTATGTCTGGTTCTGAGCAGTAAAATTCGTCCAGGATATGTTTTCAAACGTAGTAGTAGTTTGACCAGGTGTTGTAAAAGGTCCGTTTTCAGCTAGAAAATTAGGGTTATTATTAGTAAATACGACCGTATCAAGATTCATAGCTGTCTTTGTTATAAAGACATAACTCATATTAGGACCTTCGCCTCCTAATACATTCGAGTTTGGAAGATATAAGAACTTCTGGTCTGAAGTAGGATCCTGGTCATCATAGTCTTGGATGCAGTCATAATCTTCCGGAACATCATAAGGTGTGGTTGGTACACTGTTTATATGAGTAATCTGGAAATTCAGCGTCGAATCTATTGTATAGATATTTGCTGAAGCATCCCTTATTGTAGTAATAGTACTGTTTATCGGGAATCTGTATGTCCTTGTGTCAAAATCCACTTTCTGACTGGCAATTGTAAGGTTACCTAGGAACAATGTCTGCTTCTTGGCTGCAAGTGTCTTACATCTTTTTATAGCCGTAGTAAAGGCAGTAGCTTCATCAAGTGTTATGATGACCTTGTCTTCATTGCCAGTAATAAAAGTATCGATCTTACCGTTTGCAGGAATGCCAAGTTGTTTGACTAGCCGTATCTCAGGAAGATCAACATTGTTCTTATACCATACAGTTGCAAGTTCAATTGTGTTATATTCAGTATCTATGTTATCAATTTGTACACGGATAGATTTAAACGAATTAATTCCATTAGGATCATCTACGGTTTTATCAGGGTAATATCCTACAGCAGCAACTCCTTCCCTGGCATCTAATATAGGAAAGGCGACTGAAGTACGGCTAAACCTTGTTTCAGAATTATTGAGGTTGAGTAATCTGTACATGACAAAATAAACCCCTGCATAAAGAGCTCCGTCGGATATTCCTGTTATCCTTGCAGGCTCCATGTTCAAAGACGGAATAAGGTTAAGCTGCTCTACTGTAAGCGCCGCTGTAATGGAATCACGTGACGGTGCTACATTTATCTGACGCGGTACATTGAAATTGTCTGTCCAGTATATCTTCTGGATATTCTCGTTCTCATACCTTCCTTCAATCATTCCCGGGTTAGCTACGGGTTTTTGAATAGTCACATTCATCTCATTGTTGTAAACGAGTTGTAATGTGTAATTCAAAGGATCTGAAGGAGACAATGATTTATCATAGTCAAGACGCCACCATTGCCCAAGTGATGTGTATGGAGGCGGGTCTACATCGGGATTGAAAGTACCGTTTGTGGTAAGAAGATATATGGTATCACGGATAGTGCACCAACCTATTATCTTTAAAGCGGTTTGAGTAGGGCGGGCAAGTAAAAGTGAAACCTTTGAAGTCACATCAACTGGAGGTGGCCCCACCTCTGTTGCGACAAAAGAACTTATTCCTGAAAAAGTTCCGCGTATTATGAGCTTCGTATAATTCGAAGGTAACAGTATTTCCGCATTGTAGAGCGCATGCAAAGAATTCAATGTATACGTAAGCAACTGTGTTTTGACCGCTCCGTAAAAAGAAGTTACTCCCGAATAATTAAGGGTTATAGTTACACTGCTTGTAATCGAAGTTGCGTAGTTTGTAATATTGAAAACCAAAGTGTATATATGTCCTACAACCAGTTCTTCTAATAAGATCAATTCTATCTCGGCAGGAGTATCGGGAATTTCAAGAATCTTGGTATTGCCTTTTATATTGGTGCGTACGCCAAGAGTCCCGCCTTCATCGGTGATTATCCTGAAGTTTTGCGAATCGTAAAGTATGTCTTCCTTGGCTTTACTGAATGCAACATCACGGTTTACATTTCCACCAAAGTCTTTTATCTGTTCAGCCATTATTATACAGAAACATTATCCATTAATATCTTCCTCTGTAACCAGGTAATGCCATATTTGCAAATGCAGTACGGAAATCCTGATTCCTGACAATCATCTTTGTAAACTGGCGGCGCATTGCTTCCATTTGGTTTACATCAGGCATCTTCAAATGTGAAGCTGCCGAAGCTATGTTCCATAACCAATCCTGTTCCGACTTAGCATATACCTTGTCGGTAAGCAGGTCTTGCCTCCACATGATGTAGTCTATCTTGTATTGCAAATAACTTGATACTGCACGTTTGTATTTCATATCGTCAGGGATCAAAGGATACCCTTCATTGTCAAGTGGAAATCCGTAATAGGACATACACACTTTGCCGTGCTTTACATTGAATGTTATGTAATTGTCATTCAATGTAAAAGACGGTGGATTGGTAGAAAGATGCATGTTCAAGGGCAAAGCCTGTGGTGAATATGCGTTTCCAAAGTTGTCATAGAACAGTTCAGGTGGATATGAATCTGTCATTTCTCCACAGCAATCCTTACCCATCAGATGATGGAACATGCTTGTTGCAGGGACTGCCAGCACTCCGTCAATGGCTATGGCTATCAACCTATGGAAATCACAAGGCAGTTCAACCCTGTAATCACTGAGATCATAACTTGAATCCTGGTTGTGTCCTATTACTTTCGGTATGTATTGCATTGGGTTTCCTATCAGCTCCATTGCCTCATAAACCCAATATGCCATGTCACTTAGATTGACATGTTCGTTATATGCCGTATTACGGAAGAAGTTGTTTATGACTTCTTTTGTACTTGTGTATTTTGCTATGAACATCTTATTCGAAGTAGTCTATGTTGGTGTTCTTTAAAAGGGATGCCAGGGTCCTGCGGTGTTGACGCAATGCCTGGAATTTGTACAGGTTCTTTCCTTTCGGTCCTTTCTTACACAACCAGTAGAAACCGTATCTGCAGTTATCCCTGTGCTCATTAAGATGCTTGATGAACTTTCCTGTCTTTTGGTAGTGTCCCCAGTCTATCTTCAGGTTATTGGAACGATGCAACAGTCCCATGTCCATCTTGAGTTTCTTGACGCGTATCTCGCCAAGCCTGTAAGGAAGGTGCAATGTGTTTGAATGCATCAGCACCTGGTCCATCAGTTTTGACAATATCGTATGGGCCACATTCTTGTAACTCTGGGAAGTCAATGGCATGACTCGGTTTGAAGTATCGCTGAATTTTGTAAGCGGCGCTCCTGGAGTCATTCTGTCGACATAAAAAGTGTAGGCATCCTTAAGGCTTTTGTCAGCCTTGTATCTGCCTTTTCCACGTTTACCTAGGTTAGCCATCATCAGTCGTCGCTACTGTCTGATGAAGACGAGCTTTTCTTTTTTGAAGATGTGGTAGCCGCGGCCAGTTTACCTGTGACATTGCTGTTGAATTGTGTTTCAAGTTCAGAAGCACCGCTGTTTGTCCTATCCTGATAAGTCTTGAGGATAAGGGCAAGTTCATCAATTACCATGCGTATCACTGAATCAATCAGATGTGAGGACATTGGGTATTGAGTGTCCCAATCAAAACAAGGAAGTCCTTCACAATTGTTGTATTCCGCAAGATTGTTGGGCTGTTCAAACACGCCTGACACTGCGATGTTCATTGTAAAGTCACTGTTTATCAAATACAGATGACTGTTGAACAAAGTCACCAAAGGCCTTTTGAATCTTGTGAAAGTGGCGTAAGGCAGGCGTGCGTAAGGTATGTAATCAAAAGTGATTGACCCTAGTTGTGGTCCTGTGATTCCTGTGATGAGATCCTTGCCTTTTGATTCTATAGGCTTTGGCAATGGAAGAGCTGTTTTATAGACAGTGCATCCTGAAGGAAAGTCCTGCATGAATGAAGTATCAACTTGAGTTACTTCCATGCAGGGGATGGTTTGTATGTTGTTGTCTGAGAGGTTCTGACCTTTGTTGTATTGTTGACGCAGAAGAACAGCTCGGACATTGTCAATCATGAATGCGACTTGCCTGTCTGTTATACGGTCATCATCACTTATCAGTCCGCCCCTGAGTATGCTTTTTATCGTGTATATTATTTCCCTTTGGGTAGCCATGTTTGTTGTTCTTTTTCAGTTTGCGGAACTGTTTTCTTTCATTGGGATGTAACGTCAGGAACAATTCCAATCCCTCGTCCTCTCCTTCTATGGGTTTCATGCTTTTTTAAAATGTTTTCTGTTAACCATGATATGAGATAGGCCCAATCCTCTTCCGACTCATCAGTGAGGTATGGAGCTCCTATCCATGTTCTTATTTGATATGCAGTGTGGAATATCTCATGTACAAGATTGCTCAATGTCAAAGGATTCTCGGGTAAACTCCGTATCCATATAAGGAAACAACCATTCTTGAACATCACGGCTTTTCCAATCTCCTCCTCATAATCATCAGCATCATGACAAATGTCATCAAGAGTTATGGGTACAGCCTTTGTGGAAATATAAGGAAGCACGTCCTTTTGTGGACAGCCCATGACCACCCATATCTTTATGGGGTATTGAGGATGCCTGAACGTGAATCTTGTCATTTGTCACTTGTCAAAAAGGTTTGCTTGGAAATAACCTTCCAATCCATTCTCCTTGTTCCAAAGGAACGCCTGTGCGGCTTTCTGGTGTTGATACCCCATCATCTTGTGCCACTCATCCGTGGTGCAGATTGATGGAAGGAACCTTGTCTTTATACCACGGAACTCGTTCACCTTCTCCTTGTGCAAGTGTCCCATGTGGACTTCCCTGTACTTTGTGCGGGCAAACATCTCTGGTTGCTCCGTGGCCATAATCAAAGGGAGGTCCGCAAGTTTCTCCTTGTCGCCATGTGTAAACAGGATCATGTTCACACCATACTCATAGTATGAACGGTAATCCCCTGTGTTTGTCACAGTCACAGCCTTATTGTTTCTGAAGAACGCGTGAAGGACATCTCCTATGTAGAACATCCTTTCAGTGTCATGGTTTCCAGGAATGATCAACACATCCACGGGATATTCCTTCGAGAAGACTTCCACAACCAAAGCAACCGCAGTCCAGTATTCACGGAAGGATACCTTCCAGTCAACACTGTCATCCTGAGGCGTGCCACCCGTGGTAGTGTACCTTTTTCCTTCGGAGTTCAATCCATCATTACCAACAGGTATGAGAATCCTTTCTATTCCAAACTGCCTGGCCTTGCTTAAAAGATCATTGCAAGTGGAGATGAAATTGTAGGTGAGTTCCTCTATGTCCCCTTTACCAAAGTGCAGGTCAGGAAGACTCAACTCAAGACATACCGAACCGTTGGTCTTTGGTTTTTTGACATCAGCGAATTTCTTCTTTCCAATGGTCTCAAGTTCAGCGAAGAACTTGTCTTTGTAATCATTCCATTGCTGGTCATAATCAACTTGGAAAGTGAGGGATTCCCTCCATTCACCGTTTGGCAACTGCCATGTTTTAGCTTTTGTAAGAACGCCTTTCAGGTCTTTTTCAAAAAGATCCTGTTTCTGTGCGGCATGTCTGCTTAAACTTTCCTTTAATCTGCGGGCCGCTGAGCGGACAGCATCATAACTTACATTGAAAAGCTTCGCAGTGTGCCCGAAATTTCCATCAAGAAGTTCAGGATTCTCTTCTAGAAACTCCTTGATCTTGGATTTTTGTCGCATATTTTAAGGGGGAATTTACCAAATGTAGTAATAAATTACCACTTCGGCAAGCCCCAAACCTTAAAATATATGTAAACAATTGATACACAGATTAATAAAATAAATCCATATGTACAGATTTTGTAAAACCTTGGTACATAGCTTTTTTCAATTACTTGTACTGTTTCTTTACTCTCACTCAATAATCTACTATTTTCAATTGTAAGCTGTTTGAACTTCAACTCAAGACTGTCGCAACCACCCTCAACTGTAAGTCGACTGTCTTTTATCTCCGCTTTAACATAAGCATTACGAGACTTTACTTTTATTGGTTTAAGTTGGACCAGTCCTGCAGTATCAACCTGAACACGGATACTGTCAATGACAATACTATCCTTCATGATGTATATCATCGTATCCCTGTAAGTGTACACAGTAACCGTACTGTCCTTTAACACATATTCTGTCTTTGGAGCAATATGCTTATTGCATCCTGAGAAAAGTATTACGGCAATTGCCGCAATGCAGATATTAAGCAGAAACTTCTTCATTGTCTTTCCATAATTTCAAAAGAAACTTTGCAGTGATCAAAAGCAAAGTGCAGACGCCTTGCGTCCAATATTGTTGAGCCTCGGTGAGTCCAGGGGCTTCTGCAACCAGCAACTGGACTGCAGGAATCAGCAGAAGAGCAAGGTCACCCAATGCAGTAGCCAGGGGAGATGTCTTCTCTGTGTAATACTTTGTCTTTAGGATATTCATGTTTTTCGCCATTGTATATGATGTATTAATAGTCTATCTCACCTTCTCCTATTTTCTTCAACCAAGGATTGAACCTTATTCTTTTCTTGGCGCTTTTGCCTACGGCAGGATGCCAGTAGTGTCCTTGTTTGTAAATCGACACGCCTCTACGCACATGTGGTTTGCGTCCGGCGTGTGGTTTGAAATATCTTTTATGTTTGCTGAATCTTTTTAACTGCTTCTTTTGATATTTGGTTTGTGTCTCTTGATGCAGTGAAGCGCATGAAATGGCGAATATTATTACAAGAGCCAACCATATCCTTAATAATTGTTGTACCATATCCTAGTGTGGTATTTGTCAAACACAAACCCGAGTCCCAACCTGGCACCCGCTTCAAATCCGTTTTTTCCGTACCGCACATATCCTTCTATGGACCATAAACGTCCATCAGTCCTTCTTCTTGTAAATATATTGTCAAACCCGTATGATCCATGCAACCTTATACTTTCAGGATCAAACTTCACACGTTTGTCTCCAAAATCAATTATCCAGTCATTAGCTATGATTCCTATCCTGGCCAACTCGTTCCATTCACTTACCTTCACAGTATAATAGAATGGCACACCCCAGCCGTATTTGTCATACGCCACTCCTACGGTATAGCCGAACAACCTTGCGTTGTAACGCGTGGCTATGTCCTTCAGATAAGTATATTCCGCAGTAATTCCCTGAACAGGTTTATCAACATTGAAATCATAACCGTACTCACCCTTTATATAAGGAACATGTTGCTGCCCATAGCAAAGCATAGGGAACAATGCGATAAACAGAAGTAAACACCTCATTCCACAATAATCTTGTTATCCGTTCCATTTGTTATTATTCTTACACCTCTGAAATCCCTACCGATTGTTCGGCCAAGCATGTCATAGGTTTTTTCTTCTTTTGGTACCATGCTCCTTTTCAAGGAAACAATGTCCAGTATGTTGATTTGTCCTGAATAAAGTTTTTCGGACAATCTGTAGTACAATACGCCATTTGAAAGATCAGTGTCTTCAACCGCATATCGTGTCAAGATATTGTTGTTACCCGCGCCTTGAATTGTTCCTACGTGCGCCCATGAATCCATGGCCCAGGATTTTTCCACTATGAATGAATCCACCTCACTTTGTGAAGCAGTTGTCCATTCAATCCTGTTTGATTCCTTACCTGCGGTTACCTTGAAATCCAAAAGTTCCACAGGCAATGCGCTTGTGTATATCAAAGGGCATGCTGAATACTGTGGACAGTTAGGAACCCATGTGTAACATATCGTATAGAATGCACCGGGTGTAAGGGAGGATATTGTCGCATTGACGGATGTCGGAAGTATGGAGCCTGCGATTGTCAATGCGGTACACGCCGAATCATAAATAGTGAATGACAATGTGTTATACAATGGAAAAGGTCCGCAAAGTCCGTTTACTAAAAGGTAATTCAGGTTTATGGGACCTATATTGTAATAACTGAAACACATGGTTACCCCAGTACCTTCGGAATTCAATCCTATGGGAGATGGAAAAGACTGTTGCACACAACTAAATGAACCTGCAGGTATTGCAACAGCAACACCTATCACAGGTCCTGGACATTGTGGAAAAGCAAGAGCGGTGTAAAACAATAATAATATGACCAATAAGGTTTTTCTCATTATCTGTTTCTTAGTTGTTCCTTTAGTTCACTTATCAATATGTTGTTGTTCTTTTCAAGCATCTCTTTGATCTCGTGCACACTGTTGTCAATGTCTTCAATGGCTCTTTCAATGAATTCGATCTTTTGTGCCTGCAATCTTTGTTCAAGGAGGATCTGTTGGTACTTGGTGTCTATCTCATGGCTTTTGATTTTCACCATTTTGATGTCATCAAAGTAAGCCTTTGCAAGATACCCCACTACGACCCATCCCGTCATGTTTATTATTATGGTAAGCGCTGTAGAGTCTATGTTCATCAATATGTGTTATAAATTAGTAAGGCATGAATGTATTATTATCACCGATTAAATTAGAGTTTATTAACACTGGTTCTCCTTCTTCTGTAATAGCAGGTGATACTGGCATATTAGCGGCACATGCGTTTATTTGTACGCTATTATCCAATATATGAACTATTCCAGGACCATATCCTACAAGATCAGGAGGAGGTACTCCAGGAGTTTCGCCTTCTATGCAGTACGCACCTTCTGAAATAGGAACATACATTCTTACATTGTCAAGTTCAAGATATTGGGTTGCTTCATACAAAACACCGGTATTGTAATAAGGACCTCCAGGAGCTGCAAGATATCCTTGATATTTGTATATACAGGAAGCCCCTTCTGCAAATTGATTTAACGTAGCGTCTTTCAACCATGTGTAAGAAACCATTTCTGATCCAAACGTATTAGGACAGGTCACACAATCAAAGTCATTTTGTCTTCCTATATAGATAAGAGATTTTACTACTATAGCTGAAGGGACTGAATTAGGAATAGGATCAGGCCACAATCCTATTGTCAATCCAGCATCACCTGAGTTATTTCCATAAATGTTTCCACTGTATTTTAAACGTGCAGGACCGTTATTTATGTACATTGCGTAATTCTGGTCTACGTATATATCACCTTTTATTTCAAAATTGTTAGGCCAGTAATTTGATAATTTGGTTTGATATTGATCAACACTTGTCCATACACCTGCAGCAAGAGACCCTTCCTGGTTTGAATACATGTTACCTTCAAACTTGAAATACGGTACCCGGTTTATAACAAAGATATTTGCAGTAGGATATCCTGTAAAATTATTTACAAGTCTTGGACACCTTATGATTATACTTCCTCCATAACCTGATACTAGGATAGGATTACATCCTCCAACTCCTTCTGAACGTATTTCATTTGCATTTATAGTTATTGATCCAGCTGGAGCATCACCACCTGTTATTCTGATAAGGGATGAATTCAAATTAAATCCCTCACTAGTGCCTTTATGTATAAGTCTGTTTGCATTTATTATAAGATGAGAAGTAGGATTAATATACAAAATTTCTATTCCAAGTAATCTTGCTATGATATCTTCTTTTACTATTATAGTAATGCTTCCATTAGGTTGATTATTTGCTATAGATATGAGTTTTCCCAGATTACTCGTATTATTAATAAGACTTTTACATTCAAAAAATGCAGAAGTTCCTGGGGTTAACCCTATGATAGTTAAAGCACAGTTTGCATTACCAGACAATACAATTTCTAAATCACCCGTAACACGAAAATCATTTACAATAAAACCTGTAACATCAAAAGCAGGGTTAAAATCGCTTAATAATATGCGTGCCCCATTCATAAAATGATAACGCACTCCATTCTTAAAAAGACTGTGCTCAGGGTAATCACCTGGAAAAACAACAACAGTGTCTCCAGGTAGTGCATCATTTTTAGCAGCAGTAATTGTAAGATAATGGTTCGCTATGTCATAAGGAACCGCAGTTGCATCGTCTCCTAATTTGGAAACATACAATGTCTTACCTATGAAAAGTTCTTCAGGACAAGGTGGACATATTCCAGGATCTCCTTGTTCTCCTTGCTCCCCTTGTGGTCCTTGCGGTCCTTGTAGACCTTTTTGTGAAGGTATGCTTGTAGGATTGCAGTTTTTACACCCCATCGATTGTCTTGTTTATAGATTATTGTATTACCATTCCGGTATAATGCCAAGTAACTGATCTGTTACCACCTCCTGATATATCATCAACTATCCTGACAGGTGTGCTTGGGCCTACCATTATACGTTGTTGTTTTTCCAAAGTAGATTCATATGTACCTCCATACCATGTAAGATAGACTATGAATATTGCATTGGTACTGCCATTGATATCCGCAGGTGTGGTAAATAAAGTAACAGGTCCAGTAACAGTACCTATATTGTAATAACCTGATCCTCCATTTGTTTCTATTATAGCCATTATTGTAAAGTTTTATTAATTAATTAAAACTATCAAATTCATCGAATTCCCTGTTTTGGTATTGTATATTGAAAAGATCATACGCTACACCTGACATTAACAAAGAGAATAACCATTCCGCGCCTTCACCTGCAGGTCCTGGTACACCTTGAGGTCCTGTAAGACCTATTGGTCCTATGTCTCCTTGGTCTCCTTTAGGACCATTAGCTCCAGTAGGCCCTGTAAGACCCTGTTCTCCAGGAGGACCCTGTTCTCCAGGAGGACCTTCTGGTCCTTCTGGTCCCTCTGGTCCTTCAGGGCCAGTAAGACCTTGAAGACCTGTTAATCCAATTGGTCCCTGTGGACCATCAAGTCCATCTTGCCCTGGTACGCCTTGCGGACCTTGTATGTATGGAAGACTTGTAGGAGAACATCCATTCTCACAGCTACAGTTTCCTGTGCAATTGCAATCAGCCATGTCAGTATACTTCTAAACTAATGTTAGTAGGTTGTAAAGCAGTGGATACGTATAAACGGTAAGGAACACCTGAATACAATACCATGGTAGGTACCATTGTGACTATTCCTGAAGTCACATGGTTTAGGAATCCTGAAGGTATGCCCATTGAAACAGGTAATGCAAAAACTATGTATGCAGGCGCAGGATTGTAAGGATTATAAACACCTTGATAATTGTACCTGTTTACATTAGCCATCAATAATACAGATTGTGGATTGTTTTTTGCAATTTCCGCATCTTCGGTGTATCCGTAATATATCTTTTTTAATTCTCCTGGAACAACCAAAGGCTCAGGAGCGAAAGGATTGTCATACTGGTTTGCTATTGATACTACCGGATTAGGGCAACAATCACAGCAATAATGCTGGGCTGTTTCAAGCAATCCTGTAATATCCGCATCATTAAGGCATAAAGGTACTTCTTCTTTTTCAGCCGATAATATCGTTATACGGAAAGGAGTAGAAGAACAAATGGGGGAACCAGGATCAAAAGGATTAGGTACACAATCGTCAGTACATATTATGACTTTGTCATATTTGGTATCATTGAGTATTGTACGGACAAGTTCCGTACCAAAGCCATAATTATCAGGAAGAACAGTAGTCTGATAATCTCCGCCTATTATGTATTTTTGAAGTTGTTGGTAGTATATGCCTTGATATATATTGTTGGCATCTTGGTATATGTCTGTATTGTAAACAGTACCATCTGCGTTTAGCAAAGCTGTCCTATATGTAAATATACCGTCAAACCATGGTACAATGAACATATTCAACTGGGCACTGAATGTTATTTTGTTTATCAGTGAAGCTCCTAATCCAACAAATAAATCCACTACTGTTGTTACAGTATCGGTAAAAGGATTTATTATGTTTATATCCGTTCCGCATACTACCCATATTTCTCCACTAAGTGAGTTTACAGCTACGTGTGAAGGAGTTCCTGAAACAGGTATTGTGTATGAAAACCCTGTGTTGTAATATTTTCTTACTTCAAAAGGAAAAGTATTTATGAAATAAGTAGTATTGTTTATCCTGTTGTAGGCAGCATCAATGTTACTGCTTGGAAAAGATACAAATCCTGTAGCAGTAGGGGCTCCAGGATTAGGTAACAACAAAGGCGCAAGACTATATTCTTGTATAGTTCCTCCAGCTCCAAGCAAAAGCACATCATTTGTACTGTCATAAGCAATACTTTCTATGAAACGCATATAAGGCGCTGCATATGTCAATGTATTGGCTAGGGCATAAAGTTCGCCTTTGTAGATAATGTATATGTAAGTATCGCCTGAGTCAGGATCACTATAAACTGAAAAAGCAAATCCGTAATAAGGACTCAGTATGTCGTCGACTATTGTCGCGCCTTTAAATTCGTAAGTTTCATTAAGAATAGGGTTTATCTCATTCTCAATGGCAAGAGGTTCCTGATAGGTATACAATCCCCCGGGAATGTATTCCTTCAGTATGTTTGAAGTTCTTTGAAGGAACTTGAATTTATTCCATGCGCATTTGTTCTTTTCGCGATCAAGGAACATCTCAGCCGTCAAGGCTTCCTTTGCAGCATCAACTGCGCAGCATTGGAGCCTTACGGATATTTGTTCAAGTTCATCTTTTGTATATCTTAACGCCATGTCAGCAGCATTTGCATTTTAGGTTAGCACAAACTGATTGGGCTTTTGCAATAAATGTTTTTACAAGATTCAATTTACCGCACGCCAAGGCGTTCTTTGCCGCACATACATACCCTTCGGCATCCATAGCAGCCTTTAGGTAATTGCTGCTTTCGCAGTCACAGCATGAATTTTCAGGTGTGACTTTGCCGTAAAGTTTGTCTATGCAACAATCTATCTGGCAAGTAAAAAGAAAATAATTGCTGGCAACATATTCTTCGGTATCCGAAGTTATAGTGTACACAGCTTCATAAAGACCGTCTACTATCTTATTATCAATAAACCCAAGATCAGTACCGTTTATAGTATAATAATTAGTTGTCGAGACTGTGGGCCATGCGGGATATACATCAAATGTGTATACCATGTTTAAAGGAGTGGTTATTTGTAATACCGCTTCTTCAAATTCGCTTGTTGCCGGATTGGCTGGAACGGAAAAATCCTGGTCATAACCTCCTGGATTGGAAGTCAAATCATATAATCCTGTCTCTTCCTTGAATTCCAGTTTGGTACAAGTGGGAGTCTGGCATATTGTGAATTTTAACTGTAACGCCATTTATGTTTTGTTTATGGAATGTGATATGTTGAAAAAGGGGGCAGGCAAACACCCGCCCCCTCAACCAACCAATAACTAAAAAACAGAAAGAAAAATTAGAAACCTGTAAGGTTTGCAAATGCACTTGGTGTGGTTGCCATCCAGCCATTCAACGCAGTAACAACTCCAGTATTTAAAGCTGTCATCTGGTTACCTGCACCATTATAAATACCGAAGATCTTGATGGTCTCAGGCATTTTCACACTTGGAGTGGTTGTGTGCAAATTCTCACCATAGAAAGAAAACTGAACCGTTTCATACAATTGAGCCGCGTTGACAAACTGATCAGCATAAGTGGTGTTCACAGCTGGAAGAGTTGTCTGATAGTTCGAATCAATTGTAATAGCTGGTAATGGTACTGTCATACGGTTCAGAGCACCTTGGAAACCTTTGCAGAATGATTCTTCTTCAGCTGCAAGACGTCCGTCTCCATTGCCATATGTACTGTTTTGTGTTTTGTTCAATGGAGTTACGCCAAAACCTTTCATCTGAACAGTGAAGTTTGTACGCTTGAACTTGAAGAAATCAAGTGTGAAAGGAAGTAACTTACCAGTGAAACGGATACCATAGTTTGCGCCAGGAGTAACAAGACCATGCGCAGTGTTAGGAATAGGAGTGGAAACCTGAGTAGGGCCTGCATAAGGACTGGTAAGAGTCACAACAGTGGTGCTCACTACTTCCTTTACAATGTAAACAGGTACATTGGCAGTGACACCTGAACCTGTCACACCAAGACGAACCATGTTACCTACTGCAAGACTGTGTACACCTGAGTAAGTAACAGTAGGAGAACCATGCACAACAGTTGCAGTAGTGGCTCCAATTGCAGCAGCAGTGTTCGCACTGTTCAACATTACAGCAGTCAAAGGAAGACCATTGTTCATGTACTTTTTCATTACATTCTTCACGACTTCCTCAGCAAGGATCGCCTGGCTTGTACCAACTAAAGCTTTGGTAACCAAGGTTACGTTCTTTTGCTTCTGCTCTGACCACTGCATGTCATCCTGGTTAGGAGTGATGGTCAAATAGAAATCATTGTCTCCAGAAACATCCAAAGAACCTGCGGTTCCATTAAAACCAATGTGTGTGATCTGCTCAGTACCTTGTGATGTCGCAACATTGTTTGTTCCAGTGTAAGTCAACAGTTTGTTACCATAGATCTTATTG
>Ga0222714_10001113_pt1 | contig 30415 bp, 19 predicted proteins | sample C33_3DmetaG_FD_165048 | JGI IMG/M metagenome (GOLD analysis project Ga0222714, IMG submission 165048) | Estuarine water microbial communities from San Francisco Bay, California, United States - C33_3D | ecosystem: Environmental > Aquatic > Marine > Unclassified | place: USA: California... | reverse complement strand
ATTTAACGTAGAACAACCATTTAAATTTATGGAACAAATTGCCGTTGAGACTAAAGGTAATTTCTTCGAGTCAAGAACTATGGAATATCAAAAAGCAAAGTTAAACGAAACAATAACATTCACAGACGATTTTTAAATTATATAATATGTCATTAAAAATAACAAAAAGAAGTGGTGATAATGTAGCATTTAACCCACAAAAAATTTACAACCGAGTAAAGAGAGCAGCCAAAGGATTAAATGTTAATTCTGATGAAATCTTTATTAAAGTAATTACTTCGGTACCAACCGAAGGTAAAGTCACAACTAAAGAGTTGGATAAATTGATTTACGAGATTGCAGCAGCATACACCGGTAGTCATCACGATTATTCACGTTTAGCATCATCAGTTGCAATATCATCATATCACAAAGAAACTAATGATAGTTTTTGTGAGACAATGGATGTGTTGTATTATGATGGTATCATTAATGAAGATTTGATGATTAAAATAAATGAGTACGGAAAAGAAAATATCGATTCAGTTATTAACCACGAAAATGATTATAATTTTGATTATTTTGCTTGGAGGTCATTACAAGAAATGTATCTATTAAAAAGACCTAATGGTCAAGTAATAGAAAGACCACAACATATGTATATGAGAGTTGCATTGTGGGTTACCGAAACATTTGAACAAGCTAAGGAATATTACAATTCTTTATCTAATCAACTTATATCTAAGGCAACACCTATTATGATTAATTCAGGAACTAAAGTTCCACAATTGGCATCTTGTGTATTACATTATAACGATTCTGATTCAAGAGAAGGTTTACTAGGTACTTTGAGAGACATTTCAACATTTTCTTCAGATGCTGCCGGTATCGGACTTTCAATGTCAAACATCCGTAGCAAAGAAAGTAGAATTTCAACTTCAGGTGGGTATGCCGGTGGACTTTTAAAATACTTAAAAATTGTAAACGAATCACTTAGATTCTTTAATCAACAAGGTCGTAGACCGGGTAGTGCCGCTATCTATCTTGAACCTTGGCATAAAGATATTTTTGATTTGTTAGATATTAAAAAGAACACAGGGGCAGAAGAACTAAGAGCTCGTGATTTATTTACGGCACTTTGGATTCCTGATAATTTTATGAGGGCAGTTAAAAATAATACTGATTGGTATTTGTTCTGTCCTAACGATATTAAAAGGGCTGGATTGAAACCATTACAAGAATGTTATGGTGAAGAGTATGAAGAAGTGTATAACACAGCAGTTAGCATGAATCTAGGTAAAAAAGTTAAAGCACAAGACATTTGGACTAAAATTGTTGAGTCACAAGTAGAGACAGGTGTTCCTTATTTATGTTCTAAAGACAACGCAAACAGAAAAACTAACCACCAAAATATTGGGGTAATTAAGCAATCTAACTTGTGTAATGAGATTTACCAATATACCGACGAGAAGACTACGGCTATTTGTACTTTATCATCTATGGTATTGAAAAACTTTGTAAAAGATGGCGAATTCAACTTCAACTTATTATATGAAGAAACACGTAAAGTTGTAAGGTCGTTAAACAAAGTCGTTGACATTAACAACTATTCAACTGAAAAGGGACGTAGAGGTGGATTAGAACAAAGGGCGATAGCTATTGGGACACAAGGTTTGGCTGACGTATTTTATTTAATGGATTACACTTTCACATCTGATGAAGCAAAAAAATTAAATAAAAATATTTTTGAAACTATCTATTTTGCGGCAATCACAGAAAGTAATGCATTATGTATGGACGGTAAGTATCAACCATATTCATTTTTTAAAGATTCACCTATGTCTAAAGGGATTTTCCAATTCGATATGTGGAATGTTAATGAAACGGAACTTTCTGGAATGTGGGATTGGAACAAATTAAAGAAAAGCGTATCCGATTATGGTGTTTGTAATTCACTATTCACAGCTCAAATGCCGGTGGCATCTTCAGCAAAAATCACAGGTTCATACGAAATGACAGAACCGGCGCACTCAGCAATCTTTAACAGACGTGTTGTAGGTGGTGAGATTATGATAGTAAACAAATACCTAATCAACGACTTTGAAAAAATTGGTATTTGGTCTGAAGATTTGAAAAATGAAATTATCCTTAACGAAGGGTCAATTCAAAATATTAACTTTAACAATTACTTGGACCCTGAAGACAAGAACTATTTGAAAAAAGTAAAAAGAATTGAACACTTAATTCCTAAGTATAAAACAATTTGGGAGATTTCGCAGAAACAACTAATTGATATGGCCGCGGATAGGGCGCCATTCATCGACCAATCACAGTCAATGAATATCTATATGGGTAACCCAACTTTATCTAAAATCACATCGTCACACTTCCACTCTTGGGAAAGAGGTTTGAAAACATTGTGTTACTATGTAAGAACCAAAGCAATTTCAACAGGTGCAAAACACTTAGCGGTTGACGTATCAAAAATACAACAACCCAAAGTTAAAGTTGAAATACCTAGTGTTAGTTATAGTGATATGAACCTACCACCAAAACCTGAAAATAGTGACTTTGATTGTTTTGGGTGTTCATCCTAATTTAGATACCAATCCCGACACTATGTCGGGATTTTTTATTTCATAACTATTTATTGAAAATATCACGACACTATATTTATGTAATATGGCTAACGGAATTACATATGGTATAAATTTTCCTTTTTTACAAAGTCCAAAAGGTGATTACCTTAAACTTACTGAAACAACAGATGAAGAAATAAGGACAGATTTAATACATTTACTTCTTACAAGAAGAGGTAGTCGTTATTTTTTACCTGATTTTGGCACTAGATTGTATGAATATATTTTTGAACCTCTTGACGGTGCAACATTTGAAGAAATAAGGGCTGAAATAGAAGAACAGGTATCGACTTATATACCAAACCTTACTATTAATAGTATTACAGTTGAACCATATACCGAATCGGGTGATGTAGTTGGTCAGTTAGATTATGAACTATTAGGTCAAGCAAGTATTTATCGTATACCTGGTGCAAATACCGCAGAATATACCGCAAAAATAAAAATTGATTATACTAATGACGCAAGGGCATTTGGTAGTAGACAATTTGTAATAATTAATATATAAAATGGCAAACAACAAAATTAATTATACTGATAGAGATTTTGAAGCAATTAGACAAGGGCTTATAGACTATACAAAACAGTATTATCCTGAACTTGTTCAAAATTTTAATGATGCTTCTGTTTTTTCAGTACTTATGGATTTAAATGCTGCGGTGGCTGATAATCTTCATTTTCACATTGATAGAAGTATACAGGAAACCGTACTTCAGTATGCCCAACAAAAATCATCAATATATAATATTGCAAGAACTTATGGTTTGAAAATACCGGGATATAGACCATCTGTGGCGGTTGTTGATATTTCTATCACAGTTCCACCTTTTGGTGACGCGGAAGATTTTAGATATTTAGGAGTATTAAGAGCAGGGTCACAATTCAATGGTGGTGGTAATACCTTTGAAACCGTTTATGATGTAGATTTTTCAACACAATACAATCAAGAAGGTGAAGTAAATAGAACTAAAATCCCAACTTTTGATGCCAACAACAAAGTTATTAATTATGTAATAACAAAAAGAGAAGTTGTTGTTAACGGAACAACAAAAGTATTTAAACGAGTTATTAATCCGTCAGACGTAGTTCCGTTCTTTAATTTCTTTTTACCTGAAAGAAACGTTTTAGGTGTCACATCAATTATACAAAAAGATGGTACTGGATACCCTAATGTTCCTAATTACACAGAATTTGCGACATCAACTAATAGGTGGTACGAGGTTGATGCATTGGCTGAAGATACAGTTTTTATTGAAGACCCAACAAAACCAGTTGACAATGCTGGTGTAAAAGTTGGAAAATATATTAAAACAGATAAAAGATTTGTTACTGAATATACACCCGAAGGTTTTATGAAAGTACAATTTGGTGCTGGAACAACAACGCCAAATGACCAACTAACTAATTTTGCAAAAAATGGAATAAAATTAGATTTGGCGAATTATCAAAATAATATAGGATTAGGTCTTACTGTACAACCAAATACAACAATATTTGTTCAATATAGAACTGGTGGTGGTTTAGCTTCAAATGTTGGGGTAGGTGTGATTAATCAAGTAGGTACTATTGATTTTGCGGTGAACGGTCCGTCAAGTAGTATAAATTCTAATGTTATTAATTCTTTGACAGTTAATAATGTGACAGCAGCAATTGGAGGAGCAAACCCACCTTCGACTGAAGAAGTAAGAAATATGGTATCATTTAATTTTGCCGCACAAAAAAGAGCAGTAACAGTAAACGACTACAAATCTTTAATTGATACGATGCCTGGTCGATTTGGGGCACCGGCTAAAGTTGCAATCACTGAAAATAATAATAAAATTACAGTACAAATTTTATCATACGACCAAAATGGTAAACTAACTCAAACTGTTTCTAATAACCTAAAATCTAATTTGGCCACTTACCTATCTAAGTATAGAATGATTAATGACTACATTTCAATTGATGTTGCTCGTGTTATTGATTTAGCTTTTGATATATATGTAGTTTTAGAATCAAATGTTAACAGAGGTCAGGTTATAACAGAAATTATTAATCAAGTGTCTAATTATATGGCACCTGAAAATAGAGATTTAGGTCAAAACGTAAATGTATCTGATGTTAGAAAATTAATACAAAACACGGCTGGGGTATTAACTTTAACTAACTTACAAGTATTCAATAAAGTGGGTGGTCAATACTCTACTTCTGAAACATCACAGAGATATTCAAATCTTACCACTAAAGAAATACAACTTATTGATGATACGATTTATGCTGAACCAACACAAGTTTATCAAGTAAGATTTAATAACAAAGACATTAAAGTATTTGTTAAAAATTTAGCAACTGTAGATTTCTCATAAGATTATTTATTTCCTACGTGTCTTACCTACTTTTAAAATGGGTAAAATAACTATTTATTTTTAAAAGACTAATGACGAAAAGTTATAGGATAAGAACAGCACCGGGTACGGACAAAAATATTAGAGTCAATATAAATCAAGATTTTGACTTTTTAGAAATACTTTCTTTAAAATTAAGGCAAGAAGATGTCTATACTAGATTCTGTGCCGATTATGGTGTGGTTGCTGGTAGAGTCATAGTTAATGGTGGGTACGGTATACCTAATGCTAATGTTTCTATATTTGTTCCGCTTGATGCTATTGATGAAAACGACCCTGTAATATCAACACTTTATCCATATACATCAACAGACACTAAAAATGAAGATGGGTATCGTTATAATCTTTTACCATACAGACAAGAATACAGTGGGCACAAACCAACAGGAACATTTCCCGATAGAGAAGATATTCTTACAAGAACCGAAGTCTTAGAGGTTTACGAAAAGTATTATAAGTTCACGGTAAAAACAAATGAAAGTGGTGATTTTATGATAATTGGGGCACCACTCGGTATCCAAACCTTAGTTTTAGATTTAGATTTATCAAACATCGGTTGTTTTTCATTAAGACCTGCTGATTTGATTAGGTCAGGTCTTGCAACCGCAGAACAGTTTGATGGGGACCAGTTTAAATCATCAACAGATTTAGACTCGTTACCACAATTAGTTAATATCAAACAAGATATTGAAGTTACTTCTTTTTGGGGTGAAAATGAAATATGTAATATTGGTATAACAAGAGCGGATTTTGATTTAAGGGAATTTGGAATTGATATTAAACCTCATGCGGTTTTTATGGGGTCTATATTTTCAACCGCAGACGAAGACTTTTTAAAAACAAATTGTAAACCAAAAAAAGATTCAGGTAATCTTTGTGATTTGGTTACTGGTTCAGGAACAATATTAGCTATTAGACAAACAATTAATTATGATGTTGATGGTAGGCCTATATTAGAACAATATACGTTACCTGAAGGGGGTAAAGTTATTGACGACGATGGTACTTGGTTAGTTGAGGTACCAATGAACTTGGATTATGTAACAACAAATGAATTTGGAGAACAAATATTATCTAATGACCCATCTGTTGGTATACCAACAAAGGCGAAGTACCGTTTTAGAATAAAATATCAAAACGAAGATGGTTTAGAAAATAATATTTTAAGGGCTGATTATTTAGTACCTAACATTAAAGAATGGGGGTGGACAAGTATAAATCCACCTGCTGGGTCAGCTGCACAATTACAGTCATATGCCTTCAGTTTAGATTGGAATGACTACGGTGATAGTAACACAACTATTGGTCAGCAAATGATTAATGAAGCTATTAATTGTGAAGATAGATTTTATGAGTTTAATTATAATAAAGTTTATACAATCGCCAATTTCTTAGATAGATGGAAGTGGGGTTACAATAGAAGTAGACATTTAGGAATAAAAGAAATTACAGATAGAACATGTACAACGACAACTAATAGATTTCCAGTTAATGACGGTGTAAAAAACTTCGACTTTATATTTTTCTTATTCAATCTACTTGTAACCATTCTTACTCCTGTTTTTGTAGCTTTAATACCCGTTCTTCACGTTTTGGCATTAGCTTGGCCAATATTAAAGTGGGTTATTGCAATTATGTTTCCCGCCTACCTTTTATTTCAGGCGGTACAATTTGGTATTGCTGCCGTGGCAGCATTTCCTGCGGTAGGTTTGATTGTTGTATATGCCGCGGTTGCTTTAATATTAGCAGCTGCAGCAACCCTATTCGCAATTAAAGTCGCACCAATGCTGGTTAAATTTAAGTTTAAAGGGATAACATTACCGATGATGTCATATCCTGATTGTGAGGCGTGTCCTTGTGATACAGATGATTTACAGATGGACGAGGTCCAAGGTAATATTTTTGGAGGTGGAGGTAATCAAGAGGCGAAAATAGGTAAGTATACTGTAAACAGTAGAACTAATGGTTCCATTCTAGCGGACACAAACTCAAATCAACTATTTCTTAGTGCGCCAAACACCAATCTTTGTAACTTTGATTCAAATGGGGACCAAATATTACAATCAGGTTACCCAACATATTTCTGTACTATAGACCCTGAAAGTTATTCAGGAACAGAAAATAAAAGAAATACAAAATATCAAGCAGATAGTTTTGGTATACGATATGGTATTGCGGGATACCCAACTGCGCCTGAAATAGGGATGCCTGTAGTTACTAAATTTTCTGAAGATAAGTATTTTCCAAATAGAGACGTAACATTATCTCAATCATTTAACTTAGCAAACCTTAGAATAAGATATTTCGATACTACCGCACCAAATGTTATTAAAACAACAATTAATACCAACAACCCTCCAATCTATGATAATATTATGATGTTGGTTGTTGACCAAAATACGATATCACAAATGACATCTGGTAGTTTGGTAACTTTCACAAACCCTGACAATATTAATGATATTAACATAACAGGAGCTTCTGTTACAAATCAATTCGGTAGTAATTCAATTACGGGTAGTACACAATTATCAACTACAGTACCAATAACATACATCAATCAAAATGGAAACCCACAGACGGTACAAGTTCAAATCACAGGTAATACTGACGGAAAAGAATATCTTTATAAAACGGGTATAGAATATTTCCAAGTAGTAACAGGTATGACTTTAAATGATTTGGATTTACAGACAAATGGAATTAAGTTAAACAACCAACCAAACCCTAACTCACAATTAGATACTACAAATATCATTAGAAAGTATATTTTAAATAAATTACAAAGAATTACATACGAAGATAACTCAGGTATTGGCGATAATGGACAATTTAGAAATGAAGTAATTAACCCACTTACAATAATGGGGAGTAATTGGAAAAATTTAGAAATTTTATTTTTAGTAAGGGGTGTTGACCCTTATACCGATACACAAAATATCGAGTATGATTTATCAAGACTATTTGGTTATAGTTTTGGACAAGGACCAAAAGTTTCAGGACAATTCTATATGAATATACCAATTCAACCAAACTCAGGTTCTGGTACTTGGTGGTATGATGGTAAAACACCTGAATCACACAGTGTTGCTTACGCCACATCAAAACTTTACCACCAACCATTCAATTTTAATACAGGTACACAATTTAGTTCAGTTACATCTAATAATATTAGATATTATTCATCTTTAGATAAATCTACTAACACCATTACTGCAAATGGTGGACTTCCTTTATCAACATACACTGCAAGTGGTTTAGGTATTGATGATAATGGAAACGGAACACAACAGATAAGATTCTACGGGACATCATATCAGGGGAGAGTTGAAGGTGGGGCTTTAATGGCGTCAAGTAATAGTGTTAATAACAACACGATTACTGCATTTAGTAACTATAATGGTAGATTATATAGTCCTGTTTATGGTTCAATTTCTTATACTATACCATCAGGGGCGAACCCTAAATTATTATTAAGGTCAGATAGATTACCAACATCTGATGTACAACAGACATTCGGCACTCGTTCAATGTTATTACATCAAAATGATAAATTTTCGATGTACATTAATAATAATAGTGGACCTTCTACTGTATTTTCAGTAACTGCCACTGATACGACTAATAATGCACAAGACTTTGGACCTGATGGCCCACAAACAACCGCAAGTAGTGTATTATCTACTTTTGATTGTGCGGGGATGGTACCTTTAGATTGTTACCAAATTGACCCGGCAACAAATACTTTTACTGTTTTATCACCTTGTGCTGAAAATCAAAACCCTGTAAGAATAAAATCAGGGTGTTACCAATTTATTCAAAAACCATATGTTGCAAACATTGGTAAAGATTTAGAAAACTTCTCCGAATGGAAAGCTAGATTTAGAATGATGTTTGGGGCTTGTAGAGGTATTTTTTCACACGTCTTCCAAAACAATTGGGTTAATGGTACGTTATATATGTTCTCGTTTAAAAAACAAACGATAACTTCAATATTAGGTCAACCAAAATCATATAAGTATTGTGGTACATATGAAAGTAATGTGAGACCGGGACAAGGACCAATTTTTTACACTTCAGGTTCAACTAATTCATTCTTTTATCGCTCAACACCATACAATGGTACTAATTTTATAGGTCAAGTACCACAACAAGGTACATACTCAAACCCAACGCCAGCACCGGTTGATTTTGGAGGTGCTAATGATAGAAACATTATGTTCCCAACAACTATAATGGATTTAGGACCAAGAGATGAATTTACCTTTGAAATTTGTGCAAACCCAAATCTTCAAGGATATTTGGTAGATACGATAAAATCCACATCATTTAATGACACATCTGATTTATTACAATTATTTATTATATCACGTTTAATAAATACGAATTTCTTAGGTGCGTTATTAGGTTTAGGTGATGCATCCATCAATAAAATGTTTTCAAGAAGTGATGATAGATTGGATGGTGATTTAACACAGTTATTTAGTATTAACTCTGAGTATGGTGTTGAAGGGTTTAGTGAGGATGAATATGATGGTGTAAATGATATATATATTGCAACATCGGGACCGGCAACATTAGGAGTATTCTTCACATCTAGTACCGAAAACAGGGTAGAATTATCACCTGGTGTTACGACATTCACACCACAACTTACAAATTTCTTTGGTTACCCTAAAACACAAGAAGTACCATTCTACCAATGGCAACTTAACCAACAACAAGTCCCAACTATTTTTGGTTCCGATATTAATGATTGGAATACTAATTTAATAGGTGGAGGATTTTACAAACAAAAATACCAAGGATTAAGTTTTAAATATGCACCATTATCGCAATACTTTAACAATTTAAATAGTGGACAAAAAGGGTTTATTTATAACTCAAATGCATCGGGTAACGATATAACTATCCCACCTGGGCAATCAAATAGTTTCTTAGTTGGTGCTCCATATCATTTCTATTTTGGTCTTAATAAAGGTAAGAGTGCAATTAACAGGTATATAACAAAATTTATTTTTAATCAGGATGTCTAATGAAAACGAAATATTAATAGTTTTAGGTTCAAAACAGTTTGCTGGAAACTCAGACAAAGATATTTGGATTCAACCACCTTTGATTGGGGATATGAGAACTATGGTTGAAGGTGATAGGTCTTTAACTTTAAATTTGGCACAGCAGTTTGATACTGAAAGACAGGTTAGTGACGTATTTAGAATTTCTGGTAAAATTACAAACGTTTTTAAAAATTCAGTATCAGGTGCCTGCTCATACACACCGTTTAAAAATATACTTTATTATACTAATGAAATTGCAAACGCCACATCAAACCTTTTACCTGGCTCAAACGTTGCGTGGGAAGGTTATCCGCAGTTTGATGAGTTTACATTTATTAGATATAGTGCGATAACAGGACATAGAAACTTTATTACAAAAAGCGCAACTTCATATAATTGGATGTTAAATTTAACATACCCATTTAGTAGTGATACAACACAACCAATGGCCTATACGAATGAAAAGTATGGGGTCACAGTAAACTTTACTGCTTCTGACGGTATACCATTTGTGATGGATACAGGTCAATTTGATGGTAAAAATGTTGTGTATTTTTATTGTGGGACAAAACATAATTTATCTGTAGGTGAATGGGTTGAATTAGAAATACCCTTAGTCCCTGGAGGTTTAAACGGAAAGAAACTTTATCAAGTATTTTCACTTGGTGATGGGTCTTATCGTTCAGAAGAAAAAGTATTTACAATATTTAATTTGAAATTTCCCACTAACCAAACGACGACAGGTTTTTACGGTACATTTAAAAGGGTTTCTAATATTGTGAACAGTGGTGAAACAAAATCAATTTATTATGTAAGATTACATAAAGTAATAGCTGAACACAAAGATTTTATAATCAATCAGGCTGGTTTTGAAAATAATCCATTTAGTACTAAAACAAAATTAGAATTTTCCGCTTTAACGCCAAACAATACGCAAAGGATTTCAGTTAAAGAAGGTTCCAAAACGTTTAGTTTTACACTTAATAAAGACATTTCAATCAATGGTTATAAAGATAATAATGGTAAACCGATTACACAACTATTTTTAACTGCAATACAAAGGGGTTATATGGGTTGGTTTAATCCACCTGCAATCAATGCAAGTAACACACCAACCGCAATTGACATAGGATGGAGTTTTAACTTCTTAGAAAACTCTGTTGATACTTGGTGGGACCATTTTAATACAACAAATAAAGATAATATACCATTAAATTTTTACGAACAACCACAAGGTAGTGGTCAGTATTTTTATTATAATGATTTTTTAAGTGAAGGTGATATATTAAAAGGTGATTTTTGTGAATATAATTTTATTGAGCAAGAGGAGTATGTGTTATCACCCTTGTACCATAAATATTCTTTCAATAACGCTTACTTTTTAGATAACTCACCAGTAAATCTACCAAGTGGATACGCCTATGAACCACACACATCTATCCCTATAAGAGTTTTTAGTGATTATGTAGAATTCGGTTCCTCAACCAACACAGAAAATATACCAACATACGCTTGGTTTTCACAGTACGAACAAACATTTTTTTGGAGAGATATATATTCATATGGGTTTATTGATTCGGAAGGTTTAGGTGTTGATTATCCATTTGTAAATGGTGCGCACTACCCATTTAAATCTGTTTTGTTTTTACAAAAACCAATACAAAGAAGTACAGAAATTGTTACAACAATTATAAACGAACCATTAGTAGACGATTGTGAATAATAACTATTATAGATTTACTTTAAATCCTAACGATACTGAAATTAATATCCCCATTGAAATAACTTTTGATATGGAAGGTAGAGAACAGGCTGTTGAAGAATTTGAAAAAAGTGCGTTACAACAAGTTTTAAACGGTATAGAGGATTTTGAAATTGGTAGATTTGCTCATGCTCCTTGGGATAATGACCCTGAAAAAACTGAAATTAGTTATATCTTTAATTTTTTTAATCCAAACCTACCAACTGATTTTATTTTGAATCCACCATCGTCTACAGATTGGTTAGATGATTATGAATATGCAACCTTTACTAACTCTGAAATTTATTATTTTTCAAATTCATTCAAAGGGTCTTTTTTCAAACTAGACTTCTATGATAGTAAAACAAGTGAAAGTCAAAAAATACTTTTTAGTGTGGTTCTACCAACACAACAAGGACAAAAAGAACCTGGCACTATTGGACCACCATTGAACCCAACAAATGTTATGGTTAAAAAACCAAAATATGTTTTGGATTACACGGGACAAGATAAAGAAGGATTTTTCTTTTATTGGTTAAAAAATCAATCGTACATTTCTCAAACTGATTTTTATATGTCTTGTAAGTTTTTTAACGCAAAAAAAGGACAGTTTGTTAGAATGATAAATGAACCACAATCAAACTTCAGTGGACCAAACCAATACAACTTTGATAAAGAAACATATTTTTATTATAAAGTAACTTTTGACTATGCTAATTATGACTATAAAATATATAGAGAAACATTAGGGACTGTAAGGGTTGGTGTGGGTCAAACAGCGACAGATGCTATAACTTGGTATGAATATATTAACCCATAATGGAATCAGAAAAATTTAGTTTAAAAATATCACCAGAAGTTTTAGCAAATGATTTGTTTGCTTCAGTATACACTGCGTCGACCATTTATGATTTACCTTCAAATGGGATACCTACATCATCAACACCATTTACTGCGATTACTCAGAATTATGTTGTTTATTCGGGTATGTCTGAAATTTTAAGTGGAGGTACTAATGGTTCATCATTACTTACGGGTTTGACATTACCGGTAATGTTTACTCAAACATACAACGATATAGGTTATTATTCAGAGTTTGACGGATTGATGTACCAAAAAGATATTGTTACTAATTTTTTATATTCAGGGGATAACAGTACAAACTTATTTTCTGTGAGTTTATATAATACATCTGGTGATTTTACTGAAAGTTATTTAGATTTTACAACATTTAGTGTTGATTGGGGGGATGGAACTGCATCTCAACAATTAAGTTCAACACAACAAAATCACGTATACGCCAACTCTGGAAATTATGTAATAACATTATCAGGTGCAAATCCTTGGGGAGTTACTACGATATCTAAACCTATAACTATACCGTTATTAAACGCGTTTGTACCTAACCCCAATGGTACAATAGTATTTACACCACAAGGAGGTAATTGGGCTAATATACCAATTTCTTCAAATTATATATTCCCATTAGATGCTATAAATAATGCAAATTATCAAGCGTCTTCAAACTGGACAACAGTACCTTTTGTTGTATCGGGTTATACTAAATCTAAAATACAAGATTTAAAAAGATATGGACCTAACCCGTTTACTGTTGGTTATGTGTTTACTAAAAACAACCAAGTGTACGGACAAATAGATTCTATACAAAACGGAATTACAGGTTATACTATTGAAAACATAACATATTTTGATTTACCTGATGGAAAAACTTTTTATGTAATGAATAGTAATGGGTTAACTGTTAATGATTTAAATGTTTCTGTAATTACTAAAAATGAACAATTATTAGACTTTGTAATGGCACCTCAAGTACAAACAGACATCTATGTTGAAAGAGGTAAATATAGTGCATTTGAGGCGTTAGAAAGGTTGGGTGAAGTTGACAATATAGGTGATTTAGAACAATACGGTTACGGATTCTTCAAAATTAATGAAGCATAAAAATACAGATAAACTATTTATAAAATAAAAAATGGCACTTGGAACATATGGTATTGTAAGACCTTCTGATGTATCACCAGCTGATGTTGATATTATTTTGCATTACACACCGAGTAGAGATGTTACTGACAACTTTTTACTTAAAAAATTAAATTCACAAAGTATATTAACACCGTACTTCCATAATTCAGATACAGGTGGTAACACAGGTGTAGAAGTTCTTGGTGGTTTGTATAACTTAAAACTTCCTGCAAGTGAATTCAACAAAAAAGGAATTTATACTTTATATATTAAACCTGCAGAAATTAGAACAACGATTACCGATTGTGGGGTTTTATCCGCACTACCAAATGTTAAAGGTATTATTATTGACATAAACCAAGTACCTGCACAATTTAGAAATAAATTTACAAACCAAGGGTTGGTTGGATTTAGAGTAGAATATCTTAATTCGGATGGGAGTAAAATACCAAATTTTTATAGAATCGTTACTTCATCTTTTTTCTGTGAACCCGTAGTGACAGAACAAGTTAACTCTTCACAAAAAGCAATAAGATATCGTTATGTTGATAGTGGAAGTGATTTAGTATTTTGTACGTTATCACCGTCATCATCACCGACAAATAAACCAACGGCAACTCCATTTATTGGTCAACCAAACCAAAGTATAATTATTTCTAACACATTCTTTAACCCAATAACTATTGATATTCAAATGGCTGACTACGATTTGGATACTATGGCAATTGCTCTTTACGGAAACCAAACTAAGAGTATGGAGGATGGAATTTATACTCTTTACGATAGTAATAATAACATTTACAAACAATACAACTTATTCGAAGTACGAGATAACTTTAATGAACTACTTTATGAGGTTAGACAAGATAGGGGGTCTAATATAGATTTTAGTAAAAACTTTACAAATATTATTAGTTAATGGCAAATAAAATTTTCTTTCCACCTATTGGAACAAATACTTTCGCAGACAATATTGTCGGGGTTCAAATTACCGATGGAGGGGGACTTACGCAAGGAAATTTTCAATTTACATCCGCAATATATGAAAAATCAAATAGAAAATTTGATACGGGGGTATTTTCACAAGGTTATACTTTAGAAAATCTTAAAATTGATAACATTGAACAAGCTAAAAGAATAATTGAAAAAAACTTTAAAGTTTATCCTAATTATGATTTATCTGAAGTAACAAGTTTTTCATTATATGGTTCTTTAGCAAAAAGATTATCAGCATCCGCGATTAAAATAATAAACAATTTCCCAGCGGCTATTGAAGTTATCGCTCAACATCAATCAGGATTGTTTGTTGGTGACACCGCATTTAATATAACATACGATAGTGTTGAAGATGAAACAACATTTGATATGAATACTGCGTTGTTTAGAAATCCATTCGAAGTTGATTTTTCTGTAAACGCAAAAAGAAATATAGAAGTAAAACCATTTCCTATACACCCAATTAGGGCTTTAACATCTGAGTTCGAAAGTTATTCATTATATTATGATACATTAAATGTAGAGTTCCCATTAACAGATTTCACACCAACTCAGAGTTTATCTGGTGGTACGGTAACTATAACAGTACAAGGGAACCCTTTTAGTGGAGTTAGTGCAACTACCGCTTCTTTAATATTAAAACCTAATAATACAAAAACACAGGAAATTTTTAACGACGCATTTGATGAAGTTGAAAAGTTTCTTTTGAACCAAAATAGTGCACCAAAGTATACTGCGAAATTTTCATACCCTGATTACGACGATAATGGTGTATTAACTTTATATAACCGAAAGGTAAGTTGGCCAATTAATAAATTTTGGAACTTAGATATTACAAGTTCATTATTCAACAAATATCTAGACCAACTTCAACTAATTGCTGAAAAATTAGATGAATATAAAACAAATCTTATTAGTAGATTTTTAATAACTGGCGCATTTAAAGAATTCGATACTACTGACCAAAAAATAGAAAAAGTATTACAAATCTATGGTAGAAGTTTTGATGAGGTTAAAAAGTTTATAGATAGTTTAGCTTATATTAATTCAGTTAACTATCAAGTTGGTGATGATATACCTTCACAATTACTATCTAATTTAGCTCAAACATTAGGTATTAATCCTAACATTTCACCAGTAACCAACGAAGATTTTTTAACTGCGGTATTTAATCCAACACCACAACAAATTTATCAAGGACAAAAAAACACACCGACACCTACCGAACTTAATTATCAATATTATAGAAATTTAATATTAAACGCGGCTTACATGTTTAAAACAAAGGGTACAAGACAATCTTTAGAATATGTAATGAGATTTATCGGGGCACCTGATGCGTTAGTCGAATTTAATGAGATAGTCTATGTTGCGGACACAAAAATCAATGTGGATAAATTCAACCAACAGTACGCTCAAATATCAGGAGGTACTAAGTTTGAAACAACACCAAGTTTAGATAATAATAACATTTTTAGCATTCAAGGTGTTACATATACTGGTTATACAAGTAGTGGGGTAATTAAATTAATCAATACTACTTTAGATGATTACGGTATTGATTCTGACGGATACCCAAAAAGTCCACAACAAACACAAGACAACTTCTTCCAAAAAGGTGCGGGTTGGTTCGAAAAAAGCCCTAAACACCGCTCAGTTGAAACTGTTGATGTTGCAAATTCACAATTCACAGGGTCTAACCCTTATTTAATTACTGAAGTAGCTCCATTTAATTTTGGACAAGAGTATATGAATACTCTTAGAAAGTTCCCTGATATGAATGTTGGGTATACTTTAAGAAGAGTTTCAGATAATCAAAAATCTTGGCCTGTAAACCAAGTTGGAACTAGAAAAAATAATTCTAACTTTAATGGGGTTGATTATTCGGTTACGGATGATAAATTAGTCATCAACTCTAAAAACATAGAGTTGTATATGAATATGGGTCAAGGTATCACATATGATGTATGGGATATGTCTGTGAAATATAACTACCCAATACCTAATTCAGGACTTACTGCGCCTTACCCATACCCTGGTGACATTGATTGGACAATAATAAATCCAAAACCAAAAGAAAAAACATTCTTTGAGTTTGCACAAACATTCTACAACAACTTTATTAATGTAAGAAACCGACAAACAATTTTTGATGGTAAAACCGGAGGATATCCAACTTTACAATCTATCTATTGGAAATACTTACAATCCCAACAAACGGTAGGTATACCGTCCAATGAATACACATATCAGAAAATGATTGATTTTACATTAGGTGTTGGTGATTATTGGCAAAGACTTTTAGAACAGGTGGTGCCTGGAACCACATTATGGTTAACAGGTCAAAAAATGGAGAACTCTATTTTTCATAGACAAAAATATGTTTGGAGAAGACAAAGAGGGTGTCAATTTATACCTGTTGATTGTGTTCCTTGTAAGTACACAGGACAACCATTCGCCTATGATTGTATAGACCAAACACTTCAGTGTAGTTTGATTTTAGATGGTGCAAATGTTTTACAGACACTATTGGCGTCTCAACTTAGTACTAGTGGATATACACAAAATCAGTGTGATTTAAATAGTATAGTATCTAATTGGTATGTAGATTGCCGTTTGGATAATCAAGTGTTAGTACAATCTCAATTCTACACAGGATATGGTATAAATGATTACCCAACCCAAACACAATTATTAAACGCATTAGATACAGAGTTAGAAGAATTATACCAACACGGACTAAACTATTATTTTGCGGGTAATACATTAATTGTGAGTAATTCAACATGTTACGATGATTTTACGAATAGTACTTTATCATTAAACATTGGGTTAGATATTGACATTAATTGTACACCGTCTTCTGCTACTCCGACACCTACACCTACACCGACTCCGACACCTACGCCAACCGCAACACCATCATACGTCAATGCTATATTCAATTTCGGAGCACCAATTACATCAACACCTAATAATGTAAGCTTTGTATTTAGAATAAATGGTGGTTCTTGGGTATATATTAATAACCAAACTGTAGGAAACAAACCTTCATTAACTCAATTGTATAACACATACCTTAATTCGTTTATATCTGGCGATATACTTGAATTTGGTATTTTAAATACTTCGGGTAATAATGTGACTTTCGGACTTGGGGATAACTCAGGTATATATACGGGTTATTGTGGATTAATTTCTTACTACACTTATACTATACCAAGTACAAACTTTGCTCTGTACATAAACATACAAGACACTGGAAGTGGATATGTAATTTGTTAAAATTAATTAAAGAATGGCTTGTGTTTCAGGATTAACGAATGGTGTTTATAGTTATATTGATTGTTGTGGTATACCAAGATATGGTGCGTCAGTTGGTGAAAGTATATGTTTAGATGAAACTTATACTGGTTCATCTGCTGGTGTTTATATTGCAACAGGACAAACTTGTACTGAAAACTGTAATCAAGGACCATTAGGATATAGTTTTATAGTGTCGGGTGTTTGTTCGGCAGCAACAGGTTCAGTAATTTTTTCACCTTTTGGTGGTACACCTCCTTATACGATTGATAACGTCACACCTGGTAGTATATCTGCGCAGACATCATTTGGTCAAATTACATTTACGGGATTAACTGGAGGAACCTACGTATTTAGACTTAATGATACATTAGGATTACAAAATAACGAATTATACATCAATGTTGCGGTTACACCTTGTTTTGAAGCTAATATTATAAACGCTAGTGGAACAACTTGTGGAGACACTAACGGTTTTTTACAAGTAACAGGAACTACAACAGGTTCACCTTATACGATACTATTTTATAAAGATGGTGTTTTACAAAGTGTTGATACAACAAACACATTACCATTTGATTATGATAGTTTAAGTGATGGTATATACTATGCAACTATTATTGATAATGGAGGTGCTAGCGCTAATACTGAAAATGCAGTTATAAGTGCGAGTACGTCAGTTGATTTTGGTTTTTGGGTTGTTAATACTTCAAATTGCACCGTTAACTGGGGTAAATTAGCGGTAACGGGTATTACAGGTAATGGTCCATACACATATTTGTGGAGTAATGGAGAAACAACACAACTTATTACAGGATTAACACAAGGAATTTATTCTTGTACTGTTACTGACTCACTTGGTTGTGAAACTACAAAGTCACAAACGGTTGGAGTGGCGGACCCATTAGGATTATCATTTTTAACTGCGGTCCAACCTACGTGTTTTTCATCTGACGGGGAATTAACTTTCACTATAAGTGGAGGTTCTCAGCCTTTATATTTTTCTGCAACTTCCAGTCAAGTTGGGTTTACATTATCTGACACGTTTACATTAACAGGTTTAAGTTCTGGAAACTATAACGTTTTGGTAAGAGATGCTAATTTTTGTGAAATAGTTGTTAACGGAAACGTATTACCACCAAATGGATTTAGTGTTGTTGGAACAGTCGTAACTAATTCATCTTGTAACATAACTAATGGTTCTATCGATGTAAGTATTGCGGGTGCAAATGCGTTTTATACTTATTCACTTTCAGGTTTAAGTACTAATACAATTCAAACAAACGTTTCACAAAATCAAACTTATTTATTTGATAATCTTGCAAACGACACGTATTTACTAACAATTAGTGGTAGCGGAACTCAATGTGTATATACAGAAACTATAACTATAAGTTCTACTGAAAAGTTTCAAATTAATGTATCGACCACAGGTTCTACTTGTGGCCAAACAAATGGAACTGCAGATGTTTTGTTATCTACAGGATATACTTTACCATTAAACTATGTTTTAAGTAATGGTAATCAAATACTTAATACTACTTTAACGTCTACAACTTATAATAACTTATCTGCCGGTTCTTATACTATTACCGTTACTGATAATGACGGATGTTCCGTTTCAACAGGATTTACTATTAGTAGTGGTGGTAGTTTATTAACGGGTATTAATACCACAAACTGTACCACAGGTAATAATGGTAGTGCATCGGTTGTAATTTATGATGGTGAACCACCATTTAGCTATTTATGGTCAAATGGTAGTACTGGTTCATCAATTAGTAATCTTTCATCAGGTTTATATGATGTTACAATTACAGACGCGTCTGGTTGTACTGACACACAATACTTTACATTAAATTGTACAGGAAACCTTATTAATAATTACCAAACATTTAATCTTTGTACAAATACGTTTACAACAACTACAGGTAACCAAAGAGGTATGTTAGAAATGTTAAATGAAGGTTATTTAGATATAACTTCTGGTTATACTAACTGTACATTTAATTCCGCAGTTTTCACTTGTGAAGTTATAGTTAATGGTAGTGCGTTTACTGAAACATTTTATACTGCAACTACGCTAAATGATGTTCCACAGGATACTTTGTGGCAATCAACAATTGAATCGATACTTTCAGGTATAACTGAAATACAATCATACCAAATAGATTTATTAAATAATACTTTAACAATACTTTCAAATTGCGATGGGGATGTTGACCCTTTGGCTGATGCCGATTTTACATTAGGATTGGAGATTGTTTATGATGTTACGTGTTCGGGATATTTATTCCCTACACCAACACCTACACCAACACCTACGGCAACACCGACTCCTACAGCAACTCCTACACCTACAGCAACTCCGACACCGACACCTACTTTAGCTCCGTTGAATGCTGGTAGTTATTTATTATATACTGCAGATGGAGCACCTTCACCATTACCATCGGTTCCTACTGGTGGCTCATTCTTCCAAACAATACCCGGTCGAGGAATTGGTTGTTTAAGTGCATCAACATATAATCCTGATTTTTTTGGTATTGACCCTATTTGTGGAGCTCAGACTATGGTATTCAAATTTAATCGTTATGATTCCTTAGGTAATGATAATGATATTATATTTAGTAATATTAACACTTCGGGTGGATATATTAAAGTTGAACAAGGTGGGTTTAGTGCAATTTATAGTGGAACTAGTAGTGACTTTTCATATGGTGGTGCAAATCTTGATTTTCAAGCTAATTCACAAACCCAACAAATTTATTCGGCGAATACTACATTCACATCGGCATCAACATTTAATTTATTTATTAGTTAATCGTGCCATCACAACTAATCATATCGGGGGAGACAGGAGGAACACCTCCTTATGAGTTCTATGTGTGTGACCAATATATGAACAATTGTTTTTTACTTGGGCCTTCAGGTGGTACATTCACATTAAATTCATTTTTCTCAACAGCGCAAGTATTACTTATAAAAGTTGTTGATAGTACGGGATGTATGACATTTAAACTGGTTTATTGTCCATTCGATACATTCTTTATATTAACTGAGACAGGACTCATAATAACTACAGAAAGTGGTGATAGATTAGTTTGGATATAGATGTTAATAGAAATTACAGGAGTTACTAGCGGTACAAGTCCATATAATATTTACATATGCGACTCAAATAACATCGGATGTTTTTTTGTTAGTGGAGTTACTACATTTCCACCATCAGTAATTATTGATACTGATAATTTTTTTCCTAGTGAAACGTCGTTTTATCTTAAAATTATAGATGGTGCAATCTGTGAAAAATTATATCTTTTGGATTGTATAAATTATATATATCAAAATAATGTAGTTGTAATTTTTATGGATGATAACAATTACGTTTTCCAATAACTACTTTTCCAATATTTATAAAGTGATATGGCAATTTACGAAAGATTAACTGATAGAACATTAGCAACAGGAGTGACATTAAATGACTTTGTACATGTCGTCATTACCGGCGACACATCTCAAAATGTTGCAGGTTCTTCATACAAAGCAACAATCCAACAAATTGCCAATGCAATAACAGGTACTACCGGTTCTTCAGGAACAAGTGGTACGTCAGGTGCAGGTGATGGACAATTTCTACCACTATCAGGTGGAACTGTAACGGGTAATACTTTTTTTGGTATTACATCAGGGATTACAATAGACCAAACAAATATAAGAATTGGTTTAGGAACTGATACGCCTGAAATGCCGTTAGACATTAGAGCGGGTCAAGGTAGATTAACATTTACAGGGTCTACAGGAGGATTTTTAGAAATGTCAGGTTCAACAGACCTACCAAGATTTCAAGTAACTATTCCACCTTATCTTACAAAACCAATAGCAACATTACAATTGGCGATAAGAAGTTGGGACAACGCAACAAGACCCGGTTATGGTCAAGTAGGAGATGGTATTTTATATGCCTCAAACGAATTAAATGGTTTGAACATAATGAACCGTCAAGGAACAGGAACTGAAGATTATATTAAGTTTTATGCAGGTCAAGATGCAAATGGAACAACTGCAGATATAATGATTGTTGGTTCAGGAGCAACAAGAGGATATGTGGGTTTTGGAACAGAGACCCCAACAGAAAAATTAGATGTTAATGGAAATGCGATAATCCAAAATGATTTTACCGCATCTACAGTGAATATTTCATCAACACCAACCACAGATACAAGTTTAAGTGCTAATTACTTAACAAGAGATTCCTCAACAGGAGACGTAAAAATTAAACAAATTCCTGGACCAACCGTATACGGATTATTTTCTCAAACAGGAAATAGTGTAACCGTAAGTGCCACAACTACTGAAACTAGTATTATTGACGGTGGTATTGGTACACTTAGTGTACCTTCAAATAATTTTACTATTGGTGATAGTTTTAGAGCGGACATTGCGGGTGTTTTAAATGCCGCAAATAATGAAACTATACAAGTGAGAGTAAAATCAGGTTCTGTTATTTTACTTGATACTGGGCCTCAAACTTTACCTATAGTTAGTAATGATGTTTGGACTATGTCGATTAATTTTACTATACGACAAATTGGAGGGTCAGGAGTTGCGTCAATTGTATCATTAGGTGCATTTCACTACACAAAACTAAGTACTGGTAATGTAGAAGGTTTTTCTTTTAATACCGTTAATAATACTACTTTCGACACAACTGTTAGTAATACTTTAGATATTACCGTGGAGTGGGGTAGTACTAATGCTGCAAACTCTATATATAGTGATATTTTTGTTCTGAACAAAATATTTTAATCTATTCATTATCGTAATTTTTTTTATATTCTTTAATTAAAAAAGAATATGAAAATATTTGTTCAAATCGCATCTTACCGTGACCCCGAACTTTTACCAACCATAAGAGATTGTATTGCAAACGCTAAATACCCTGAAAATTTAACATTTGGTATTTGTTGGCAACGTGATGAAAATGAATCAATGGAAGAATTTGCAAATGACCCAAGATTTAAAATATTAGATTACCATTGGTCAAAGAGTAAAGGACTATGTTGGGCTCGTTCAGAAATCCAAAAATTATGGGATGGGGAAGAATACACCTTACAATTAGATTCACACCATAGGTTTTTAAATAATTGGGATGAAGAACTTATTGAAATGATGAAAATGACAGGGTCAGAAAAACCAATCATTACATCATATGCAGGTATGTATAGACCAAGTGATAATAAATTATTAAATGTTGAACCATATAAAATGGTTGCATCAAACTTCACACCAGGAGGAACAATTCTTTTTAGACCACACACAATTGAAAATTGGCAAACATTAGATAAACCAATTCCCGCAAGATTTGTTAGTGGACATTTCTTTTTTACGATTGGTAAACATTGTGAAGAGTATAAGTATGACCCTAACATCTATTTTGCTGGAGATGAAATTAGTTTGTCAATTCGTTCATTTACATTAGGTTATGATTTATTTCACCCACATAAAACTGTTGTATGGCATGAATATACAAGAGAAGGTAGAACAAAACATTGGACCGACTTTAATACGGACAATTTAAGTACAGGTGTTGTTGAAAAACCTTGGTGGGAAATGGACAATGACTCAAAAAGAAGATTGAGACATATGTTACAAGAAGAAGATAACAATATTGATTTAGGTATCTACGGTCTTGGTAATGTAAGAACCCACCACGATTATGAATTATATGCTGGTATCAGTTTTAAAGAAAGAATGTTACACCCGAATACAATTAAAGGAGTTAATCCACCAATAAACGATGAAACAGAATGGTATTTAAGACAAAAAGAAGTATATGATTTAGAATTAGAAATACCATATACTGAAAATTTCAAGTTTATTTATATAGGTGTTGAAGATAAAAGTGGTGAAGTTATTTACAGACAAGATTTAACAACGTACCAAGAAAAATTAAATATAAGAATTGAGGCTTACGAAAAACCACGTAAATGGGTTTATTGGGTTAACGACATAAATGGCGAATGGACGCAAAGAAACGATTATTTATTATGAATATAGGTGCATTTTATCAATCAGGATATAAACTAGTTGCCTGTTATAAAGCTTTAGAACAATTAAGAAAAATTTATCCTAGTATACCTGTTGCGTTATATGAAGATGGTTCAGATATTTTAAAACCGGTTGCGGAAAAATTTAACTGTGTTTATAAAAGAACAGATGTATTAGGTCAAAATTTAAGACACTCTGGTAGACCTGTCGTAGGTCTTGAAAGTAATTTGGCTTGGTTAAAAAGAATTTATGATGCTTGTACCACAACATTAAAAGATGTTGATTGGGTTATTCACTATGAAGACGATGTATGGTGTAAAATGGAAATAACAAAACCACCAAAACATGACATAGCAGGGGCTAATGGACCTGCTTATACGAACGGACTTTATCAATACTTAAAAGATAGATTTAACGTAACGGACGAATCAAGAAACCATTGGTCTCACCTTGGCTCACTCCAAAGTTATGGAGGTTGTGGGGGAACAATTTTTAGAAGAGAGGCATTTATTGATGCTTACAACCGATTAGATGAAATTGATTGGGAAAAAATACAACAATTAGATACAAGACCTATTGAATGGTCTGATGCTAGTTTATCATTTATAATGCAACATGCGGGGTATACCAGCAGTATTTGGAATGATTGGGCACAATACGATAGTAAAAATCAAGGAAATTGGTTCGATAAAACAGGTTGGAGTGTACCAATGGAAGAGCAACCTGATGTAGCTTTTATACATTTATACAAACATTTTTACAATTATGAACCTGGAGACATAGATTTAGATTTATAAAATAAACTTTTGATTATTTATATATAAAGTTTAATCCTGAATGGCAGATGTAATTTTAAGTAGTTGTTGTTACAATATTGTATATAGTGCAACAAGTTGGGGATTTAGTTCAACACCTGGCGGAGTATTCTCAGTTAGTGGTGATTCTAATTTACCTGATGGTTGTTATACAATAATAACAGGTGTTACCGCATCTACCATTAGTTTTGATGGTAATGCACAAGGGGTAACAGGATGTACCGACCCATCCTGTTTAGACTGTTGCTCAAGTACATTATGTATTGACATCAATAATTCGACCTATAGCGGATATAGTGGAAATTACCAAATAATAGGTGGTTATAATAGTTATCCTTATTGGTCAGGAGGTACGGGTAACGCGGGATTTATTTATTATAATGGAACATTTTGGTGTTTATCTGCAACTTTAGGTGGTAGTTGTCTATTCTTTGGTTCAAATCCAACATCATCATTATGTCCTGATTTAGATGAAACAATAATGTACACGGGTAGTTGTTCAACACCAACACCACCTTTAGACCCATGTTCATCTTTAGATTTTGATGTTTTATTGGAATGTGATATAACAACACCTACTCCAACACCAACCCCTACTCCAACACCTACCCCAACCCCTACACCAACACCAACGGCAAACATTTGTAGTGGGTTTACCGCTAATATTACAATAGATACTGTAACGCCTACTCCAACACCTACACCGACCCCAACTCCGACACCTACACCATCAATTACTACATCGGCGGATACGGTGACATTTGTTGTTGATAATGGCTTCTTTGAGTGTGGTAATATTAAAGAATTAAGGGATTGTAACACAGGTGAAATGTACTACATTAGTGGTCCATTATATATTTCAGGAACAAGTGCCACTACAGTAACAACAACAGGTACAACGATTTATGGTATTATAAATGGAAATACTGTATGTGCAACATATATACAAAATAGTAACGGTAGTGCAAATGCTTATGTACAATACATTATAACGGCATATACAGGAAGTTGTTCGGTACTTTGTGTTACACCAACACCAACACCTACAGCAACTCCAACACCGACTCCGACACCTACCCCTACACCAACTCCAACACCAACATATGCGTTTGGTACTTTGTTTGTCTTCACTTCGTGTACTTCTAATAGTATGATTACACAAACAGCTTACCCACCAAACAACTTGTCTGTAGGTCAATTATTAAAAACAACAAGTGGTGATTGTTACACGTATGTTGGAAATTATATAAATTACGTAGCACCATCAGGATTTGTGGTTGCTAACATAAACGAGTTTACGGCAACTACTGCTACGACTTACACTGATTGTGTTGATTGTTTAACTGTGAGTACACCAGCTTCATCATTTAAAACTTGGGACGGTAAAGGAGGGTTCTCCTTGAATTGTCCTATTTGTCAAATAACGGACTTTGGAAAAGGTCTAACATTCTATACCTCAAATCTAATAACAACATTAACAACTGGTGTGTATGTGTTCTCTGATAGCGGATTAACAAGACCTATCGTTGAAGATTACATCCAATACGGAAACTTTATTTATAGTGTTGCTAAAGATGGTATGATAACAGAATATTGTACAGTAAATAGAAATTGTAAGTAATATGTCAGTACTTGTAACCATAAATTCAATTACCTCAGGAACATCACCATATGATATATGGGTTTGTGATGATTGTTCGACAGGAGCTATTTGTCAATACATCGATACGATAACAACAGTACCATATAGTTTTACATTACCTGCGGTATTTGAAACTTATCCATCATATGTTATTAAAATAATTGATGATAACGGGTGTGTCTATTGTAACGAACAATGCTACTATAAACAGTTTGAAGACGGAGATTGTTTTGAATTTATGGACAACATACCATACGAATTTGAATAAACATTGATATATATAAAATAAAATATGGCAACTTTAACATCAAGGACATTAGCAAGTGGGGCGAGTTTAAATGACCTTATACACATTGTAATAACTGGTGACACCTCACAGAGTGCGAATGGGTCATCCTATAAAGCGACTTTAAGTCAATTGGTACCTTTATTTAGTGGTTCAACTAATACGGTTGTTACCGGTGGAACTTACGATAATTCTATTGGAACAGCGACCTTCACTAATAATATTGGAGGTACGTTTGATGTCACAGGATTTACAACAGGTAGTACTGAAGTATTTGTTACGGGTGGTACCTACGATAATAGTACAGGAGATGCTACCTTTACAAATTCAACAGGAGGTACGTTTAGTGTAACAGGATTTACAACAGGTAGTACTGAAGTATTTGTCACTGGAGGTACGGTTAACTCTACGGGAGGAACTGCTACATTTACTAACACTACAGGTGGTACATTTACTATTACGGGTATGACAACACCATTTAGTGGTGGTTCAGGTAACTGTATAAATGATTTATATACTGACAATATACATGCATGTAATGATGAAATTACTCTTTACCATAGAGTCCAATCAATAGGTTCAGATGCGCAAGGAACTTTATCTTTTGCGTTTGGAAATAATGCATCGGCGACTGCTAACTATTCCTCTGCTTTCGGAGACGGCACATTTGCGATTGGTTTATATTCACACGCTCAAGGAGCCAATAGTATTGCTTCTGGTTCTACTTCACATGCTGAAGGTTTAAATACGTTTGCCGGTGGAAATGCATCACATGCTGAAGGAACTGGTTCTATGGCAACCGGAGATTATTCACATGCTGAAGGTTCAAGTACTGCTAGTGGGCAATTCTCCCACGCAGAAGGTGATGGGTCATTGGCTTCAGGTCAATACTCACATGCTGAAAATAAAGGTTCAATTGCATCAGGTAATAATTCACATGCAGGTGGTAATTCTGAATCTAGAGGAGGTCTGTCATTCACACATGGTGACGGGAATTTAGCAGCAGGTGCTTATTCCGTGGCGTTTGGTTCTGGTAGTACTGCTTCAGGACAAACATCATTTGTTGTCGGTGAGTTTAACTTTACACAAGGAAATAGAACCACTGTTTTTGGTGGGGAACAAAATTTAATTTTAACTGGTGATACGGATAGTAGTTCTATTATCGGCGGTAGAAATAATGTTATGAACGGAGGTACCCCATCCGACCCATTATTTGACTCAATTATTTTAGGGGGTAACGATAATTTAGTAAGTATACAGAATTCGGCGATAGTTGCGAGTGAACAATCAATACTCAGTGCTGACCATTCCATTATCTTGGGTGGGTACTCAATTACGGGAACTTCCAGCGAAACAGTATATGTACCCAAATTAGTTTTATATAAAACATACAATTTTACCCCAACTGGTACAACCGACACCACTGTCGGTGAAATTGGTTCTGTGACTTGGGATGATAATTACCTTTATTATAGGGATAACATAGGTTGGAAAAGATTAAGTGGGGCTACTTGGTAATAGAATATGGGACTTTTAAGTGGTAATAGTTGTAATATAATAACATTGTTTCCTTTAGGATTGGAGTGTAACTCAATTAATGCATCAACTCCTCAGTCAAGTAATGGTGTTGTTACATTATATATAACAGGCGGAACACCACCTTATAATGTTACGTGGAATACAGGTGCTCAGGGAACGTTATTAACTAGTTTATCTCCAGGTGAATACACAGCAACGGTTGTTGATTATTACGGTGATTTTACAGGTACTACAACTTGTACTGTAGATTATGATAGTTTCTATTTAGAGCAATTTGAGGATTGTTCTAATAGTGGTACATATGTTTATTATTTGGCTAATTTAGTTGACCCTGAATTTAGTGCTAGCTCAATTTACGAATTAACAACACAAGTTGGTTGTTGGACTAATAGTGGTACTACTCTATATACAGGACAAACTTATATTAATAGTTTTGCTAACATTTTATCAGGACCATACACAGGTTGTACAGAATGTTTGCCACCAACACCACCAACGCCGACCTATCCATCACAACTTTGTTTACAACAAACACAAAATACAACAATAACACAAGTTGATTTCTCATCGGGGTCAACAATTAATAATTACCCTTCTTGGACTAGCGCAACACCATCTTATTTAATGTATTATAATACAGGTAATACAAGATGGGAAATAAGTGGATATACTAACGGTACTGTTTATAGAATTTCACCAACAACACCACCAACTGGTAGTTGGGTCATAACAGGACCTAACGCCTCAAGTACCTCAATTAATGTTGTAACGGGAGCTTGTGGTAATCCACCATTAACCCTTACGGTAAATGCTAATAATCCTTTATGTTCAACACAGGCAAATGGTTCTGTAACTATAGTGGGTAACGGAGGTGTGCCTTCATATACATATTCATTAAACGGAGTAACATATCAAAATTCAAGTACATTCCTTAACCTTAATTCGGGGAACTACACGGCATATATTAAAGATAGTTTAGGTACAATTACCACTCAGTCGTTTACATTAACATCACAACAAAATTTCCAAAACTATAACGTAAATTTAGTTTTAACGCAAGGTAACACCCTTTCTGTTGGTAATTCATTTACTAAAACATCAACTTGGTCGATAAGTGTTTCTCCAAACCCACTTCCTGCAGGTGTTACTGTAAATATGAATTTATTATTTAACGTTGGTTGGACTGGGTACACAGCAACACCTACAATCGGACCAACAATAACTAATTCTATAACAACAAATAACAATCCAAATACTACTGTGACTTTGGTTTCAAGTGGTAATACCACAGGAACAACAATTTTAAGACCTGGTTGTGAAGGAGCATTTATTAATACAAGTGCAAGAACAACTACATACTCAGTACAATTATCAACCAACGGTTTAGCGTCAGGTACTGTTGTACAATATATAAACACACCATGTGGTGAAATTAATGGATGTCCAAACAGTGGAGTTTTAAAAGATACATTATCATTACAGAACATAACGATTTCACCAAACCAATGTAGAAGTATTAGTAGTAACGTTGCACCACAAACAACGACACTAACAAAGACAGGTATTATTTGTGAAACACAATAAAAAAAGAAAAAAAGATATTTATAAAATATGTCTTACATAATTAAAAATACGGCAGCATTAATTAACACGTTAGTAACTGATGCGGGAAGAAAAAAAATATCACAAGGTAAATTTGATATTTCCTATTTCCAAGTTGGAGATAGTGAGGTTTGTTATAACTGTGTTAATAACTTGGACCCTGTAAATTTGAATGTATTGATGCCACAATTTAATACTCAAAATTTGGCACCCGTACCACAAAAAAATAGAATGGAAATTAAATACCCAATCTATTTGGATTCAACATCAGGTAGTACGTTTGGTATTCCATTCGATGCATCGTATATTGATAGTGTATATAACTCTGCAGCGCCAAGAGGTTTCTTTACGGGTTCAACAGGAACACCGGTAACCTATAGTGCATATACATCTTC
>Ga0222714_10001111_pt1 | contig 30429 bp, 30 predicted proteins | sample C33_3DmetaG_FD_165048 | JGI IMG/M metagenome (GOLD analysis project Ga0222714, IMG submission 165048) | Estuarine water microbial communities from San Francisco Bay, California, United States - C33_3D | ecosystem: Environmental > Aquatic > Marine > Unclassified | place: USA: California... | reverse complement strand
ACAGACAGTACTAAAAATGTTTAGACAAGAAATAAGGGAGAGAAGATAATGGAAGACATGCCGATTTATACAGTATTTGTATCTTTTCACGCAAGAGATTATAAAGATGCAGAAGAATATGTATTAAATATGCAACCAGGAGATTGGTTAGATCATTTAGAGGAAGAAGAATAATGGATAAAGTAGAACTAACTATCTTTATGGACATCTTTAAAGTAGAAATACCTAATGGACTACGTGAAGATAAAATAAACAAATTAGTACATAAGCAAATAATGAAAGCTATAGCACAAGATAAAGTTAGCTATTCATGGATAGGAAAATAATGACGCTAGTAATAGTCGTGTTAATAGGACTATTTGTTGGATACTATTTTGCAGACGTAAAGAATAGAGAAGTTAGTAAAGCTATTCAATATAAACGTAAGCAAGAATTAGTACTAGCAAATAAAGAGAACGAAAGACTTGACGAAATAAATAATATATTGTTAAATAAATTAAAAGAGTTAAGGAGTAGAACATGACAATAATGTACACGTTAATTTTTTGTGATGTATGTCATATACATAGAGATGATGTCGCAGAAAATAATATTGATAGTAATAGATACTTAACCGTATGTAATACATGTAAAGATAATATAAGCAGAGATAGTAATCATTTACTACACAAAGCTACATCTATAAACTGGGACGCAAGATGATTAAATGTACAAATTGTAATCATAACTTTCACGTCATAGACCATATACCACTATGTCATAGTTGTTATGTACTACTAAATACCAGGAGTTAAGATGACGGAAGAACAATTTAAGTTATTAGTACACAAGATCCAGTCAAAGCTGGACACTATAGTTAAGTCGTGCGAAGATAACAACGCAAGAGAAGAACTAACACAATTCAAAGCCGTACTAATAGATGAATTAGTTAAACTTTATGCAAATATTGAGAGAGTAAAGACCAACACAGAGCAATTAATAACAGATAACCAAAGATTATTAAACGTTTTATGTGATGATTGCATGAATACATACGAATATTTATAACCTAACTAACGCACCGAAAAGAGCCAGGAGTTCCAATTCTCCTGGTTCTTTTTTTATTTCTTGACTTTATAATCAAGATATGGAATAATTAATTAAGTTAGTTAAGGAGATAAATTGGAAACAAAAACAAATAAAGACAGTATCAATGTAGCAATACAATGTTTAGCTTGCTATAACATGGGTAAGCTAACGTTCTACTGGAAATCATTTACAAAAAATACAACGCTAGATGAAATTTATAATTCATTAAACGTTCAAACTATTCACACCAAAGCAAAAGTTCCTTACTTGTGTAATGGTGATGAATACATGATTGCAGATTATGAGAATATCAAAGTTGATGAGTTTGCACACGGAATAGAAATATTCAAACTTGTTGAGCTACTTAATGATGTAGAAGATACAGATTACATAAACGCATACTTACAAATAAATCATATACAATATTTAGACCGTGAGAGTTCTAGCTGGACAGAATTCAAAGACAACGTTCAAGTATTTAATTGGTTAAGTGACGCTGAAGATTATGCAGAAGAATTTGTAAAGGAAGCTCACGGGTTCTATGAAATAGAAGATAATTTTTTTGCTCATTGGATAAGTTGGGATAGTCTAAAAGAATATATTTTGGATACATGGTTTTGGTGCGTTGAAATAGACTTAGGATATAAGGACGAAAAAAACTTTAACCAAAGCCGTTATTTTGTATGGAGTAGAGACTAATGAAAAAATATTACTTCCGTAAATGTGACGTATGCAATAAAGGAATGAGTAAAGGAATACTTGCTGAGGGTTCGGGCAGTGAATATTTTTGCTCTGAAGATTGCATTAAAAAAGACTGGGATAATACAACGTTCTTTGCTACGCCAGCTGGTGATAGATTAAACTATTCCAAATTCATGGACTGGATAGAAGAACAAGACGACAACACACTAGACAAATATGTTTGGGAGTGGTTCAACGGTTGTGCTGAATGGTATCTAGGGGACCAGTGGGACGTAGTATTTGATATTAACGGGATAGGTTATGACGTTGACAAAGTACTAGAAGAAGAAATAATAGAAGGAGATGAGTAATGGAAGCATTACTAAAACTAATTAAGGAAGATATAGAAGCGACACGTGAAACAATTTCTGAATATATTGAATACTATGACAATACTATCCAGCAGGTTGACAATTTAATTAATGACGTTATGAATTGGGACGGTGAAGATGTTGGAGTATCTTTTGAAGTTGGTTATCTAAGAGCGTTAGAAGTATTAAAGGGAGAAGTAGAAAAGGAGATAAATAAATAATGCACGCGTGTAATTTTGAACTAACATACTGGAACGAATACAGATGTATTTCTTGCAACAGAGAGAGACACGGAGAAGAATAAAATGATAGGTAGAGAGGTAAGAAGATATTATATACATTTAAAAGAGAAAATGAAAAAGGAGACAAAGAAATAATGGAAGTATTTATTTACGGAGTATTTGCTTATATGTTTGTTATAGCATTATGTCAATACTTTATTTATGAGCAAGTGACCAGAAGAAACGAGCTAGTGGAATTATTAGTTATGAAAACCGAGCGAGATGAATTAGATCTCCATGACTTAACAATAAAACTGCTGGATTATGTAGAAGATGATGAGAGAGAACACTACATTGAAGAATACGGCACAGAGAGTAATAACTATTTAATGCTTGATAGTGACTTAGATTTACATGTAGAGCAAGAACCAAATCAACACATATACCAAGTAATACATAAGTTGAATAAACTCCACAACAATGTATAATTAAATTATGAAGTTAGGAGATAATAAAATGAATGAAGCATATTTGAATATTCAAACTATTGGAAAAGGTATTGATAACAGATTTTATGCAGTACAAGGACCAGTAAGTTTTGAAAATGACCAAGAGCTATTTTTCTATTTGAAAGATTATTATATTCATAAACCAGCTGGAAGACTGCAACAGTTTAAAGGTGATATAACTGCGTATAGAGATGTGTCCAGAACTCAACCATTTATGAAAGTAGAGTTTGAATATGGAAAAGTTAAAAGCCAATTAATTTATACGTAGCCCCAACGTATATGCACGGAGAGAGCCAGGACTTCGGTCCTGGTTTTCTTTTGGTCCTGGTATCTAGTTCGATTTCAGAAAAATATATATGCTTGCTGGGACGGTGAGCGAGTAAGCCAGCAGACATACGCACACCTAAGACAGAACCGAGCAAACCCTACGCACACAACCCCACAACCTACACACGATTATTAATAACCCCCCAATGTCAATCGAGCAGGCGTGAAAATATATATGAATACGTCAATGTTTACTTGGTAATTTCAGATCAGTGGAGGTGCTGGGAGTTGCACCCAGGTTGAGTAAGTAGTGATATTGGAACAAACATCTTACTGCTATCTACATCACCCCCAGTAGACAGTATACTATATGTAGTAGGTACTATATGTGGTATTTACAATAAAAACATACAATATGTTGTGTTTATTATTGTAATCTTTAAATGTCGGATTGTAGACGTAGCGATCCCTGTGTCACTCCCAACCCAAACCAGTTTATTAAGTGTAGTAACAATATAAGCGTTCTCTCTCCGTAATAAATAACATGTGAGGAATGTCCCTTTGCGGACGACTTATGCGGACCTGCTATGCCAACATGTATTACGACTTTATCTTATGGACCTGTTATAGGCAGGAAGTCCATAATGTTTGTTCCGATTTATTAATCTATGCTACACTATAGCATATAGATATGTCAAGTAAAGAAAAAATCACAATCTGCACAGCTTCTGACTGTGTTGTCCCCTTACCAGAAGGTAGGAAGAAATACTGTAGTGAGAAATGTGGCAACAGAGTAAAGAAAAGAGCATACAGAGCCAGGAAGTCTACCAGTGACATACAGGTCATTAAAGAGATTGATCCACAGATACAGAAGCGTAGAGGTGATTATTACGCAGTAATGAAGAAAAAAAATTTTTTTAACGACATTCTAGAAGGTAAGAAAACAAAGAAGGAGATTGCAGACATTTTGAATTGCAGTCAGGCAACAGTGTCCAGAGCTATGGCAGCGTATGTTGAAGACATCACAAAGCAGGCAGAGTTTGAAAAGAAGCAGCGTGATAAAGATGACGATAGCTTTGTAACGTATAACATATCTGTAGAAGATTTTATAAAATTTAGAGATGATTATTTTTTAACAGAGCAAGGTAAAAAATATGAGACACCAGAGTTTCAAAAAAAGTGGATTGAAGCTATAATAGAAAGCATACTGCACGGAAAAAGGTTGATGATCTTGTCTCCGCCACGACATGGTAAGACGGATTTGCTAACTCACTTTTGTGTGTATATGATATGTAAAAATCCTAACATTCGTGTAATGTGGGTTGGTGGTAACGAAGATATTGCAAAGAATGCTGTAGGTTCGGTACTAGACCATTTAGAAAACAACGAAGGACTTATTCAAGATTATGGAGATTGGGACGGATTTAGACCTACAAATCGCAGTGGAAAAAGCTGGTCGTCCAGTCAATTTACTGTTGCAACTAGAACAGTCTCTGGTATTAAGTCGCCAACTCTTGTCGCAATTGGAAAAGGAGGTAAGATCCTTTCCAGAGACGCAGACCTTATTATCGCAGACGACATTGAAGATCATGGAAGTACTGTGCAACCAAGTGCTAGAGAAAGCACCAGGAACTGGTGGACGACAACACTACAGTCAAGAAAAGAGGAACATACTGGAATGGTCGTCATTGGATCAAGACAGCACCCAGACGATCTTTACCATCATCTCTTAGAAAACCAGGCATGGGAAAGCATTGTAGAACGTGCGCACGATTTAGAAATACCTTTAGAAGATGAGACATTAGACCATACGCCACATTTGTTGTGGTCGAACAAACGTTCGCATAAGTGGTTATTAGAACAATTACATGCTGCTGAAACTACTGGTGGTAGAGCTATCTTTGAAATGGTATATCTTAATAAAGCAATACCAGACGGCATGTCATTATTTACAGCAGAGATGGTTGATAAATGTTTAGACAAATCACGTAAGCTAGGTGACGTGCCACCGCATACTACATTGATTGCAGGTTTAGATCCAGCAAGTACTGGATACCAAGCAGCAGTGCTTTGGGCATATAATGTAAAAACACAACAAGTCTGGTTAGTAGATTTAAAAAATGATCAAGGTGGTGGTATCGGTAAAGCATTAAAATTAATGCAAGAATGGTATGACAAGTATTGGTTAAGTCATTGGGTAATTGAAGAAAATGGATTTCAAAGAGCTATAGGTCAAGATAAAGATATTAGAAATTGGGCAGCTAATCATGGTGTACGTATTGAAGGACATCAAACCTATAAAAACAAATGGGATCCAACATTTGGTGTTACTAGCATGGTTGGACAGTATGAAACAGAGAAAATAAATTTACCTTGGTCAGACGCAAAGACTAAGAATAAAGTAGGTATATTTAGACAACAACTGCTATACTTTAGTCAAGCAGGTGCTAGCAATAGTCGCAACGTTAAGACAAAAACTGACTTAGTAATGGCAAGTTGGTTTCCTATGAAGCGTATACGCACCAACGTAAAAATGATGTTGGCGTACACTCAAAACGACTATACTCCTAGTTATGCAGACTTTAAAAGTACAGATTACAATGAGGTGCCTTGGTAATGGTTTATAGTCCAGACGAGCTTTTAGTAAAAGTAGACGACTTAAAAGGAATGACCGAACATAGTGGTCACTACGAATATAGAGATAGAGTAAGAAATATTTTAAATGGCGGTTCAGCAGGTATTGCTGCATTGCTTGGTGAGAACGCTAAAAACTATGACGCTGACTTACCAGTACCTAATCTTATACATTCTGGATTAGAACACTTAGCACAAAAGCTAGGAAGAATGCCTGACATTAAAGTTGATCCTTATGACAATAGAGATAGTGAACGTGCTAAAAGTAAAGCACAAAAACTAGAGAGAATAGTAAATAGCTTTGATCTAAATTCAAAAATGGAAAAGCAATTACCACAAGCAGCTAGGTGGTTACCTGGTTATGGTTTTGCTGTATGGGTAATTAGACAGAAAAAAGGTCCAGACGGAGTTATGTATCCGCATGCAGAATTGCGTGATCCTTATGATTGTTATCCAGGTTACTATGGTGCAGACCAAGAACCAAAAGAAATGGCATTAGTTAGATTAGTTCCTAATGCGGTAATAAAATCTATGTATCCACAAGCACAAGTTGTTGTTGATCCAAGTGGTCAATTCCCATCAGGATATTCTAAGTTTAAATATACTGACGCTTATCAAAGAAGTTGGGATAACCATTTAGCAGACGGAACAGAACTTGTAGAGTTTTATGATGAAGAAGGTACATACATTTTCTTACCAGACCAAAAACAAATTTTAGATTTTATTCCTAATCCATTAAAGTCTGGTCCAAGATTTGTTATAGCTAAAAGATTTAGCTTTGATAGATTGCAAGGACAATATGACCATGTATTAGGTTTAATGGCAGCTATGGCAAAGATTAACGTATTGTCAATCATTGCTATGGAAGACAGTGTATTTACTGAAACCAACATTATTGGTGAATTAGAAAGTGGAAATTATAAACGTGGTAGATTTGCAGTAAACTATTTTACTCCAGGTTCATCAGTTACAAAACCACCTAACAATGTACCGTATCAGTTGTTTCAGCAAATAGATAGAATTGAAAGACAGTTAAGAGTTGGTTCTAGCTATCCAGTATCAGATGACGCAATATCTCCCAATAGTTTCGTTACTGGTAGAGGACTGCAAGAATTACTATCATCAGTCGATCTCAACGTAAAAGAATATCAATTAGCACTTAAAGACGCATTACAAGAATTGGATATGAAACGTTTAGAGATGGACGAAGTGCTTAACGGTAAGCAAACAAAACCATTAGCAGGATATTTTCAAGGTACAGCTTATGCTGAAACTTATAATCCAGAAAGAGATATATCTGGAATGTACAGAACAAGACGTGTATATGGAGTTATGGCAGGTTTTGATGAACCAACTAAGATTGTCTCTGGACTTCAATTATTACAAGCTGGAATTATAGATAAAGAAACGTTACAAGAAAATATGGACGGTCTTGAAAATGTACAAAAGATTAACGATAGAATATTAAAAGATGAAGCTGAACGTACATTGTTTGAAACATTAAAGGTACAAGCAAGTCAAGGCGATCCAAAAGCAACTATGGCGTTAGTACAAATTTATAAATCACCAAGCAATATGCAAGAAGTATTAGATAAGTTTTATACAGCTACTGAACCAGAAGTTCCAGAAGCAGAAGCAGCTATGTTAGAACAAATGATGGGAGGTGGTCAACCAGCACCACAAGGTCCAGCACCAGACATTCGATCATTACTATTACAAGGATTACCACAGGGATAATGGGATTTATAGAAAACGAAAACACCAATAGAAAATTTGCAGACATCTGCAATAATTCTTTATTTGATGTATGGCAACGATCACAAGAATACATAGAAGATATTGAAGAAGATGAAGAAGCTACATACTCTGCATTTCCGCAAGGTATGATTGTTCAATATATTCCAAATGGATTAATCATAATGTTTGGTCCGCCACCAGAAGGAGAAGAATATGGCGAATGGTAGTAGTAGAGATATGGGCAGAAGGGGCGGAAAGAAAAGTACCGCACCTGCAAGACCTGCCGCAGTTTCTGGTCCAGGAAAATTAGCTAGAAGAACAGATAGTGCAGTTCCATCTATACAAGATGTACAAGCTATGGCTTCAGGTACTTATGGAGAAGAACAACAACTTGTAGAACAAGTTAGAGATGGCGGAATAATAGAAGGTGAACAACAACGTACACCAGTAGCAGCAGCACCAGGACAAGCTGCACCTAGACCAATAGGTGGAGTTCCAGCAGAGTTAGCAGATATATTTGCACCTGATCCTGAAGGTGGAGATTTAAACGCTTATCAAAGACCACAAGAACAAATTACTTTAGAACCTGATGACGTATTATTAATCAGAGCAATGGCAGAAGCAAATCCAACTAATGAACTATTAGGTTTATTACAGTTTGCTTCCCAGAGAGCAAGAAGTAGAAATATAGAAGGAATGTGACGTGGGTGTCTATTTTAGGGATAATCCAAAGTCCGAAGAAAATTTATACAAAGATATAGCTAAACGTTATTCACAATACGAACAAGCAAAGAAAAACGTAAATGTAGAAGACGCTGCAAGAGCAAGTACAATAGCTAAATTATATCCTAACTTCTCACCAGATGTTATTACAGCAATGACAATGTTAAATGTAAAACCAGAGAGTGAGTTGTTAAAAGATATATCAAGAACTATTACAGAATACAATTCTAAAACTATAAAAGATAAAGTACTTGATCCACTAAAAGCTGCTACTAGATTTACATTTTTAGGGTTTGAAGATTTATATAGAACATTAGTAGATAGACCAATTAATTCATTTATTGCTTCTACTTTTGGAGACAAAGCAGAACAATTAACATTTAGTGAAGCATATAAACAATCTGGTAAGTCAACAGTTAAACAAGTATTTAATGAAATGTCTGCTGGACGTAAAGTTAATTTAGGTGACGGCATACTTCCTCAATCAGATATGTTTGATCCACAAAATCCTAACTCTAAATTTTATGATGAATATCAAACAATGATTAAAGGTGGCATTGATCCTAACCAGGCACAAAAATATTTACAAGATTATTTAGGTACACCTATCACAGAGATAGACGCAAGAATGCAAGAAGAAAGCGGTAACTTTACTATTTCGAAAACTAAAGATGGTTATCGTGGTCCATCAGTTCCTATATCACTTGGTAGAGCTTTAGCATTACAAGTTGTAGAACCTAACACTAGAACATTTGATATGGTCTCTGGTGTTATTGACGCTGGTAAAGTTTTATTCTTAGATCCAGCTAACTACTTATCATTAGGTGTAAAAGCATTAACTAAAGGTTCTAAGACATTAAAAGCTAGTCCTTATCTTATTGAAAAGCTACAAGCATTACCAGCAGAAAAATTAAATGATGTACAAAAAGCAGCATTAGGAATACATAACAAAGGTTGGGGCTTAAAGTTTATAGAAGGTGAAAGAGTATCAGATTATCTTAGTAGAGATAAAGGTGGTGGAAGATTAATAGAATATTTATCTACTATTGACGATCCTAATAAATTTATTGATACATTTGATGTATATGATCCAGATACAATTAAAGCATTTATGGACGTTACACAAGACTTTACTAAAACACCTGAAGAAAAAATAGTTGGTGTTGCAGAATTATTAAATGAAATGTTAGGTATTAGAGGTGTTGGGTTAGGAGATATAAAACCTACTGTTGGTGCATTAGGAAGTATTTTAGGTTCAGCAACTGAAAAATTAGTTGGTGGTGTTGACGCTGGATATGGTGCAATCTTTGGTGCTAAAAAAGTATTAAGACAAAAATTAATGAACAGTCCTGACCGTGCAGCAAGAGTAATTGGAACGTATGCAAAAGAATTACCTTATAGATATTTAGATAGTTCACAAATTAGTGACGCTGTTAGAAATATTAAATTGTTTATGGATCAAACAACTATAGACACAACAGCTAAATCACAGATTATGAACAGAGCTATACGATTAAAAGAAGGCGATACTACTGAAATGTTTAATCTAACTAAAGATATGGTTAGCGTTGTAGCTGATGATTTAGTAGAAAATTATGGAGTTAGATTAGAAGACGCAGATGACTTTAAAAAATTATTTGAAAACTCTACAGAAGAAATGCGTGCATATTTTATTAATGCAGTTACAGGTAAAGAAGCACTTAATCCTGGTGCAGCAAAAATGGATATTATTGTTAATGGTCAAGTAGGTTCAGTACCTGATCCACATACTCTTACACAATTTATTAACAGAACAATACCGTTACCAGATCCTACACAATTATCTAAAGCTATGAACTCTATGTCAATTATTAGAGCTAAAGCACAAAAAGCTGGATTTGGAAATATCTTTGATAACTTGCCTAAAAATATGAAACAAAGTGCAGTATCAAAAATTATAGATAGTTACTACGGAGATTTCTGGAAACCATTTGTATTGTTACGTGGTGCATGGTTACTACGTGTTGTTGGAGAAGAACAAGTACGTATGTATGCACGTGGCTATGAAAATATTTTTTCAAGACCATTAAGTATTTTATCTTTAGGATTGTTAAAAGGAACTGACGCTTCTGAAATAAAAAGATGGACACAGAAGAATGTTGTATTTGATGACATACTTGGTAATCCATTAAAGGAAGCAGATGAATGGGCTAAAGCAAGTTCACGTAGAAATGGCGTACACAATAATGATTATCTATATGGTGGTGGTAGAAGAAGTCAAAGAACTAGAGCTAAAATGCGTGCTAACAAACAAAATCCACAATACTATGACACTACTAATAAAACAGAAGCATTAGTAGATAAAGAACGTGGTGGTACAAAAAAATGGAAATTATATACCACAGGATTAATTAACGACATTGGTTTTATGAACAATGATAGTTTATTTCAATTTTTGTTTAGAGGTGCTAATTCAGATAAAAGAAGACAAATGCGATTAGAAGAATTTGTTGCTGGTGAAAGTGACAGAGCAAAAGAAATAATTGAAATGTTTAATAAAGGTGGTTCTACGTATAAGAGAATGATGTCAACACCTGGTGGTCGTTATGTATATGCACAAAGTTATTATGCAAGACTTAAACAATTTGCTGGTGGTAGATTTACTGATGATGTAGATATACTAAATGATTTAGCTACTAAAACTGTTATTGATGAAATAGATTTTACAAAGACACCTTATTTGTTTGATGACACACCTATTGATAACAATCTATTCAATCTTCTTACTACAGGTAAATTAAAATACTTAGATCCTAAGTTTGGTGATGACACACTTGATATGTATTTGGAAAGTATTACTAATGGTGTTAAAAGAGAATACACAAACAAAAGTTTATATGATGAAGTCAATGAAATATTGTTTGATGAGAATGGAAAGTTTTTAGATAAGTTACCAGAGTTTGTAGCAGCAGGTTCACCAGATTATATAGAAAATACTGGAAAAATGGATTACTATATTGAACGTGCATTTGACGCTTTGATGGGACAGAGAACAGATAATGCTTCACGTTCACCAGTATTTAGACAAGCATACTGGAGAGCAATATATGATTTACTTCCTTACATGTCACCATCAATGAGAAAAGTTATGTTAAACGGTGGTAAATATAAATCTGGAGATAAATCATTAGAAGTAGCTGGTGCATTAAATGCTAATCTTCCAGCACAAAACTTACTTGCAAGTATTAAAGAAGACATTGGTTTAAATCCTAGAAAATTAAGAAAAATGGAAACTGAAATCAATGAAGATATGTTTAAGAGAAGAATAAAAGAATTAAACGATAGCGATCAAGCAGCAGGTATATTACATGAAGATTTAGATGACAAGATAGAAGAATTACAAAATACTTATGCTGCACGTAGAGGAAAACTTGAAGCAGACAAAGTAGAAGCACAAGAAAAATTAGCAAAACTAGAAGAAGATATTATGGGTACATACGGTTTTAGTTATGACATAGAAGACTTACCAGATAATGTTAAATCAAGAATTGTTGATATAGAAGAAGAAATATATCAAATACAATCTAAATTAGATGACGCTAAAGATACATTCCAAGATACATTAGATAAAGCATACGAACTTGCAGGATTTAATGATAAGTTTGGAGACGCAGAGTTAATTGATAAAATAGCTAAGTCTATTGCATTAACAGAGACACAAGAGTTATTGTATGACTTATCAAAGCGTAAAAAAATAACTTATAACCTTAGAGCATTATTTCCATTCGGTGAAGCATATACAGAAATTATGACTACCTGGGCAAGATTGTTAAAAGAAAATCCAGAAGTATTAAGACGTGGTCAAGTAACAGTACAAGCATTACGTGATGAAAATCCATTCTCTCCAGTACAAGGCGAAGGATTTTTAGGACAAGATGAAGTTACTGGTGAAGAAGTATTTTATTATCCTATGGTTGATGAACTTGTATCAGACGCATTGTTTGGTCAAGACAGACAAGTAGGAGTTAGACTTCCTGGTTATGCTTCATCACTTAACTTAGCTATGGACGTTATACCAGGTATTGGTCCAGTAGTTGCTATACCTGCTTCATTTGCTATAGAAGGAAGACCACAGTTTGATGAAGTACAAAAAGTTTTATTTCCTTATGGTTTACCAGATGTAAGCGAACCTGGAGATTTGATCCGTGCTGCTGGTGCGCCTGCTTGGTTACGTAACTTGTACCAAGCTGCGTTTATGATTAATGAAGACGCACCTGCTAATGAGTTATCACGTATAGCAGCTAACACAACTATTGATGTTTATAGAGTATTAAAAGCTAATGGTGGATTAGATGATACACCACAACAACAAGAAGCATTACTTAAAGAAGCAAGAAGTATTGCAAAGAGTTTAACATTTATTAAAGCAGCTTCACAGTTTGTTGGTCCTACAGGACTTAATCCAAGATTTGATATTGGTAATGAAAAGAATGGTGGTCATGTTTATTCATTACAGATACTTGCAGATAGATACAGAGAGTTAATTGAAACACCACCTATAGATCAAAGTACAGGACAGTTTATGTATGCACCTGGTGATAACTATTCTGCTACTAAATATTTTATTGATGAGTTTGGTTTTAATCCATTAGATATTGCTACACCTAAATCTGTAGTAGTAGAACCTAGACCAGTAGATGAACTTGGTGTAAAGTTTCAAAAAGAAAATCCAGAATTGTTTGAGAAGTTTCCTAACACAGCATTTTATTTAGTACCTAACGGTGGTGGTGGTCCATTTAATTATGAAGCATATACTAATCAAATTGCTAATGAACAAAGAGAACCATTAACTCCAGAAGAATGGTTAGCTAAAAGAAATCAAGCATTAGGTGATTTCTATATGGAAAATGCTAGAGTACAAACATTACAACAATTTGACATAACTGATCCTTATCAAAACTTAATTAGAACTAGAGAGCTATCAATACGTAGAGATATAGCTAGATCTAAGTTTCCTGGATTTGATAGTACTATACCTGGAATACCACAAACAGCTACATTAGATCAACAGTACAGAGAAATAAAACAATGGGCTTCTGATCCTAAAGCAGCTAATACACCAGTAGGTAAAGATGTTAAAAATGTTTTAAATTACATTAACAATTTAGAAAAGGTTGCATTACAACAAGGATTGAGTGCAGACGGTTGGAGAACATCACGTTCATTCTTTGGACAAAGACAAAAACTAAGACAATATGTAGGTAAATTAGCAGCTAAGAACTCTGATTTCTTTTTGATTGCTGAAAGGTTATTGTTACCATTATTTCAAGAACGTACTGATTTTCTTGAAGATTTGGAGTATGATTATGATACACTTATGGAATACGGAATTTATCTACCGAAAGACGCAGGGATTTAATGGAAGAAGAATTTAAGCAAAGTTTTATAGACAGCATTATTGCACAAAGAGGATTAGACGCACAATCAGATTTATCTAAAGCATTAAACGCATTAATTAAAGAAGATGTTAGTGATGATGTATTTGTTGCTAAGGTAATGAATGAAATAAGTTTATACGATAATAAATATTTATTTACTAATAATCAAATTACTTTTGGTGGTCAAAAAGGTACAACAAGACAAGTAGTTATTAATGCAATGAATGCTGCAAGTGCTACTATACCAGAGAGATTGCCATTGAATATGTATGGCGCACAAGTTACATTTTCAGATGTTATAAATACTTTACCTGAAGGAACTAGAAAATCTGTTTTAAAAGGTTTAGATATTGCAGCAGGTTTATTAACTCCATCTGATCCAGGACAATCAAAAGCATACTATGAATATTTACAAGATAAAGTAGATGACTTTACAAATGAAACAGATTTACTTGCAGTATTAGTTAGACCACCAGGTGGTAAAGGTGCAACACTTCATGCAAGTACAGACTTAGATAAATGGATAAAAGAAAACGGTGGTCCGTTACAAGCTAGTTTTTATGAAGGAAAAAGTTTTTTAAATAGATACAGAAAATTTCCAGGATTAGGACAACCAACTGTATTGTATAGACCAATCATGTCTAAAGAAGAAGGTAAAGACATGTATGAATTTACTGGTGATTATTTTGATTACGTTGAAAATGTTAATCCAGAAAACGGAAACTTGCTTATTGCTAATGAACAATCAGAGTTTTCAAGAATAGCTATATTTACACAAACACCTGAAGGAACAAACGTAGAAAAGGTTACGTATTCGCAAAATGAAATGGAAGCATTAAACGAAAAAATTGCAGATAATCCATTTGTAGATTACATAGATTTATCTGGAGATGAAACTGTAGATAATCAAGCTATTAATGAAAGATTAAATTTATTTGAACAGACAGGACCTTTAGGAGAACTTACTGCATTTGGTGGTATTACTCCTGACTACACAATATTTCAAAGACCAGATTTAGCAGAGTATTTAAGTGAAGATGGCGTGTTACCAAGTGATATGCAAAACTTACAACCAAGAGGAATATCTGCTGGAGAAATAGATCCGTCATTCTTTTATGGTGGTATGGATCACATCTCTGGAGTTGGTCCAACATTTAACGGCACACAAAAGATACCTTGGATTTCATTATCACCACAAGAAAAGAAATCAATACAAACAGATTTATTACAAGCAGGTTATTTATCACCAGACGCATTTTTCTTAGAAGCAGGTGACTGGGGAGATAATACACAAACAGCAATGTTTAATGCAATGTCAGACGCAAACTTAGAGTTTAAAGATATTGGAACTTATTTAGGAGATGAGAAAGAACGTTATAGAAATAAACCACCATTGCAACAAAGTTATTATGTTGAACCTAGTCCACAATTTGTTAAGTCACAAATAGACGCAGCATTAAAATCAGCAGGTATTAAACGTAAATTATCTGAAGCAGAGATGATGGCATTGTCTGAATATTATATTCAATCAGACTTAGACCAAGAACAAGCAGACGCAGAATATTCACGTAATGTTGACATGGCAAAAAGAATGTTTCCAGAAGCACCTACAAGAATACAAGCACCTGCAACAGCAGCACAGTTACTACAAGAAAGAGTACAAGCACAATTTGAACCAGAGCTTACAAGTCTCGCACAAGAAGAAAAAGAGAGAAACGATTTAAGTTCTTTATTTAGTTCTTTAAATACATTTGAAAATATGATCGGAGGATAATGGATCCTGACGACATAGTAACATTTGAAATAGCTATACCTGGTTCCTTGTATGATATTTCTGCTGATCCACAATCAAAATTAATGGAAATTGCGTATAGCCTAAATGAAGATTATCCAGAAATTGATATGGTAAAACTTGCTGAAAATTTAAAAACAAAAGTAGTAAAAAAAGGAAAAGGTATTCAAATAAAATTTACAATAAGTACAAAAGAAGAAAAAGAATTACTTGATTATTTTATAGGTGATTTAGCAGGTTTTGCAGAACAATACTATCTAGATCCCTTAGATCCATCAGAAAAAGCATTAGCTAAAAGAGCTTATGAAGCAGGATATAAAGCACTAGAAAAATTAAAAGATTTTACACCACCAGATACACCAGAAGGGGCAGCAGCAGATATAGTTCCAGATGACATATCTTCTACAGACACACCTACAAATGTAGTAGATAATTTACCATTTACAGATGATGACGTAGCAGAGATAACTAATGACTATGTAAAAAATAATTGGGGTAAACAAAAAACTACAGCAGATGGTGTAGTTATGCGTATTAATGATAACAATGAATTAGAAGTATTAGTAATCAAAAGAAAGCGTGGTCCACATAGAGGTGACTGGGCATTACCTGGTGGAATACAAGATGATAAAACTATGCAACTATTTGCAGAAGCTGAATTACGTTGGAATAATGGAACAAATGATATGACTAAATCTAACGATTATATTTTTGGTAATTTAAAAGGAGATGTTACAGCAGGAATTAATGTAGATAAAGTAGCATTAACTACAGAATTTACAGCATTAAAAGAATTATACGAAGAAGTTGGTTTAGATACTAAAGAAGTTCTTACAACTAATAAACCACTTACTCCTAAATACAATAGATTTGATTGGGACGCTAGAGCTACTAAAGGTGTAGTTGTTGGTGGTTCATTTGTTTTTGTTCATGATAATGATTGGCAACCTAAAGCTGGTGATGACGCTTTAAATGCAGAATGGAAAACAGTTAAAAGTATTTTAGACGGTGATACCAAATTAGCATTTGGTCATAATGAATGGATAACACAAGTATTAGAAAATAGACAATTAATTAAAGATGTTGGTATAGACAAAGTATTTGATGATAATGTTAAATATATTTATGGCATGACTAAACCAGAAAACACTTTAGGTAACTACAGAGATGTAATGGATAAACTTAAAGTTATTAATAAAAACAATAAATCAAATATTACAAAACTTATAGAAGCTGCTAATAAGATACGTGTTACAAAAGGCATGGAAGAAATACCATTAGATAGATCTAATATACAAGGAAGTGCTGAAAGCGTAATTAAAAATATGCGTTTAGGATACGGAGATCCAGCACAAATACAAAGGTTCATGCAACCAAATAATTTTCTAAACAGAGTAACATCTAATTATCAAATAAATTTTAATACAAGTGTTGCTGATTACAATGGTGAAGAATTATTAGAACAGATTAATGACGCTTATAGCAGATTAAATCCAGACGATCCAACTATATTTACTATGGAAGATTTAATTAATGGTAATGAAAAGTTAGTTGGATTAGAGTACAAAGGTCTTGAAGTTAATTTATCGGAACAAGGTATAGATAACGTTGCAAGACAAATGCAAGAAAAAATGTTACAAAACGTAGAAGAAAGAATGGTTTACTTGCATAGGTTAGGATTTGAAGATGATGTAATACTTGATGAATTAAGAACAATTTATAAAGAAAATATGGATACAGAAAAATTTGTTGACTATTTAAAAGATCTAATTAAAGATAGTCAAGATAGTTTACAACGACCTGTAACTTCACAAATTAAATCAGGACTAAGAGGATTAGAATTAACTTACTCTAATCAAAGAAATATATTTGATGTTTTAGAAGTTGACACACAGAAAACAGTAATGAAATATTTAGAAACAGATAAACAACTTAATTTTTTAGATGATGTGTTTGGAAATGAATTTATGACTATGGAACCAGTAGAGTTTTGGAGTAAATACGGTGGCATTACAGATCGTAGTCTTGATCAAAAATCTACTTATGTAAAAGATGGAGTGTTATATTTTCAAACAAATCATGGTACACCTGGACCAAATGAAAACGTTTTAAATTTTATTAAAACTGTAGAAAACAAATACAAAGATGAAACAAGTATTCAAAGTATTGCACAAGAACTTAAAGCTGATAGACCAATATTTTTTGATGAGACTTTAAAATTTGTAGATCCAACAATAGGTAGAACTGGACTTATAGGACCAGTGCTATATACAACTACTAATCCTTTTATTGGTGCAGGATACGCAAAACATAGCAACGATAGTATGACACCAGATACTATAAACTATTTAATAGAAGAAGATTTACACCGTTTTTTTAGAGAATTTAGAGACACTAATCCAGAAATATTAGAAGATGTAGTAAACATTGCAAAAGAAAATGGAATACTTATAGACGTTATAAGAAATAGTGATGGATCAATATCTGATTTAAGAAGTGTTGCAAATATAGATCAATACAAAAGTTTATCAACAGCAAATATAGCAAACATACAAGGATCTGTTAATGAAGAAAATGTACTAAAGGTAAATCAATCTACCTTACCAGGTCAAGGCGATATTAAATTACAAAATTTTTGGAGACAAGTGTTAGATGAGTTTGATGAAAATTGGTTTGTAAAAGATTTACAAAATGGAACCAGGTTTATAAAAGGAATGCCGTATGGAGAGTTTAGAGATTACAATGCTTTAGAACCAAAACTTAGAGATGAATTGATACCTTATGTTGCTTTACAAAAAACAAGAGTTGTACCTGGTGCAGTAAACAAAGCAAATTTAGAAAGTTATTTTAATAACAAAAGGAAATTTGATCCAGATTTTATACCTAACTTTGGTTTTATTTTAGGAACTGGTGGAATATTGCCTAATTTATTATCAGATCTACAACAAAGTGATGAGAACTGGAATTACTTAATACAACAAATTAATAAAAACGCACCTGTTATAGGTTTTGAAGATCAACAATCTTATAGATACGTTGCAGATATATTAGATAATAATCATCAATATTTTAATATTACGTTATCTGCTGATTTACAAATAGTGTCAGATTACATAAAAGCGTCTTTAGCTATAGACGACAAAGATTATGTCACTGCTGCAAAATATTTAGGTTTAGAATTTTTAGATGGAGACTGGACACCTATAGCTGATCAAATAAACGAAACATTAAAAAATAATATTGATGTATATTTTACAAACAGTTTGCAATCAAAAAATATACGAAAAGTAGGTAGCAGTATATATAAAATAGAAAAAGATTTAAAAAATTTATTACGTCCTGAAGATGTAACTGAATGGGATAATAATTTTAAAAATAAAACAAGAATAGAAAAATTTAACAATTTTTATAAAGCAAACAATTTACCTTCAATAGTAACACCAGAAAATGCAAACGCATTTATTGAGACGGTACAAAGTTATGACTTAACTAATACAACTGCTGGTTGGGATAAATTAAAAGTAGATCAAAAAATATACACTATGGCAGGTAACAACGGCTATGAAATAGTACTATCTACAGGTGGTGGTCGTGTAGATACAATGCCACATTGGGTAATAGGAATTATAGATCCTTCAAATAAATTACAAACAAACCAACCTAAAACATTAGATGTAGAAATAAAGAACTGGGCTTTTTTAACAGAAGATGACGCAGAAATATTTTATGAATTAGGTAGAAAAAATGTAGATGACTTAACAGACGCTGACTTACAGTTGATGTCTAAATATATAAATCCAGATAATCTTGTAGATATAAATGTATCAGAAGAACAATTAATTAATTTTGATAAAATCAATAAAGAAAAAGGTATCTTTTGGAATGACATGATAGGTAAAATGGAAAACGCAAGTACAGAAAATTTATCTGTAAAGATTATGGTTAATCAACTTGAATTACAAAATTTGCATATAGCTCATCAATTAGGTCAAGTTCCAAAAGAAGCAGTTGCAGCTAGTGCTAACAACTTAGCAGTATTATTAGCACAAGCACCAGAGAATGTTAAAGCAAAATTTTATACTGGGGCAGTAAATACATTAGGTATTCTTAATCAATATGGAAAACCAGCAGTTAAAAATACATTAAAGTATGGTGGTAAAGCAGCAGATAAGTTTGACAAATGGGTTCTCGGACCAGCAGCTATAGATATATTAGCTAGTCGAATGTCTGGTCCAGGTTCACAATACGAAACTATTGGTGGTGCATTAGCAGATACTATATCAAGGTATGAAGATGAAACATCAGATAGCGTTATTGAAATGTTATATGGTAATAAAAATAATCCTGAAGCTAAAAACTTAGCAGGAATTAATATTGCATATCCTGTAACACAAGGTATAGAATTTGGCAAGGATAAATTTAAAGAATATGTTTACGATAATAATGTATTCGGTATTAAAAGTATACTAAACTTTATAAAACCAAAAGCAATAGAAGCACTTAAAACTGTAACAGATAAGGCAGGTTTAAATGACTGGGTTTACAATGTAAAAAGAGACATGATTGTAGAAATGATCATGAAAGAAAACAATATTCCATATACAAAAACCAACATAGATTTATATACAAAAAATTATGAAGAACAAAATCCAAGAGAAGTAGATAAATTTGGTAACGAATTACCTGATGACTATGATTATAGTTGGGCTAGTAGCATTCCCAACAACTATCTCGCAAGAGATTTCCGTGTTGATGAACGAATACGTACAGGAGATAGATACGCAGGCGCAGGTGGTGGTTCAGGACAAAAGAAAGAATAATATGTTTAATGCAAAAAATTTAAAAGTAATTAACTACGACAACACTAAATCCATTGAAGGTGGTGGTGATGGTTCAGATATGAAACCACGTATTAATGTTGATGATAACAATATAGAGACTATGAACAAAGATGATCTATATTTTTATATTAATAATTGGCTTAATGGAGTATATGAAGAAGATTTAATGGGCAGAAAAGATAGACCATTTTATAGCAAAAATAGAAATAGAACAGATGAATTAATGGGAATACTTGCAGTTGAAAGTTTATCAAGCAGAGATAAAGATGGAAATATATTAGAAGCAGATAAGCAACCATACAATATACACGCTACTTTACAAGATGATTACAACGATAGTTATGGAGTATTTCAAATAGATACTGGTCCAGCATTACCTTATATTCTTATGGCTATGGATCCACAATATAAAAAAGATTTAAACATATTAGCAAAAACTGGTAATGAAGGTGACATGAATGAATATGCTAAAAGAATATTTGAAGATGAAGATGTAAAAACGAAAGTATATAGTTTCCTTAAAGATCCTAGCAACATCAATGAACATCTAGCTATTGCTGCAACAATATGGAATGACTTTGAAAGATCTGAAGCATTAGGTAATGATGGTGCTAAAGGTTGGAATGCTTATAACAATAAAAACAAAAGCAAAGATTTTGCTAATACATACAACTATTACATGGATATTTCTAAAGAAATGAGTTTAAATTATCTACAAAAAGAAATACAAAATAGAACACAAAGACATAGAGAAGAATTTGATGACCTTAAACAATTCCTTAATATGCCTAGACTGGGTGCTACAATAGAAGAAGCAGCTAACAATTTAGCTGCAATCTATGAAGAAGCTCTTAGAGAAGGACAAATTCCTAAAGAAGCTGCACCTGTAGATAACTTAAAAGAATTAGGAAAGATGTTTAGAAGATAATGGCGTTAGTAAATTACTTACCAAAAGATACGCAAATAGTAGAAGAAGTTGACGCTAATGGTAAAAGTTCTTACTATCTTGTATATTCATTAGCAAAAGATTTAGTATCAGAAGGTTTTACTTATAGATATAAAGTAGATGATTTAAAATCTATATCAGATACAACAGGAGTTGTTAAACCAGACGCAGTTATCAAGGTTGAAAATAATCAATATACTTTGTCATCAGGAACATTAAGTGGTATATCTGAAACAGATTATGCTAATAGTTTTTATTTTGGAACGTATGGTCAATTAAGAACTGTATATGAACAGCTAGGTATAGACGCTGAAACTGGTGCAGATAGTTATGAGTATTTAATAGAAGCATTAAATAGAGAAGCTGAAACAAAACCATGGATATTATCTACTGACGCAAAAGGAAGATATGATTATTTAGCTGTAGTATTAGAAGCAGCACTTGAAGGTAGAACTGCAAGAGAGAGTGATTTTCAAAAGACAACATGGTGGAAAACACATAACGCTACAGAACGTCAACAAATAAAAGATCAAGCAACTGATCCTAAAACTTGGGAAAAAAATCAAAGAACTATTAGAGATAGTATTATGACACAAATGATTGCAGCAGGTGTACAAAGTTATCCTACTGCTGTCATAGATAAGTTAGTTCAAAAGTATGGTACAGGAGAATATACAGACGCTGATGTAAGTAATGTAATTTTAAAGTTAGCTAATCCAAGACTTAGATATGAATTAGATACAGAAATACAAGGTGCTTTAGCTGGTCAAACATTAGATGTTATTGAAAGTACAAAACAAATTAAAGATACAATAGACGCAGCTATGGGACCTGGTGCTTCACAATATTATAATTTAGAAGATATTGCTAATGAACGTCAAGCTAACCCACAATGGTATAACGAAGTATTTTTACCAGGACTAGCAGAACAATTCCAAACTAAATATACACAGTATGCAGGAACTAATGTTAAGAGATACGAAGACGCTGCACCAGAGTATAGGTATGAATGGGAAGCAATCACTGGACAAAAAGCAAATGAAACCAGTGCTACATGGAAGAAGTTTATGGCTACTAATGATGTTAAAGAGAGAGAAGATATAGCATTTGAAGAAGCAGCTAGACTAGGAACACAGACTTATAGAGATAGAGTAAAAGCAGATTTAACTAAAGCATTTGGTCAAGCAGGTCAAAGAGCAACAGGCGGAGGTAGGTATCAATAATGGCAGGTAGAATAAGTATCTTTGATAGATTGGCACAACAGTTATACGGTCCTACATTTCTTCCAGAAGATATGCCTACAGAAGAAAAAGTACAAAAATCATCAGGTCCTTCTGCTGTAGCTGCTGGACCTACTACACCATTGTATGTAGATGATAGACCAGCAGAAGAAGTAGTACCGCCAGTAATAATTGAAGAACCAGACGGTAAAAAAATTGAAGGTGGTAAAGTAACTGGTGGCGTAGAAGTTGTTAAAACTAAATATAAGATTGTTGGTAACCCACCAAACTATTCAGTTGTAGAAGCAGAAGATGGAACTTACTCTAGTCAAGCAGCAGCACAAGCAGACGCTACTAGATTAAATAATGAATGGTTAGCTAACAATCAACCTGGCGGTGAGGAACCACCAGCACCTGCTGGCGCACCACAACCTCCATCATTTCCAAGTACTACAGTAGAAGCTGGTGAACCAGTTGAAAGATTTAATAGTAGAACATTTGCAGAAGAAAGTTATCCATGGTTAAGAGGTGAATTACTTGAAACATTCTTAGCTGTCTATGATACTAATGGTGGTGACGCAGTAGAAGCATTAGATAGTTTAAGAAAAACAGAATTGTATAAAACAGAGTTTCCTGGAATATTTAGAGAAGATGGAAAGACATTACGATTTGAAGGTGCGCAACCAGAACTTCAATATGTAAAGATGAAAGAAGATTTCTATGGACAACTTGAACAATATAATCTTAATCCAGAATATTTTAAAGATAAGATAACACAGCTATTTAAAAATGATGTTGATCCTGATAAATTTGGTAGAAGATTAAACGTAGCTTACAATACTTTATTCCCACAGTTTGACGCAGTTAAAACATATTACGTAGAAAACTATCCAGGTGTATTTCCTACTACAGAAGATATAACAGATGAAGCTATCTTTGCTAGCTTTATTGACGAGAATGTATCAGCAGATATTATTTCACAACGTGTAGAAATATCTCAAATAGGTGGTGCATTCAAAGAACAAGACTTTGCTATATCTAAAGAACAAGCACAAAGATTATTAAGTGCTGGTGTTACAGGTACAGGCGCACAACAATTAGCTGCAAGAGCTGAAACACAATTAGGAAGATTGCAACGTATATCAAGTAGGTTTACTGGTAGAGAAGATATATTTGGATTATCAGAGTTTATTGAGAGTGAAGTATTTGGTGAAGGTGTATCACAAAGATTAAGACAAAGACTTGAAGCAGAGCAAGCTACAGCATTCACACGTGAAGGTGGTGCAGCAGTAACACAAGCTGGTGTAACAGGACTTGTAGAAGCATAATGCCTTTTGATAAATTCGATCACAAGAGAAAACCTTATTTAGAACGTCAACTTAAAAAACGTGAACGTAAAATGAAGTATTATAAATTTTACGTATTTATAGAAAAAGTTAAGCAACTCATAAAATCTGTGCTATAATAATTACATCTGGCGTAGGAAGTATCCGCCATGTAAATAATAGATCACCAAATTCTAGGTAGCGATCCTGCGTTCTACCTACGTAATAAATTCGCAGAGGTGTTGTATGCGTAAGTTGCAGCGCCAATTCAGCATATAAGTTTTAATACTGTAACCACACCCATTATGTACCCCACCTTAATGGCGTATTGTGATATGTGGGAGATATAGGAGAAATAAATGACAGAACAATTTAACGACAGCGAAGGAATTAAAAGTCTTAGAGACAAACTTAACGCTGTTGAGAAAGAAAATAAAGAACTAAAGAGTGTCGTAAAGACATCTCTGTTTAAGGAAGTAGGACTTGATCCTTCATCTGGAACTGGCAAAATGGCTTTTGATCTTTATGATGGAAAACCAGATAGTTCAGAACTAGGTACATGGTTAAAAGAAAACTACAACATAGACACAACAGTTCAAGCTAATAATGATTTAGCTGCACAAAAAATTGCAGCTAGTGATGAAAAGTTAACTAACATCATGAACCAATCAGTAGCTTCACAACCTGCTAGTACACAGGACGTGTATAACAGAATAATGCAGGAAGGTTCTGTACAAGATAGAATTAAAGCAAAAGTAGCTTTACAACAACAGCAAAAAAACTAACAGAGAGAAATCTCGGAGAGGAATAACTAAAAATGGCAGCAATAGCAGGTGCTAACCCAATAGTAGCTAGTGACGTTAATAACTTTACTGGCGAGTTGTTCAAAATTACTCCGCATAGAACTCCGTTACTTGCTGCTGCTGGAGGTTTAAATGGTGGAATTGTAACTAACACAACTTTTTTCCAATTCCAAAAACAAGACAATGCTACCGTTTCATCTGTATCACCAGATGACGAAGGCGGTCAACCAAACTACTCTGGAAGAAGCAGAGCAGCACAACAAGGTGTGCTTCAAATCTTCCACGAAGCAGTACAAATCTCCTTCACAGCACAAGCAGCTAGTGGAGAAATCGTGCCGTTTAATTTAAGTGGCAACTATAAAAATTCAGATCCAGCATTAGCGCTGGAAGGCAATAACGCAATAACAGATGAGCTTGCTTATCAAATGGAATTGTTACTTGAAACAGTAGCAAAGAAAGTTGAATGGGCAGCATTTAACGCTTCTTACAATGATGGTGTTGTAGGTAACCGTCAGATGAGAGGTCTTAAAGAACATCAAGATCTAGCTGGTGGAACATCAGTTGATCACGTTAGTGCTGGTGCAGCACAAAAACTTAACTGGGAAATTATTGCAGACGCAATGAAAGCGTTATATGACGCTGGTGCGCCAATGAGACAACCAGTACTTTTCGTGTCACCAACAATGTTATTGGATCTCAACAAAGAGCTTGTTAATGCAACAGTTGGATCAGTTAATTATGGTATTTTACCAAGAGACAGAAGTGTCGGTGGTGTCAACATTGATACAATCGTAACTCCTTTTGGTCAAATCGGATTAGCTTTATCTGACTATCTACCAACAGGTAGCACAGCAGGAAAGCAAGCATTCATTGTTGACTTATCATTCGTTAAACCAGTATTCTTGAACATTCCAGGATACGGTACAATGTTTGTAAGAGACATTGATCAGCAAGATTACGCAAGAATTGCTAAGGCAGTTTATATGGAAATGGCTTTTGACTTCGGTCCACAGCAATTCCATTGCCAAATCGATAACGTAATCGGTTAATTAATTTAGTCATCAGGACCGTTTATTTGTATAAGCGGTCCTTTTGATATGCTAAGATAGGAACATCATGGTTTACGGTAGAACAAAAAGCGAAATAGTAACTATCTCATCAGGTGGTACAGCAAGTACATCAGCAGAAGTAGATAACATGCTTCTTAGCGGTATTGTATTGCCAACAATGACAGGTGCTAACATTACTTTTCAATGGTCTAAAGACAACGTAACATTTGTTGACGTAGTTGAAACAGACGGTTCAGCAACTTCTTATACAGCAACAGACGGAGATGTAGTAAGAGTTGATCCAAGTGGTTGGGCATTTGCTGGACAAGGTTGGCTTAAAGTAGTTTCATCTAGTGCTGAAGTTGCTGATAGAGATATAACTTTATTATTTAGAACATCTAGTTAGGAGGTAGCATGGGTATTGTGCTTACCTTAAAAGAAGGTGGATCATTACTTATAGACACTATAGGTGGTTTACCTTTAGATGAAGATATAGATTTATTACCTGATTTATCATTTGTTGGTATGGGCGTTATGCAAATGGGAATAGGGAGTTTTGGTATATAATGTCAACATTCGGTCAACTTATAGATAGAACATACAGAGAATATTTACGTCCAGTAGAAGAACAAGAACCATTATCACAAGTAGCTAATACAGATTTATTAGATGATGGTATTACTACAGGTTTAACTGATACAGGTACAACACTTCAATATAAAACAGGTTTATTTACGCCAGAAGAAGAAGAATTAATTGGTGCTGGTTCGGTATTAGAAATAGATCAAGAACTTATTATGGTTGAAGATATTAATACTGTCTCTAAAGAAATGACTATTGAAAGAGGAAGATTAGGTTCTACAGCAGCAGAACATGCCAATGATACAGATATAATTTTAAAACCAAAATATCCAAGACTTAATGTAGCTAACGCAATAGGAGATCAAGTTATTGGTTTGTATCCTGCACTATACGCAGTAAAGAAAACAACTCTTACAACTGCTTCAACTAATTATGTAGAAATGCCAGCAGGAACGACAAGAATACTTCAAGCAAAGATAAACAATAGTTCAACATCAACTGCTGTATATGAAGATATACCACTTACTTTACTTACAGATTTTACACCTTCATCAACAGAAGCAGCAGTACAATTTCCATCTACACCAGCTAGTGGTAAAAGTGTTTATGTAGTATATGCTTCTAAATTTACAAGACCAACTGCTGAAGCTAATGATTTAAACTCTGTATGTGGATTAGAAGATTTCCATGAGCAAATAGTAATGGTTGGTGCAGTAGCACAGTTACTATCTGAATTAGATGTTGACAGTACAACACAAAATTATATTACAGAGAATTTAGAACAAAGAGGAATACCAGTTGGTTCTGGTGAAAGACTTAGAAATGCTTTACTTAGATACTATGGTGTTCTTTTAGATAGAGCAAGGAGAGAACAAAGATCACGCTTTCCACAAGGCGTTGAGTTGTACGGAATTAGTTTTACCTAATGCCATTACCTAATACTTCCAATGTATCTACACCATTAGCTTTTGGTTATCAAGCAAATATATCTGACGGTGTTACTGATGTATTACTTAGACTTGCAGTTGCACCAGGTAGAGAATTGTCAATAACAACAGCACCATTATCTGCACAACAAGTTAACACAGCACAAATACCAGAAGAATTTAGAGCAGAATTTGGACAATCTTATGGCAGGTCAGATTTATCTGGTGGTGCAGGATTAGATCAAGCACATCAAAGAAATCAGGGACCAAATGATTATAGAAAGTTTTTTGATAGTAAAGGTGTAGATGTATTTTCTAATGCAGATGATAAAGGAAAAGCATACAGTATTAAACTTTTACACGGTACAGAATTAATATCAGCTAGAGCAAGTAGTGAAGTGGAACAACATATCATATCACATGAAGATGTTTTATATGTAGCACAAGGACACGATATACATTATTCATCAGACAATGGTAATACATGGACTACAACAGATCCTTATGCAGCAGGTCCAGCATTTGATGTAACTGGATTAATTTTAGTTGGTCACGTATTACACGCTAGTTTAAATAATGGTACTGACAGTATTGTAAGAAAATTAGACCTTGATAACATTGGTGGTGGTTGGTCTAATTACATGGGATTACATTCATCACATGTTTATACAGGTTTATTTTATATTAAAAATTATATTATCGCTATAGATACAGACGGTCATTTACATGAGTTAGATGGCACAGCTAGTCCTGGACTTATAAAAGATTTACCTGCTGGTTCATATTGGAAAACAGTTATTGATGGTGGATCAGTTATACTTGCTGCTTCAGATGACGGATATATTTATTCTATAAAAGATGATCAAACTTCTGGTCTTATCTTAGCTGGTCAAACATATATTGAAGGTGAAGAAATAGTTGACATGACTGAAAGTAACGGTATTGTTTTTTTTAGTACAGCACAGTCTTCAACAGCTAGCGGTAAAATAGGTAGAGTATATAGAGCAACAGTTGCAACAGATGGAGTTTTATACACATTAGATCAAAGACAATTAATAAAACAATTCGGAGATGAAAATACAAGTGTAGATAAAAGTCCAACTGCATTCTTTAACACACGTGATCAAATATATTTTGGAGTTATTGAACAAGGTGTAGGTTTAGGTTCACCTGAAGCACAACTTTATACAATTTATTTACCTACATTTGGATACGCAAGAGATTTATATTACGAAGGAACACATGGTTTAATTAAAGGTATTGCAGCAGCAAACGATAGATTATTTTTTATAGTTGATCAAGTTGGTCTAGTAAAAGAATTAACAACGTATGTTGATGATGGGTATATAGTATTTTCCGCAGCAGATTTTTATACTTCACAAGCAAAGCAATGGGTAGGTGGTAGGTTATATACAAACCCTATGCCTTCTGGCGCTGAAGTATTAGCAGAGTTTGCGAATGAATTAGATAGTTTTTCAGCACCTTATATAACAAATTTTACAACATTAACTAATGCACAGATACAAGGTACAGGCGAAGAAATACCTATGGTAAACGTAATTGATAGATGGTTAATACCTAAGTTAACACTTAAAGCAAGTGCGGATAATACACAAAGTCCTGAAGTATATTCTTATAGTTTTCGTGCATTCCCAGAACCAGAAGATGTTATAGCAAGAATACCAGTAAACGTATCAGACAGAATTGAACGTCCAGGAAAACGTGCAAAAGTAATTCCAGGTATTGGAAATAAATTATTTAATGCTTTGAAAAGATTAGAAGGTAAATCAGTTATATTAAATATATATAAACCTGAAGAAACCATTAGAGGAATTGTAGAAAATATTACGTTACCTGTGCAAGAAATTACAAAGCTAGGATCTACTATGGTATTCTGTACTATACAGATAAGAGGACAAAGACAAAATGTTGATACATCAGAAGTATCATCATTAGGTTCTCTCGGAGTTGGACAATTAGGTATATATGAATTTGGTGTGTGATATACTAGCAGGAGAAAATTATGGCAAACACTAGAAAAGCAGCAGAGACATTTACAAGGAATGCGTTTGAGACAACGCTATCAACTACATTAGGACCGACAGATACAACCATTAACGTAGCTTCAACTACTGGTTTATCTTCACCTTGTTATATAGTAGTAGAACCAGATAGTGGTTCACAAAGAGAATATATTTTTATAGACAGCACAATAGGTGCTACTTCACTTGCAACTACAACTGTTGATAATAGATACCTTACTGGATCAGCAGCAGGATCTGGATTGACACATGCAGCAAACTCCAAAGTAAGAATTGCACCAGTGCAACAACACTTTGAAGATATTTGGGACGCAGTAGGTAAAGTTGTAGACGCTACTTGGTCAAGTGTAAATGCTGGATCAGTAAAACTAGATGTAGCAGCAGCTACCGTTAATGTTGCAGCAGATGAAATTGCAATAATAGACGCTGACGATAGCAGTCTTGTTAAAAAAGAAAGTATTGCAGATTTAGTATCTGGTATTGCAGGCACTGCATTATCAGCAGCAGCAGGTCAATTATCAGTTAGTGGTGTAACAACTACAGAGATAGACGCTTCTACTCTTGTAACTGAAACTGATACTATTGCTTCTAACGATAACGATACAACTATTCCAACATCAGCAGCAGTTAAAGATTATGTAGATAGTCAGACTTCTGGTTTTGCAGATATTGGATTAATAATAGCACTAGGATAAGAGGAAAGATATGGCAAATACATTTAAAAATGCTTACCAAGATGTTACTAGCACTAACACAGCTATATATACAAACTCATCTGGCGGTACAGCTATTGTTCTTACATTAAGAATTACTAATGTAGACGGTGCTGCTGATGATACAATTACAGCTGATGTTGTTGATGGAACTTCTGGAAATTCTAGGATAGCTTATACAATAAGCGTTCCAGCAGATAGCACAATAGAATTAGCAGGCACATCTAAAATAGTATTAGAGAACGGTGACAGCATTGAACTAACAGGTGGTGCAGCTTCAGGTGATCTAGAAGCATTTGCAAGTATTTTAGAAATAACCTAAAGGAGTTCAAATGCCTTATGGTTATCTAGGACAAAATCAACCTAATCAAACTGTTAATAATAGTGGTGTCTTTTCTATTACTGATGTAGCTGAACTTCAATCACAAGGAAAACTTGGTGGTAGCTTAGAACTTATTGCTGAACAAACTGCAAGTAGTGATAGTGCTATTGACTTTTTATCAATTCAAGAAGATGTTTATGATGTACATTTATTGCAAGTTAATAATTATCAAGCAAATTC
>Ga0222714_10001110_pt1 | contig 30436 bp, 44 predicted proteins | sample C33_3DmetaG_FD_165048 | JGI IMG/M metagenome (GOLD analysis project Ga0222714, IMG submission 165048) | Estuarine water microbial communities from San Francisco Bay, California, United States - C33_3D | ecosystem: Environmental > Aquatic > Marine > Unclassified | place: USA: California... | reverse complement strand
GCGACCACGGCGCACGGCAGCGTGACTGCTCCGTCTCCCGGTGAAGCTGCGTTGAGCATCAGCCTTGGCATCCAGCAGTTGTTCACGATGAAGGATGATCAGGGTGAGCCTGTGAACCACAACACGTCCAGCGTGGTGATCATGGTTCCGCCTTCGCTTATGTCACCGTTTGAGATCGCGCTCACCGCTCCGGCGTTTGCCAGCGGCGAGACCAACCCGATTGCGGGTTCCAGCATCAGCAAGCGTCTGGTGGTGAATCCCCGTCTCACATGGACGGACGAGTTCGCCATCTTCCGCACCGACTCGGCCCAGAAGCCGTTCCTTGTGCAGGTTGAAGAGCCCCCGGTGATGGAAGTCATCGGTGAAGGCAGCGAACACGCCTTCAAACACGCTGCCCATCTCTACGGTGTCCGCAAGTCTGGGAATGTGGGTTACTGGGACTTCACCAAGGGTGTGCTGGTGACGATGACCTAATCTGGTCTGCTCCCGATTCAAGGGCCAGTCAGTGACAAGCTGGCTGGCCCTTTTTGATTACACGCATGGCAACATTGACACAACAGATGATCGACGACTTGGCCGCGCTGGAATCGGCAAACGATTTCGGCACGCCAAGCAGTATCACGTTTAGCGGCGATTCGTATGACGCCATCGTGAGCCCTTTTGAGAACAGCGTGGCCACATTGGATGCAGGATTCATGAACGCATCAGGAATTGAAGTGGTGGTGAGACGCGAGGCGTTTGTGACGCTCCCGGTTGTCGATGATGAAATCACAGTGGACAGTGTGACATTCCGCATAACGAACATCGTAAAGGACGGCGTGGCGTTGACTATGCGAGCAGTGAGGCAGAATTGATATGCAACCGACTATCAACATAGATACACGGCGATGGAACGAACTTGCGTTGTCGTTGTCGGTTGCGTTGAAGAAGGATGCCGGTGAAGTGCTTCGCGATGAGTCCAGATTGTTCCTGAAGCAATGCATTTCGTTCACGCCGCCTCGCAACAAGAAGCAAGGCGAGAACGCGATTGCGCAAGATATCCTTGGTGGAACAAAAGAATCTCGCGGCATTGTCCAGCCTATCAAGCCATACATGCAGGAAAGCCAGCCGCGCAACGGATACCGCGTGCTGTTTGCGGACAAGGCCGGGATTGTTCACGCGGTTGAAGATTCGAACTGGAAACCAAACGCGGACAACGAAGAAATCAAAACCGCTCATTACAAGGCGCGCGGCGGCAATCGCAACAGGGTGAGGACAGGCCGTGGTTATGTCATGCAAGGCAAGGTGCGCATGATCAAAAAGCTGTTCACACAAGACGACCAGATCAAGCAATACCTCAAGACCACCTTCAAAAAGGTTGGACGCCTAAAGGCTGGATGGTTGCCATCATTTACGGCCCTTGGTGGAAAAGCAGCGGCATGGATTCAGCGGCATTCGTCCGGCGCTCGCGGATACTTCATTGACAACACCAGCAACGCAACCGCGCCTAGCGTCACCATGGAAAACCATGCTGCTGGCGTTGGCGAAACTCAACGCATTGTCAACAACGCCATACGCGCAAGGCAATCAGCCATGGCGCGAAGGTTGAAGCTGATACTGAGCGGATACTCCGCAGACGTGGCAAAAGGAACAAGGGCCAGAAGCCGCGCGCGGCGAACACCATCGAGCGCAACCGCAAGCTGATATGCCAGCCGCATCACTAACAGAGCTGTTTGATTTCGAGACTCAGATTGAGTCTGCGTTGGTGACTGCATTGGCAGCAGTTGGTGTCACGGCATACAAGCAACGCGACGATTCGGCCAAGTCAGTGCCGTTCGTCAATGTGCAGTTTGTGCAGGGGGAATCACTTGGCTCGTTGTTCACCCACCAGACCGTTAAGCGTGAAGACAGGTTCAATGGCGAGATCATCGTCGAGATCGCAACCAAGCGAGGTGCTGCCAGTGATTCGCACCCTGCATATCGCGCCAAGGTGCGGACGTTGTTTTCAAACTGGCAAGGCACAATCAATGCGGGGCTGACGAATCTCATCCTGTTGGACTGTGTGACCAGTGGGGCAACGCCTGAGATTCGCGCGGATGATCACCACGACGTTTCGACGCTCCGTTACCGGACACCATTTGCCATCCGTTACGACGCATGGCCGAACTAAACAACCAACCAACCGAACAACATGGCAAACGAAATCCAAGTCTCAACAAGCCTGAACGTCACGAAATCAGGCGCAACATCTGCAGGTAGCCGCACCGAATCAATCACCATGGCTGGCGACCAGCACATCAGCAATGTGCAGTCCGTTGGCACATCATGGGAAGCGATCCAAGTGGGCGACGTGTCCACCATTGGTTACGTCTACGCTCGCAACCAGGACTCGACCAACTACGTCGAGCTTGCACTCGCCAACGACGGATCACAGGTGTTCGCCAAACTGATCGCTGGCAATGCCTGCTGTTTCCCGGCGTCAACAGCGACCATGTATGCCAAGGCGAACACTGCGGCTTGCAACGTGCATTTTGTCATCTCCGAACTCTAATCCCCAACCCCTGAAAGCATATGGCAGCAATTCACAATGACGGAACAGTCCAATACGGAAGCGTAGAGCTTACCATCCCCACAGCCGGAGTCGCATACATCGCGAACCGATGCGAAGTCACACGGCCTACCAAGAAGATCATGCGCGTTGACGAACTCGGTGAACCTGATGGGTTCGTTCTGGTGGCGGATTTCGTGACCGGATCCGCTACGCTTCAGCTCGCAAGCGGTTCAACCGTGTATCCGCAGCTTGGCGACGTGTTCACGCACACGTTCGATTCCGAGACTGGCAGCGAGTCGTGGGTGGTGTCCAGCACTGGCCAGCCGCTTGAAGCTGAAGGTCAGAAGTTCATCACGATCAACTTCGACAAGAAATACAACTAAGGTTGTATGACTTGGCCGCAGATTGACAACGTGACGACGGTTGCCGGTGGTGTTGAAATCATCGGCAACCTCGTCATTGATATCACACACGATGAGCCTAGAGACGAAGATACCGGAACTGGCGAAGGCGAGGGAGACTGAGACGCGGATACGCGAGCAGGGTTTTTTGCAGGTGCCAGTCACGATTGCCGGAGTGGAGTCAATGCCACTCACTGCGCGGCATCTGCTATTGCTCGGCGGGATGGGCAGTCCGTTTGTGTGTGGCGGATTGCCTGTCCCGTCCGATGTTGCGGGGTATCTGTGGGTGACATCGCCACATTTCACGGGTCGCAATGGATGGATTGAGCGGTGGCACAGGTCAGCTATGCTTCGCAAGATACGCAAGGCCAGTTACATTGACACCGTGGCGGCGATACGTGACCGGATTGACGAAGCGTTTATGGATGCGCCAAGTGGCAGTGGTGGTGTCGGTGATGCCATAGCGTCAACCACAGCCTACCTTGTGCATTCGATTGCCAGCAAATATCATTGGCACCGTGATGAGATATTGGACACACCGCTTGCGGAGTTGTGGCAATACATTCGTATCAACCGCAAGATTGATGATCCAGACGCCATGATTGTGAACCGTCATTCTGCGCGTGTGATTGGCGATTATCTTGCGAAGGTCAACGAAGGCAAAAGCAGGCCGGAAACGAACAACTGACAAATGGCATTTACCGATTCAATTCTGGTGCGGCTTGGCTTGGACAACTCCGCGTTCAATCGCGGGTTGGAGGGTGCGAACCAAGGCGTCAAGCGGATGCAAATGGCTTTCAAGGCGTTTGCGGGGCTTGCTGTTGTCGGCGTGTTTAAGAGGATGGTGGACAACGCCAGGGAACTTGGCGACACACTAGGAACACTTTCGGCAGCAACGGGCGTTGCGTCATCTACTATTCAAACACTAAGACACGCCACCATTGTTGCAGGTGGGAGTGCGGATGAAGCCGACAAAGCAATCTCAAGGCTCAACAGAACAATCGGTGACGCTATCGTAAAGGGCGGTGAAACAAGAGCATCGTTTGATGCTTTGGGTGTTTCGCTTTCTGATGCAGATGGAAATGCTAGGAAAACAGAGGACATATTAAATGATGTAGCCAATGCCCTTTCCCAAGTTGAAAACAAGGGGATCAGGGCTGGCATTGCGTCAAAACTTTTTGGCGAACAGGCGTTGGCTTTTACGGATGCGATTTCAAAGGGGGCGGATGAAATCAAAAGACTCAAAGAGGAGTTAGAAAAAACCGGAGAGATTTTGACAGACCTTCAGGTTCGCGAGCTGGACAGGTTCGACAAGACCGTAAAGAAAAGCACCGAGTCTGCATCCAAGTCATTCGCGAGGTTTGTCGGCAACTGGCTTACAAATGCCAACGTATTAGCAAAGTCTCTTTCAGATGTTGATTTCTGGAAGTCCATCACGGGTGATGAAGAATCAGATGCGCGTTGGAAAAAGCGAATAGACGCATTTCTTTTTGGATCACAGATGATTGAAGACGTGCAGCAAAAAGCCATTAAGACGGCACAAAAGCAGCGCGAGGAACAGGAGCGTTTGAACGAAGCAAAAAAGAACGAGGCTAATATTGACGAGCAAAGGTTTGCAACCATGCGAAAGCTGGATGACGCGATTATGGAGAGAGACAGGGCTAAGCGCGCTCCGGCTCTTTTTGGTTCATTGCAAGAACTTGCAAACGCGGACATATCTAGGGGGGCTACACCGCAGCTTTTGGCGCAAAGAAACCAAGCCCGATACATCCAGTTTTTGGAGGCAAATGCGGAACGCTTGAAAAACGCCGGACTTGTTGACTTGTCAGAGAAAGGATTTGCACAAGCAAGATTCAGGCGTCAAAACCTTACGCTTGCGGCTCAGGACGTGCGAAATCCGCTTGCTAAATTTGACGAGCAAATTGACATCCTGCAAAAACAGTTGCAGGTGCAAGAGGATCAACTGAAAGCAATTCGCGACGGTCAGGAATACACAGGGAACACTGAACCATGAGCCTCATCCATTCAGACGGCGACCTGACGCAACCGATCATTGCATCGGCAAGGCGTCATATCATCCCATTCAGCGACAGCAAGCCATGGTTGTTTGAACAGGATTACCAGCAGCTATTGCAAAATTGGCGACCGTTGCAACTGGATGAAATCTACATCCCGGCAGCATCCGGGGGCAGTAACGATTTGGTGTATGACTATTATCTGGTGGGCGAAACAAGCCCACAAGACATGAGCGGCGGTGTCGTGCAATGGACGCGCACATACGCAGCCATCCCTGAGCCACGGGTTGAGTTTGAGAGTTACGCGCACCAGTTTCCTGGGCTTGAAGTCGGATCACTCGGCCCGATCCGATACATCTCGGCTGGCAGCAACTCGGCTGGCGTGACGACTCTGACAACCACCGTGGCGCACGGCATATCGGTTGGCGATCAAGTCATAGTGAAATACACGCGACGCTTGCCGGATGGCACCCAGCTTGGCGGACAGTTGTTCAGGACGGCATTGACGGGCACCACGGGCAGCACCGTCAAAATATCAATCGTCATCGATGAAGTCGCGCTCTACCTGACCGTTCAAAAGGCGGACATCGGGCGCGAAGTGTTCAGCGAAGAAGTCACATCGTGGATGCAATACGATTACTTCCTGCCGGGAGTATCCGCCAATGTGAACAGCTTTTCCGACATCACCATCTTCAACTCGCCTGTCATTGTGGACGCTGACGGCAACCGCACAACGACCTATGGTGCAACAACAGCACCAACAAAGACCGAGTATCTGACTGATGTGAAGAACAAGGTGCCGTATATCGCGCATGACTCCATTATCAAGCGTTGGATGGGGAACATTTACGAGCGCATGACACGGTATATCATCCCGAAATGATACGTGAACTCGAAAAGGTATTGGCAGAAGTGAAGCCGGGGGCACCACGGCGAGCGGCACACGTTCGCATTGTGGCCAAGGCAGCGATGGCGATCTGGAACATTCAGGCGACTGCTGAGAGTGGATTGAAGATCACCAAGGGCAAGGACACCATAAGGATCGACCAAGCATGAACGGGCGCGTGACAAAAGGGCGTGTGCTTGGTGGTGGCTATTCACCACGGGATGCTGCGTTGTTGAGCGATGCGGCTGCGAAGTGTCTTGCATGGTGGAAGGCACAGACGGGCAGCGGCATCACGCTTACCAAGAGTGACGCACGGTTTCTGCTGGATGCTAGAACTGTGACTGGCGCGTGTGCTGATGCTGAATACACATTCTTCAAGGCGTATCACATTGATCCGCTTATATACAACCACTTCTCACTTGGCCAATTTGCCGCCGACACATACACGGCACACTACTTTGGCGGGTCATTCAAATTTCTGTCTGACGCATTTGGTGGGCCATCAAACGGATGGGCGACTGCGATAGGTGCCAACGGCATTGCATACAACGGTGGAAATGCATACAAAACGATTCAGGCATTCCTTACAGAAAACCAGGCTCTAACCGTTTCGCAGGCAGCAACACTGCCGCTTGTAACTAACCCGCCAGTGATTGGAACCGTATCACACGGTGGTGGCCACATTTACGCGCACTTTGAAGACCCAAACCTTGCAGATAACAAGTGGATGTCCGCAAATCTTGCGCTGAACGGATTCATTCCAAACCCGATTTACGGCATCAGCCACCCATCGTTTGACGAAACGAAATACTGGCTTGCAGACACTCCGTTTCACGATATGAGCGGATACCTTGGTGCTGACCACCCTGATTTCAGGGGCAAGCAGCATGTTTCAATCGTTCCATGGAAATACGCCGGGAGCGACGGGTGCTGGTATAAGACAACTTTTCAGTTAAGCATTTACGCGCCATGCAGGCAGTTCGCACCTTACGGTGGTGGGTTCAATCAGGCTTTTCAGGATTTTTTGTATTTTGCCGACATTGGCGGAGATGAGTCTGACCCAGACGGAACAGTTTGGCCGAGACACAATGGCGTCGGGTTTGAAATGGTGCTGGATCAAAAGACATACTCATTTGTCTGGATGGGGCTTGGTCTCGATAATCCTTACTATGATTTTGTCGATTATTGGTATATACCCTCCCATCCGCACGTTGGTGGGTGGGCGTCTATCAAGCTTGTTTCCACCCAGATTTTGGGCAAGAATTACAATGGCCCTTCGCCAGACATAACGCTAGTATCCAAACCGTAACAGACCATGGCCAAATCACTATATTTCAACGTCAACGCATCGTCACCAGCCACAGCACTGGTGAAGGGTGTGTCCACCACATCGCCGCTTGGCACCAAGCCTGAGTTCGTCCTTGGCGATGATCGTGACTACAACATCTACCTTGTCGATGGCGCAGGCAATTACGACGCAGCCAGCGGGGCGGGTGGCTACACGGTCAAGCTTGCACTTGGCGATCCCGGCGGTGTGCCGACAAGCGGAACATTCAGGCTTGGTGTGTCAAGTGCCACAAGCGGATCGTTGCAGAACACCTATCACTACCTGATTGCCGATTATCAGAGTGGCGACGATTTCAGCAATGTGGGCGCGGCATCCAATGCGACTGGCATCATCTTCACAAAAGCCAACGGTTCGCCAACGAACTGGACGAACGGCAGCACATTGATCGAAGTCACACATGCACTCAACTTCAACGCCACGGCGAGCGATGTGCAGACTGCGCTGAATGCGACGTATGCGATTGGCGCGAGCGGCGTGAGTGTGACAGGCACCAATCCGAACTTCAGGGTCACATGGGCTGCGGCTGGTGCGCGATACAACACCACGCTACATGCAAACGCACTGGTGCCGGATTCGACGGTCATCGTGACTGAAGAAACGGTTGGCGATGGAAGCACTCAGGAAGTGCAGACGATTGAGATCAAGAAAAGCCCGTTTGCGAACCAATACACATGGGGAACCATTACCAGTGGAGGGAAAGCCAGACTCAGTTGCAACACGTTCGCTTTTCGGCAGGCATTGGGTGGCGACGACACGGCATCTGCCACGCTGGAATTACAGGTGACTGACTCAGGCGGCAATCCATACACGTATGTGCAGGTGCCTGTGACCATCCGCCACCAGGTCATCGATGACGCCGCGCTGGACTCGACCACGCTGGATGTGGCTATCAGTGCCACCGATGCACAGAATCAATACGTGCAGAACAGGAGCAGCATCACCGGACTGACGGGGGGTGGATCAACCAATCTCGACGGCATTGCCACGGTGGATGCAACGGTGGGGTGGCTGGCATCGGTGCGGACGAGTGACACCGTGCTGCGGCTGTATCGGCTGGTGAGTGGCACCGATGCTGAAAGCTCGCCCGACGTCATCAGGCCGGATGATTACGCTGGCACCACAAACGAGAAGGTGTGGAAGCTGCAAACCATCTCGACCAACGGATTCATGACAACCGAGACTGTTGCTGCGTTCTCAACCGCAGGCAACTCGGATGTCACACTGCCGACGAACGGCTTGCATCATGTGGCGTTTCTGACGGCATCGGCTGGGGGCGGCACCTACACGCGCACGGTGTCGTTGCTGACGACCAATGCGACTACGGGTGATCTCATCACGCTGCGGGTGGATGTTGCGGCGAGCGTGAATCCTACGGTTGAGATTCGCAATGCGTCGAGTGGCGGCACGTTGCTGACAACATTCACTGGCGACGGAACTGCTGGAGTCATCCATGGCATGTATCAATACACGGGCAGCGCATGGGTGGAAGTTGGGGCATATTGGATTTAACACTGAAACATTATGAGCACGATCAAACGAAAAGCGGACAACGATGCGGTCGTATTGAAGGCTGGCAGCACGATGAGTGGGTTGCTTGTCCTGTCTGGAGACCCTGCGGTTGCCCTTGGCGCAGCAACAAAACAATACGTTGACGCAACGGCAGACATCCCGACACTTGGTTCTGTATGGATGAACACACTATACAGCGATGCCCCATCAATCACGGGGTGGATTGCGTGTTCGTCTTCTGGACAATACGTCGCAACGGTAGCATCTGGTGATTACATTTACATATCAGCAGACTACGGTAAAACATGGACGCAAAGAGACTCGTCGAGGGCATGGTTTAATGTCTGCATGTCGTCAACCGGTGAAAAAATGGCAGCTTGCGTGTCTGGGGGTTACATATACACATCGTCAGACTATGGGGCGACATGGACTCAGCGTGATTCAACACGTGATTGGCGACGCATAGCGTGTTCTGAAGACGGCACAAAGTTGGTCGCAGCAGAACTAACTGGCAGTCTGTATTACTCTAATGACTCTGGCGCAACATGGTCATCTGCCGGAACAAGCGCAGCTTACACAAGCGTTGCGATGAGCGGAGACGGGACTTATGCAATCGCAACTGACGGCACTCCTGGCTATCTCTACACGTCTTCAGACTCTGGTGCGACATGGACGCAAAGAGACTCGTCGAGAGCTTGGGCTGCATGTGCCATTGATCTGGACGGCAATGTGATGATTGCAGCGACTTCTACTGGTGCCATATACAGATCAACGGATTACGGTGTGAACTGGTCACTTGTTGACAACAGTCTGGTGTCTTGTGTTTCCGTTGACGTTTCGTCTGATGGGGTTTTTGCGGTTGCATCTGGGAATGCTGGTTTGAAGTCATCTGACGGTGGAGCATCGTGGGTTGCGTTTGGCTTGGCAAGAGGCGGGTCAAGGCTTTGCATTTCAGACGCCTTTGATTATGCGTTCACACGCGACATTGATGACGCTGCGTTTTCAAGTGTCGAAATGCCGTCAGCAAACTTTGTTGCCAGTTCAGTCGGGAGCGGGACTGATTACACGTTGACGGGTTCTTACGCGAATGTTGATTTCGGAACAAACCACGCACGGGCATACATATCAACAGCCGGTTTCTACTTGGTTTATGCGTGTGTGCAGATTGTGGCTGACGCATCCGGTGCGGGTGATGTCATTTATGCCAAGCTCAACAGTGCGGGGACGGTTGGCGATTTCGGAACGGTTGCGACGATCAGATGCACGGCAAACTCATCGAACGAACGCATCGTTCTGGTTGCAGTAAAATACCTGACTGCGGGTGAAATCCGCATCAAGGCATACAACGCAACTTCGGCGCGTGGAACCGTGACGTCAACAGGCACAACAATAGGCATCGTGAAGATTGCGTAATGCGCTGTTTCATCGCCATACCACGCGACAACGCGCACCGTGATGAACTCATGGCTGCGCGGCGTTTCAGCGAATGCGAGTTCTACATCATCGGCAGACCCGATGAGACGCTGGAATCGCTCAAACGCCATGCGCCAAGGGACTGCGAGATCATCACCGAAGACGGACCATTGGTTGACGAACAGAAGCAGGCCAAGGTCAAGACGCCCATTGATATTGACGCATGGTGCAAGCCGCATAAGACGCCACGGCGCGATGACATTGCCGTTATAACGTGCTTCTTCAATCCGGCAGGGTTCAGGAGTCTCAGGCGCAATTACGATGCGTTCAAGGCCCATCTGGACGCTTGCGGTGTGCCTTGCTACACGGCTGAACTGGCGTATGACGACGAGCCGCATACAATTCCCGGCGCACACCATGTCAATGCACGTTCACGCATGTTTCACAAAGAGAATCTGCTGAACTTGGCGTTGCAGATCGTGCCTGACAAATACAGCAAGATCGCATGGGTTGACTGTGATTTCATATTCAACAGGTCAGACTGGGCGACATTGACAAGCGAGCTTCTGGATGATTATCCGGCTGTTCAATGCTGCCAGAACGTCACAGACTTGAATCAGGACGGAACCGAGATGCGAACAAGAGCCACAACAGCACACAAGGGTGGTGATGCCTGCAATCGCCCCGGTGGCGCATGGGCGATCCGGCGTGAGATTCTGGAAGCTGCTGGCGGACTGTTCGACAAGTGCGCCGTGGGGAGTGGTGACATGGTTCACACCCATGCCGGATTCCTAGGCAACTTCGCGCATCCATTCTTCTGGAATTACAGCACAGGCATTCGCGCTCAGGCAAAGCAGTGGGCGCGTGGTGTTTATGGCGCAGTCCAAGGGCGCATCACGGCCACGCCAGCAAACGCCATTCACCTGTTCCATGGCACATTCCATAACAAGCAGTATCAAAGCCGGGACAGGTTGATGCCAGACATTGATCCAGACACATGGATGACCTACAACGACGACGGGGTGCTGGAATGGACGCACCACGCCGATCCTGAGATTGTCAAGGGCATCGAAAGCTACTTCCGAGGGCGTAATGAAGACGGTATTGAATAAACACAACCCAACCATTAGATTGACACCAACTATGAAGAAACTTTGCCAGCTTTTCGCAGTCGTATTGATCGGCTGTATTACATTCCTGCCGTCGCAGACTGCGATGGGTGAAGCGTTGTCGGTGCTGACATCATTCGTCAAGACCAACTCCAGCGCATCGACTCCCGTGCAACTGTCCAGCACAAGCATCAGGTTCCGTAGTGCCACGGTGTATGGCTTGAAAGATTACCAGACCGCCAACACAAGCACGGTGTATCTCGGCACATCGTCCACCAACGGGCAGCAGTTCATCATCGTGCCTGTGACGAATGCGGTAGTGATTCAGGCTCCACAGGGATTTTACTATGACTTCACCAACTTCTGGCTTGATGTTGTCACTACGAATGACGGCGTGGTGGTGACGTATGACCCGCTTTGATATGCGCTTGATTTTGGCATTGCTGTTTGCATGCTCGTCTTGTTTTGGTGCGGTCTACACCAAGCCGACGAGTCAGAACGGGCTTGCGTTAAATGCGCCGAAGTGGCTGTCAAAAGGTGTCGCGTTGTCACCATCGGCAGTGGTGATTGAGGGTGGTAGTGGCGACCCATACTTCAGCAGTGTAAAACTGCTGCTTCACATGAACGGAACGGATGGAAGCACCACGTTCACGGATAGCAGTTCATCAGCACACACGGTTACAGCCTTTGGAAACGCACAGATCGACACGGCGCAAAGCAAATACGGCGGGGCCAGCGGATTGTTTGATGGGAGCGGGGATTATTGTTCCGTGGCAAGCAGTGCGGATTTTGGGATGGGTGACAGTGATTACACGATTGAGGGGTGGATATATCAGGGCAATGAAACTACCACAAGATGTATTTTCGACAATAGAGAACTTGGGCAAGGTATCGCCATTTATTCATCGGTTGGTGGTGGGCTTGAAAACAAACTGGTAGTCGCAAACAATGCGGATATTATTGGTTCATCGACTCCCTCGTTCCCGACAAATACATGGTCGCATTGGGCAGTCACAAGAGAGTCTGGGACGCTGAGAGGCTTTATAGATGGTGTCGAAGTGATAAACGTGGTGGATTCAAGGACGTATGCATCAAGTACTACAGTTTATTTGGGTGCAAATTACATCGCATCCCAAAATATAAGCGGATGGGTTGATGATTATAGGATCACCAAAGGTGTCGCCCGATACACTGCCAACTTCACACCGCCCACGGCGCAATTACCAGACAACTAATTTATGAAAATCAAAGGCCACATTTCACACGCAAGCAGCACCAACACCGCAAAGTATCGCGACAACTTTGTGCCGCCGGTTCACAAATATCCACAGGACAAACCATGAGTATGCCCAACATTCCACCACAACTTGACGACATCACACCAGGACTATGGGATGTTGTCAGAGGCGCACAGGCAGAATCCTTGCGTGAATTCGGGCGGTTCATTAATTGGGAAGGCGGGTGGCAGCCCTTCAGTATCATCCCCGGAACAACGTGGCTTTGGGAACGCTACAGTCAGGGTGACGCACCAGAGCAGCAAGGCCACGTGATGCGGATGCGTTACACTGATGGGGTCAGCACAGCCGAGAAGGTCATCAATCATGGCCCCGGAGACTTTGCACACGACTGGCATGAAGTGATTGGGGGCACCCATCTAAGCCTATGAGCGACAGGAATCTCAAACGCATCGAAGTCTGCACAGCCGTTGGCGGCTTGTGCTTGGCGTTGGTCGGCATGGCTGGTGCCTTCATCATCCTGCCGTCGCGAGTCGATGCGATTGAAGAGAAGGTTCACAAAATGGAGGCCATCCAAAACGACAACCGTGAGCGTCTCATTCGCATCGAAGAACGGTTGATCTCCATCCAAGAAAACATCAAGAGATGAACATCAAGTATACCATTGTCCTGCTGCTGTCGTGTGTCGCATCGTTTGGTGCCATCACAAGCGCACCTTCATTCCCGCCTTCCGGCATCGATATCAAGGGGACAACAGACCTTGGGACAAGCCAAGCTCTCAAGTCCACAGGCGAAGGACATCTTGAAGTCGCCATTCACTCACCCGCGCTTCCATTTGGATCGATCCACGCAGAAGCGTTGACCCCGATCTTTCAGGTGGATGGCGTGTATGGGCTCAACCTTTCGCAGTTGTCCACCAGTCTGACCGTGAACGGCGCAGTGACCGTGGCAACAAACATGATGACATGCAACAGTGGCAGTGGAACCATTGGCGGAAGCGCAACATTGCAGACAAGGAAGCGGCTGCGTTACAGACCTGGTCAGGGTGCTGTCCTGCGATTTACCGGACTGTTTGAGTCTGGCATCGCCAACAACACCCAGATCATAGGATGTGGCACTGCCGAATCCGGCTTCTACTTCGGATACAACGGCACGAATTTTGGTGTGCTTCACGTCACCGATGGTGTGCGCGAGATTCAAACCATGACAATCACCACAGCCAGCACGGCAACGAATGTGTATGTGGTGACGCTGCCAAACTCTGCAGGCACGGTGAATGTGACTGCCACAGCCAATGGCACGACGGCACAGACTGCGCGCGAGATTGCTGCTGGATCGTATCCCGGCTGGCAGGCTGAAGCCATCGATTCAACCGTGGTGTTTCTCAGCGGGAGCGCAGGTAATGCAAGCGGGACATTCTCGCTCGCGCAGACAGGCGCAGGCGCACCAGCCGCAGGTAGCACTGTGGAGACAACCGCAGGCGCGACGGCCACAAGCAACTGGACATATCAATCGGACTGGAATGGCGACACATGCGACGGCAACGGCCCCAGCGGATTCACGCTTGACCCAACCAAGGGCAACGTGTTTGAAGTCAACATTCAGTATCTGGGTTTTGGCAGTGTGTCGATGATGATTGAAGCCACATTTGAGAGCTCAAACAATCATGAGTTTATCGCGGTGCATACGTTCAAATTCCCGAACACACGCACGTCTCCACACGCGAAGCAGCCGTCGTTCCCATTCACAATGAGCAGCTACAATCAGGGCACTGCGGCGAGCTCGCGCACGGTTCGCAGCGGATCGTGTGCTGGTTTTGTGGAGGGGCAGAAGACGCTGAACGGCCCACGGTTGAGCTATAACAACTCAGCCACGTCCACGACATCAGCCTACACACCGTTGTTCACGATTCGCAATGACCTGATCTATTTCAGCAGGCCGAACCAGTCCGTCATAAACATCCTTGGCGTGGTTGGCGCGGCCAAATCGAACACGGGCATCACGTCCTTTTATCTTGTTCGCAACGCATCGCTCACAGGCCCGACATCGTGGGCGGCATACCAGACAGGGACATCCGTAGCCTATTTCGACACTGGATCAACTGCCTGCACATTCAACAATGGCGATCTGATATTCACAGGCATCGTTCCTGAGTCTGGCAACTTTGAGACCCAGTTCGCAGACGGTGGCATATTGCTTCAACCGGGGGAAACTGCTACATTGTGCGTCCGGTCAGTGACCGCCACAGCCACAGCCGTTGGATCAATCAACACGCGGGAAGATCAGTAACCAAAAACACCAACCAACCATGAACGCAAAAACCATCAAGATCATCTCCGTCGCCGGCAAGGTCGCAGGACTCGTTGCCGGGGGTGCCGCCTATGCTGACAAGCTGCCTGAGAAATGGGCCGCAATCGGCATCATCGTTTTCGGCGTCTCGTCCGTCCTGAAGGACACCGTGAATCGCATCGGTGACATCTTGGACGATGGCAAAGAGAACGGTTCATTCAAGGCTCAGTGATATGGGCCTTGTGTGGATCAAACTGCTGTTGGAGTTCCTGGCTGACATCGTCGCCAAGGTTCTGACTGCTGAAGTCAAATCGTCCGATGCAAAGACCACAGATGAAACACGCACACGTTTCCAAAAGCTCAAGGATCGGTTCAAGCGTCCTGCTGCTGGCGATGATCGCAAGCCTTAGTGGCTGCGGCATGTTCGCCAACAGGGTGGTGTTCGTTGACGCAAAGTCCGATGTCATCCGCCTTGGTGAAGATGTGAAGGGCCATGTGTTCTACCAGAACGAGAAGGGCGAGTGGATCAAGAGCGGCAACCGTGTCCGCATTCCAGCCGGATGGTATGCGGGACATCTCGACAAGTGAACCATGGATAGAATCCTGCGATTCATTTTCCTGCTCGCGGTTTTCTTCTCGGTCACAGTCTTCGCAACCGCCGCCATGGTCGCCATGTTCAACGCCATCGGCTACTGGATAGTGTCACCATTCATTGTGATTGGAATACTGATATGCTGGTTCATGGCGAAATAGAATGCGACTGGTGCGGCGATAACACTGAAGTTCGTCTTGTATCGGTGACGTTTGGCAACTACCTTGTGTGCCTTCGATGTTACCTAATCGCAAGAAGCAACCATGAAATTCACGCCGACACATTACATTATCATCCACACCCGGACGGTTCTGGTTCAACTGCTGCACCAGACGACATGGAGACAGGGCGCGACGATCAAGCGCAAAGCGGTTTGTTACATTGACGAAAACGGCGAAGTGACAACCCGTGGCAAGGCCGAGTTCGACCGCATGTTCACCAGCATCGAAGCAAATGCCGCGAAGGACTAAAATACGAGTGATCGAAAAAAAGTTAGGACGAGAACGCGCCCTAGGCATGGCATACATGGGCGAAGATACGGTTGAGATTGATCCACGCCAGACACCACGCGAATACATGGACACGGTTATCCATGAACTGCTTCATCTCGCGCAACCAGACATGGCGGAATCTACGGTTGCCAAAACTTCACGCAAGATTTCCAGCACGTTATGGCGGCTGGGATTCAGGAGAACACACCAATGAAAACGACAGGCATCGTCACAACTCACAAACACGAAGTCGCCATGAAATACGGTCAGCCAATCAAGCTGATTCTCTTTGGCGACGTTCACCGTGATTCACCGGCCCATGCGGAGACGCATTGGAAACAGTTTCTGGACTACGCCAAAAGCCAGCGTGATGCGGTATTTCTTGGAATGGGGGATTATCTGGATGGTGTCAGCACAAGCGAGCGCGGCATCTTGATGCGGTCAGGACTCCACGAATCCACGCTCAGGAATATGGAGAATGAAGCCAACGGGCGCGTGGCGCAGCTTGCCAAGGAACTGAGCTTCATGCGTGGAAAACTGATCGGCTTGATTGGCGGCAACCATTTCTGGCCATTCCCTGACGGCACCGATAGCGACATGCGACTGGCCAACAAGCTGTCATGCCGCTACCTGGGCGTCTGCTCGTTCATCCGGCTGTCCATGGCGAACTGCGGAAGGACACACTGCGTTGACATATACGCTCATCATGGACTTGGTGGTGCCAGACTCCCCGGTGGATCAATCAATCGCGTCCAGCAGGCTGCTGAGTGGGCAGACGCCGACATCCTTGCCATGGGTCACGATCACAAGCGCGGTGTGTTCCCCGCCAACCCGACGCTGAGACTTGAGCCATGCAACAAAAACGGGCTGCGCCTGCGACATCGTGAACGGTGGCTTGCTCGCACCGGATCGTTTCTGGCCGCATACGAACCTGGGCAGGCGAACTACAATGTCGATGCCGGCCGTGGGCCATGCTCGCTTGGATGGGTGGAGTTTGAGATCACTGTCAATCGCAAGCGCAAACACGCTTACGACTCAGGCGAGACGTCGGTGTCCATTCGCGGGATTGCGTGAGATAGCAATCTGTGCTGCTCGTCAACCACTTTCTTCATTGGTGGTTGAAATTTATTTTCGACAGGAGTGCTGTTTTCGTTTGCGTTCATCCGGCATGGGTGGTTTATATTCACACACATGAAAGACGGCCTTCCCAAACAAAACAACAATCTACCACCGGGATGCACGTCCCGCGATATCGAACGGCAGGCAGGCGACTGGATGGAGTGCGATTGGTGCGGCACCGAGACGCGCGTTGACAAGTTGAACGACGACGGACTGTGCCGCAAGTGCGCGAAGGATTTGGACGCTGAATAGCAAACACAACACACCCATGAAAACAGGAATACACACATTATCGTTTGATGAGTATCGCGCAGTCGATGCGATACACATCAGCCAACTCAAGGCAATGGCGCGTTCGCCGTTGCATTTCAAGCACAACCTTGACAACCCACGCAAGCCGAGCGCAGCCATGCTCATCGGCACTGCCGTCCACCACGCCATTCTTGAGCCTGACAAGTTCGCATCCGACTACACCACGATCCCTGACATGCCGACACGCAGCAAGGCCGACAAGGAAGCGTTCGCAGCCCGATGCATTGAGATAGCTGGCGACAGGATCACGCCGGATGAGATTGACACGTTCAACTTCAGCAACGAAGAGGGACGTTCACACTTCTTCACCACGCTTGAGAAGCGCGGCATGACAATCCTGCGTGAATCCGACTACAACGATGTCGTCGCCATGCGCGACACAGTGCTGTCGAACACGACAGCCGGATGGTTCGCCAAGATCGATGGCATCTGCGAAGCGTCTGCATTCTGGACGGACATCCACACGGGCGTCCAATGCTGCGCCAGGTTCGACAAGCTGATTGAAAGCCACAGGTTCATCGTGGAGATCAAAACAACCGTTGACGCCCGTGAGCATGAGTTCATGCGCGATTCAGCCAGCTATGGTTACGGATTGCAGGCTGCGTGGTATCTGTGGGGTGCCAAAGAGATCACGGGCAAAGCCCACACGCATGTCACCATCGCCGTCGAAAACACTGCGCCGTTTGGTGTGTCAGTGTTCGTTCTTGACAACGCAAGCCTTGAACACAGTTACGCTCGCAACCGCCAGTTGCTGGCGCAATATGCCGAGTGCCGGAAGTCTGGCATCTGGCCGGGATACCCCGACAAGGCCGTGCAGGTTTCACTTCCGAAATGGGAACTCAACAAGCAATAATCATGAACACAACCAACATTCAGATCAAACATTTCCCCGACACCAGAATCGCTGGATTCAGGTTTCAAGTCGGCACCATCGAATTCAAGCCGGAAGTGTTTGAATCGAACGAATCAATCAGACCTGACGGCACTGAACCGGGAGAAGGCGTGACGCCAATCTGGGTCGTGTATGGTTTTGGCAAAACGCTCAGGGAAGCGTTGTTCGCATCACTCAACCGCATCGAACAGGAACTCAACAACACATCAGCACAATGAACACCGAGATCACAAAAGCAGGCGGCCAGATCACTGAGCTGGCACTGCAACATGCATTGACTGGCGATATCAGCCAGCTCTCGCCGTCCGACAGGCTCAAGATGCTCGCAGCAACTTGCGCGTCACTCAACCTGAACCCCATGACCAAGCCGTTCGACTTCGTTGAGTTGAATGGCAAGATGGTGATGTATGCCAACAAGGGCTGCGCTGAACAACTGCGAAAGGTTCACGGTGTGAGCGTCGAAGTCGTTGAGCGCATCCGCCAAGACGGCATCTACGCCGTGCGCGTCAAGGCCACCGACCAGTCTGGTCGCACCGATGAAGCCATCGGTGTCGTGCCATGCGACGAGAAAGCCAAGGGTGACTTCGTCGCCATGGCGATGATGAAAGCAGAAACAAAAGCGAAACGTCGAGTGACGTTCTCCATCTGCGGCCTGTCGATGCCCGACATCGATGAGTTGCGCGTCAACACGATGAAGCCTGCATCGGCATCGGTCATCACTGACATGGACGACGACGAAAAGGTCGGGGTCATCAACAATTTGATTTCCGCTCAATCCCACAGCGGAACCTGCGTCCCACAACCGTCGCCAACGGTAATTACGTTATCCGTTGGTGAAGGGACGCAGGCTTCTTTTACGCCTGAGATCGTTCACAAGCCGGAGCCCAAGCCTGAGCCCGTGGTCGAGCAGAAACAGGAAGCACAGCCTGAGCCCGACAAGGGCGGCAACATCTCGCAGAATGAAGCCGCGTGGCTTGAGTCTGAGTTGTGCCTGCTGCCCGATCCGAAGGCAGGCGTTGATTACCTTGTGGCAAAGGGCAAGTTGCCAAAGGGAAAGCCGTTGACGCACATTGATCTTCTTTATTTCACCCGCATCAAAACAAACCCCGCAGCGTTCATCGAAGCAGTCCGTAAAACCATCAAACCCCAATAAACATATGCCAGTATTCCTAGACACACCCGCATTCTCACTCATCCCCGAAGGCGAATACCTTTACGAAGTCGTCGATTTCAATGTTGACGAAGAAGACAAGGGCAAGCTCAAGGGTGCCATCAAATACATACTCACGCTCGCGTTGCACGACGAAGACGGCAACGACGTGGGACGCATCAGGGATCAGCTTCATGAAGCACCGCAGCTTCAGTGGAAGTTCGACCAGTTCATCCGGTCATGCAATGCCGTGGCTGAATTCAAACTGTCCAAGGGGCAGTGCTACGAGTTCGTCAAGGACAAGGCTAAGTCTGCGAAATGCCCGTGGATCGATCCCATCGGACTGCGTGGTCACTGCAAGGTCGCCATTGAGAAGTTCACCATGACATCCAGCCGGGATGGCAGCGTGAAGGATGCCGAGAAAAACAAGGTCACGTTCATCGACACCAAGGGCATGGTGCCCCGTCGCAGCGTTGACACAGATGGATTCTGATATGCACATCGGGAACACATACATCATCAACGGCGGCGAGCTTGCCAACCTGGTAGAGCGTTCAGCCGACAAACTCAGCAATGTTGTCGTGTTCACGGGCGAAGGTGATGCCAGCAACCCCCACGGGGTTCTGGCATTCACCGGAACCATACGGCTGATCGTGACAGAGAAGGGGCAGCGACTAGTTGCGCTCAAGGTCACGCCAGTCAAGACACAGGAGTAATTTCACGCGGCACGGTGGCGAACAGGTTGGCCGGGATGCTTGAAAATGACTTGAAACCGTCCCAATCATGTTGTTGCCCAACCCCTTGCGCCGTATTAGACTCACCTCAATATAATGTGGTTGGAAGTTCAATGCGCACTCAGTGCTCAAACAGGAGTCACAAGTCGCATTCGCTTGGCGGGGAGATGGACGAGATCACAACAAGCGACTTGAAACTAGGCAAGATGATGAACAGAGATCAAAAGGTGGATGTGAAAGCGGTTGATCTATTCTGCGGAGCCGGAGGCCTGACTCGGGGGCTGAAGACTGCTGGCATTGATGTGCGTCTCGGAGTCGATCTAGACCCCGCGTGCGAATATCCCTTTTCGTTCAACAATCGCACCAGCTTTCTTTGTAAGTCGGTCCAAGAAATCAGCCCCGACGAGATCACGCAGGAATGGACGGGTGCCACCTATTCTCTCCTCGCCGGATGCGCTCCTTGCCAACCGTTCTCACTCTACAGTCAGGGAAAGTCCGATGAAACGGACGGTCGCTGGAACCTGCTTGGCCAATTCAAGCGCCTTGCTCTCGCCACGAACCCGACGCTTTTAACCATGGAGAACGTTCCTCGTCTCGCGGAACAATCCATCTTTCACGAATTCGTCGCCGCGTTGGAGGATGCGGAATATCAGGTCGATTTCCGCGTCGTGAAATCCTCGGACTACGGCGTGCCCCAACAACGCGAACGCCTTGTCCTCCTCGCCTCGAAACTCGGCCCCATTTCACTGATCGCGCCCACGCACGCGAAACGGCCACGCACCGTTCGCCAGGCCATCGCCGATCTTCCAGCCTTGAAGGCAGGTGGCGCACACGCACGCGACGCCCTGCATCAGGCAGCGACGCTCTCACCCATCAATCTCCGCCGCATCCGCGCCTCCCGCCCCGGCGGCACGTGGCGTGATTGGGAGCCCGAGCTCGTCGCCAAGTGCCATCGCAAGAAGACTGGTAAGACGTATCCAAGCGTGTATGGCCGCATGTCATGGGATGAACCCGCGCCCACCATGACCACGCAGTTCTTCGGTTTCGGCAACGGCCGATTTGGTCATCCCGAACAGGACCGGGCCATTTCCCTGCGCGAAGGCGCCATCATCCAAAGCTTTCCTAAAACCTATCGCTTTGTGAAACCCGGACAGCCGATACATTGCAAGACCCTAGGCCGACTCATTGGCAACGCCGTGCCCGTGAAATTGGGTGAGGCCATTGGCCGGAGCATTATCCGCCATATTCGCTTCCATGAGTCTAGCCAGTCTGGCCAGGGGACCCCGAAGGCGGCCAGCAACTGATAGATTCGATGAGCCAGCCGACCACCGTCCCAACCCCCGCGTTGCCGAACGGTGGCGCTTTCCCCGAGCAGGGCCAGCTGGTCGAGGTGCGTCGTCGGCAGTGGGTCGTGGGCGACGTGGGTGCGTCCGCGTGCTCAAGCCAAGTGGAACACTCATCTTCAAGTGGAATGAAACCGACGTGCCGACATCGCAGGTGCTCGCGCTGACGGATGCGAAGCCCCTATTCGGACACAAGTCGGGGAAACAAATGAAGACGCACTGGATCGCGTTCTTGAAGCATAACAACGCACAAAGCCAATCTCATGAGATTAAGCCGCAAGCGTAACCGTCGTAGCTGGACGCCTGAGACATCACGCCTTGCCCACGCTGCCAAGGCCGCCAAACGCATGGCCGCGCCCGTGGATACAGGCTTGGTGAAGCCATTGTCGCCAAACACAACTACAACAAGAGCCGCGCACAGCGGCATGGAAAATCGTTCTGAATGAACCTGCGGCCATATCAAAATGATGCGGTGAATGCCATCGAAGCTGGCTGGAATGATTTCCGCAAACAGCTCGCGGTGCTTCCCACAGGCGGCGGCAAAACCATCATCTTCTCGCACCTTGCCATGCGCCGATGGCAACGGTGCCATGGTCGCACTCTCATACTTGCACACCGTGACGAACTGATCCGCCAAGCCGCAGACAAGCTGCACAAGGCAACGGGCATCATTGCTGAAGTCGAGAAAGCAGATGAACACGCATCACTCGACGCGCCTGTGGTGGTGGCGTCAGTGCAGTCGTTGCACAAGGATCGCATCGGCAAGTTCAGTCCAGATCACTTCAGCCTTGTCGTGGCAGATGAAGCACACCATGCGTTGAGCAATCAATGGCGTGGCGTGCTGGATTACTTCAGTGAAGCCGACACCCTTGGTGTCACAGCCACGCCTGATCGTGGCGACAAGCGCAACCTTGGCGAGTTTTTCGAGAACATCGCCATCGACGTGTCGCTACTGTCACTCATCAAGGATGGATACCTGTGCGACATTAAGGTGCAGTCTGTGCCGATCAAGATTGATCTCAGCACGGTCAAGACAACGGCTGGTGACTTTGATGATCGCGGCCTGGGTGACGCCATCGTGCCATGGCTCGAAACGATCTGTGGCGAGATTGCGCGTATCGCACCGTTCCGTCGCACGTTGGTGTTCACGCCGCTGATCGACACATCACGCAAGTTCGTCACCATCGCCCGACGCATGGGCTTGAATGCCGAACACGTCGATGGCAACAGTCCTGATCGTGATGACATCAAGGATCGGTTTGCATCCGGCCAGATCGACATCGTGAGCAATGCGATGCTGTGGACGGAAGGGTTCGATGATCCCGGCATAGATTGTATCGTCATCCTGCGGCCAACCAAGTCACGCGCACTGTTCAGCCAGATGGTTGGCCGTGGCACACGGGTTGCACCGTTCAAGTCCGACCTGTTGTTGCTCGACTTCCTGTGGCTCCATGAGAAGCACAAGATCGTGAAGCCTGCGTCACTCATTGCAAAGGACGAGATCGAAGCCGAGACGATGAGTGAGTTGATCGAACTGTCTCCCGGTGGGCAGATGGACTTGATCGAAGTCGCAGGCACAGCCACAGCACAACGTGAAGCTGCGTTGAAACGCAAGCTGGCCGAGAACAAAGGTCGCAAGGGCATGACGTTGAGCGCAGAAGACTGGTGCCTTGCTAACGGGCGATATGACATTGCCGACTACGAGCCCGTCATGAAATGGGAATCGGGCCCACCAACGGAGAAGCAGCTCGCCATGCTGAAACGCGCCAAGGTTGATCCGGCGTCAGTCACGTCGAAGGGCATGGCGGCCAAAATCATTTCTGCATTTCTCGCGCAGAAAAAGCTTGTGCTTGCATCACCAAAAGAGAGAGCCTTCGCCATGAAGTTTCTGGGGGCTGAACCACCGGACAATTTCACAAGAGCAGAGTTCAGAAAACTGATGGCACAACGATGAGCACAAAACTGACATTTGCGGAACACGGCACGCCGATTCCTGAGATGGAGCCGGAAAGGGTGATCGATATTGAAGATGCTGCTGTCATGCATGGATTCACCGTGGACAACGTGACGGTCGCCATGTTCAACGAAGCATATGACAGGTGGCAGGCGCGCAGGATGCGCGAAGGCACGTTGACAGTGCCGCCAATGACATGCTGGCGTGACGCCATGTGGCGCAGCAGCAATGCTGCAAGGATCATGAAGGAGAATGAAGAATGAACGACTACTGGAATGACCCGCCTGAGTCGCCGGAGCCGCCGGAATGCTGCGACGAAATCATGGATGTTGAAGAAAACGGTGCGTGTGTATGCGCGAAATGCGGCAGTCGCGTTGAGCCAGCACCGGACATCGAAATGCCAGACGCAGACCCCTTGGCGCATGAAGCAACCGTTGCGCCCAGGTGCCCACATGGAAACGAGTGGCATGAGTGCGATCCTTGTGCGGTGGCGAGCGATCTGGCTTACGATGCGTGGCGTGAAAGCAGGATGAACTAAACATAAGTGATATTGTGCGCGAAAACCAGAAACCACGATTCTTCAGGCGGCCGTTCACATCGGTCAAATACCACATCTTCGACCGCGAGTTCAGCGAGACTGTCCCGATCCACGACAATGCACAGCATGGCAACGACAAGCCTGTTGTCATGGGTGACGACGAGTCTGCCGACTGGGTTGAAAGAGCAAACATGAACAATGAATAGACCATGAATACAGACTCGGAAAAACACACGTTCAGGGCAATGAAATACAAGTGCAACAAATGCGGCAACCTATACATTCGCATCAGCAGCAAACTGTGGATGAGCAGCATTTGCGTAAGGACAGGTCAACCAGCAAGACTATACAGGGTGATCAAACCATGAACTCAAATCAAAAAGGAAAGCGGGGCGAGCGCGCATTTCGCGATGAACTGCGCGAAGCTGGATTCACAGCCCGTCGCGGACAGCAATTCAGCGGATCACCAGATTCGCCTGATGTCATCTGCGATGAACTTAACGAATGGTTTCACTTTGAAGTGAAGCATGTCGAGAAGCTCAACATCGAACAGGCCATGGATCAGGCGCGACGTGACGCTGGCACCAAGGAGCCAATCGTGGCGCACAAACGCAACTTCAAGTCGTGGCTCATCACAATGCCAGCATCGACGTTCTGGAAGCTGCTGCGCGGGGATTTTGAGATGAAGTCCAAAAAAGATTGACACTGTTACTGAACAAGATCAAAGCTCTCGCAACAAATGAGCACACCAGAACTTAAGAAATACACAGGCCGAGTGTTAATCAATGGCAGGTTGTCAGGGAACTACGTTGACTGGTTCACCGACGATGATGACGCACGGGCGACATACCGTGTCATCATGGAGGAACAGGGATACAAGGTTAAGTCTGTGTCCGTTGAAAACGGCACTGCAATCGTTGAAGTTGAATGACGCACCTTGATCTTTTTCTGGGATTGGCGGATTTGCGCTTGCAGCGCAATGGAACGGGTTCAGGACAATAGGTTTTTGCGAAACAGATGAAGACTCCAGCAGGATACTCAGCAAGCATTGGCCAGAAGTCGAAAACTTTGGAGACGTCAGAAACATTGCCGTTGATGTTGGAGAATATCCACAATGCGAATGCTGCGACGAACGGTGGTGCGAAAGGCACGAAGCGCATCTCGGTGAATGCCCGTGTATCACGCCGTGCGGGTGGGAACTCGACAGGGAACACCCAGAGCTTATTACCGCTGGCTGGCCATGCCAGCCATACAGTTTTGCCGGGAAGCGAAAGGGCGCAGCAGATGACCGCGCACTCTGGCCGCAAGTGCTTAGAGTTGTTGAAGCACTCAGGCCAAGATATTTTCTTGGCGAAAACGTGCCTGGAATCGTCAGCATGGAACTCGACAAGGTGCTTTCTGACTTGGAGTCCATCGGTTACTCCTGCGGGGCGTTTGATATTCCGGCTTCAGGAGTCGGTGCTTATATCAGACGACATCGGGTGTGGGTGGTTGCCAAGTCCATGCAAAAACGAAGATGCGGCTGGCAGTCCGAACGGGGTCATGCAAATCATGCTATCAAACCACCCATGGATAAGGGAGACGGGTGGTTATCTTTCCCCAATGTTCACAGAACAGTTGATGGGATACCCAGAAGGATGGACAGAATTGGGCTAGTTGGAAACGCCATAGTCCCACAGATTGCATCAAGGTTGATCCGAATGATGCTTGATGAAGATCATCACCTATAACCACTTTCCCCCGTGACCGAAACAAAACACAAAGATGTGCGACTCTCTCCGCACACGCTTATTAGTCAGGTCGCATTGCCGTGTGGCAACGTGTCCTGGGTCACGGGGGGATTCAAATCATACACACCATGAAACATACAAGTGTCGCTAAACCTTGGGTTGGCAAATTGCACCACTCATCCGAACTGCATGATGATTGGGGATACATACGCGATGAGTCTGGAAGGCTTATAATAGTAGTGCCCGTGACCGGATCATCCGAAGACCTGCAGAGACACAGGCGGAACAACACCAACCCCACGCAAGAAATTGTAAATGCAGTCATTTCAGCGTTGAACAACGCATACACACCATGAAAGAAGAATCCAAAACACCAATCACAGAAGAACTTGTTGAACGATTCAGACAGTGCAAGACACCGCCTGAATTCATCGCCGTGGCGCAGGACGCACTCGCCATCATCGCCGCCTGCGAGTTGCAGGGCGTCGTCATCACCATGAACAACGATCACTCAAGGAATTGACACCATGACAAGACGCGAGATCGCAGAAGAGATCGTCGGCCAGATCAAATGGGAGTCTGACACTTTCGGGCTTTGCACATGCCCCGGCATACAGTTTCACACCAAGGCCAATGGAGATCGTGATTGCAGGGTGTATCTCGACTCGTCACCCACCATCACATGCTTCCATGCGTCATGCGAACTGGAAGTCGAAAAAGCCACCGCACTGCTCAGGTCGCGCATCGGCAAGGAAGAATGGAAAGACAAGTCACCTTCCCCCAAGAAGTTCGTCAAACGTGTTCCCATGGATGCACCAACGCCACCACAACTCAGCCAGCCCGTCGAGTTGCTGACCGTCGATCAGGGTGAAGCCATCCCAGTGCCCATCGAAGACAGCACACGCAAGCTGCTCAAGACCCTGTTCAAGCACGACGACGTGATCGCCATCTGTGGCGCGGTATCAGACGAAGCCACAGGCAGGGAGATTCCAAGTGGCGGCGGCGTCACGTTGTCCCGTGATGAATGGATCGCCAAGCTGGACAAATATGATGGCAACCCGAACTGCATATTCTATTCAGCCAAGGACTACGGCATCTACATCCGCATCAACCCTATGAAGGATGGTGGCACGAAGGACTCCGATGTCGCCTGTTATCGCCATGCCCTTGTCGAGTTCGACAACCTGAGCATTGGTGAACAGTGGCGCATATACCGGGAGTTCAAGCTGCCCTGCGCTGCCATCATCCATTCAGGCGGCAAGTCGCTCCATGCATGGGTGAAGGTGGATGCTGACAACCTGACCGAATACAAGAAGCGTGTTGATTACATCTACGAACTGTTCGAACAACACAAGCCCGATCCCAAGAACACCAACCCATCACGTTTTTCGCGCCTGCCGGGATGCCGTCGTCAAGGTGCGCGTCAGGAATTGCTCGCCCTGAATGTCGGTGCAAACGGGTGGGCTGAGTGGATGCAACTGCGCGATCTCGACACCGTGCAGAAGCCTAAAGGGCTGAAGCACTATTCCGAACTAGACACGCGCCATGACAAGTCGTGTGTGATCGGGTTTGGCGAACAGGCTGACGGCACAACGGTGACGACGCGATACCTGTGCGAAGGCAAGTCTGCATGGCTTCTGGGACCATCCGGTGTCGGCAAGTCGTCGTTGGTTGCCGAATTCGCAGTGGGATGGGCTCAGGGCAGGGATGTTTTTGGCATACGACCAAGGGGGCCACTGAAGTCGCTCATCATCCAAGCCGAGAACGATGACCATGACATTGCCGAGATGTTGCAGGGTGTCATACGCGCCAACTGCATGACCCCCGAACAAGTAGAAGCACTGGATGACAAGGTGCAGTTCATCACCGAGATCACGCGATCAGGTGATTCGTTCATCACCTGGCTCAACAAGGTGGTGCAGGCGCACAAACCGGACATCCTGTGGGTTGATCCACTGCTGTCGTTCGCTGGCATCAATGTGTCAGACCAGCAACAGGTCACGCACTTCCTGCGGACATGCCTGAACCCCATGCTGGACGCCACCAAGGTCGTCATGATCGGTGTTCATCACACTGGCAAGCCCAAGTCCATCAAGGAGACGGCAAGCTGGACTGCCATTGACTATGCGTATTCAGGCCTTGGTTCCAGCGAAATGGTGAACTGGGCGCGTGGTGTGATCGTGGTGAAGCCCGTCTCGTCTACACAGTTTGAGATGAAGCTGGCCAAACGCGGCAAACGCGCCGGGGCAAAAGACCTGCAGGGCAACCCAACCAACGAGATTTGGATTGAACACGCACAGCAAGGGATCAAATGGGTGCAGATCGACGCGCCAAAGGCTGAAGAATGCCCTGAGAGCGACGACGATGGCGAGAAGCCTGTAAGACTACCCAAGCCGCAACAACTCGCGTCCTTGAACCTGCATGAGACGCTGTGGGCCATTCCTGCGGGTGGCATGACCGGCAAAGAACTTGCCAAGAAGCTGGAGATCGTGTCCAAGAAGGCGTCTATCGGTCTGTCAGCAAACCAGATTATGAAGAACGTGCTGGATTTGCTGGTCAAGAACGGAAAGCTGGCCGTGACCGACGAAGGGAATTACATCAAAGGGCCGAATGCGTGATGGGTTGTTTGCATCACCAAACCCCGGCTGATCACCGGGGTTTTTTTGTTGCCCAGATCACAGCCTGAAGAACCGATGTCCGCCAATGATCTTCACAGGCGTTTTACCCCTGCTCCATGATGGTTTGACGCCATGGGTGTGATAATGGTTGGCATGACCGACGAAACTGGCATCCAGCCTGCCAACGGAACTGGCCAGCAATCGCGCGTAATCGGCTTCAGGCGCGTCCAGAAGCCCCAACTGGACTCCAGAGTTGTTACAACTGAACTGAAGCCGTTGTAGGCAAACCTGGGCAGGCGTCATCTTGCGTTCCTTGGATCGCACCTGAATGACGCAGGCGACGGCATACATGCCCTGCTTACCTTCACCACGGGCTTCACCCAAAATGGTCGCTGCCACCGTATCAATGTCGCCACCATGGCAGCAGGACACCATGGCTAGGGTTGTGAATAACTTGTGAATAAGTTTCATACGTGCGATCACCCTATGCCAGTCTCGTTTTGGTGTTCAACAAAAATCGAATCGAAAAATTGAAATATAAAACCAAGCCATTGTGCGTGAAAAAAAGTGTTGACACTCAGGGGGTATGTAAATAAAATCGCTGCGCAGCGCGCACGGCGCCTTCAGAGCGCCAGCGCAAGCTGCGAGACGATTTTATTTACAATTCATCCCCCGTGTGTCACCAACACCACGCACAAACAAGGTAGTAAAAAGAAAAGAAAAAACAGCCTGCAAATCGTTTGCAATTGTGAATCAGGCGCGAATGCGATTGACTCCACACGCCATGGTGATGCTACATTGTCAGCCTATGAAATTATCACTCCAACAGTCCGAACAAATCGTTGAGGCCATGGTCGAATCCAAGGCGTATGTCATTGAGCATTGCACTGAAGATCACGACCTAGTGATTGAATGCGCCAAACGACGCATTGCAGATGTCATGGTAGAGCATGGTGTCGGCATCATTGAGGCGGGGCTGATGCTCACGTTGTCACTTACCAACCAGTGGGGCCAGCCAGAGAACATGAAGCCGATCCCGTTCCTCGCGTTCAATGTGATGCGAGCCGCATGCTACGAACTCATAAAGGAAAAAGCCGGAAGGGATGCACAGTTGAACTAGCAACCCGCTTGCAACACACATCAAAGCTGGTTACTATGGTGTCAATGAATGAAGCTGCACGGCAATACCTGAGTGAGATCGGCAAACGTGGCGGGTCATCAAAGAGCGACCGCAAGAGGCAAGCGTCACGCGCCAACATCGCCAAGGCAAGAGCGGCAAAGGCAAGGAAGGATTGGGAATGTGAATAACTGCGAACGATGCGGCAATCAATGCCCTAAGTCGCTTGGGAGCAAACCAAGGCGATACTGCTCAAGGCGGTGTGATCAAAACTCCAGCAGAGCAAAAAGAATGCAAAGGCCGGATGTCAGGCAAAAAGCAAGAGATAAAATAAGGGAATTGATGCGGCGCAAGAGGGCCGAATGGAAAGCCGCCGGAATACCAAGGCCGGACCATCTGGCGGAAAAGAAGGCAAGGGTTGAGCGTGATCTCAATGAGGCAATGGCGAGACTTAGCGATGCAACATCATTGCATATCAGGTGCAGGGTTGAAAAGGTTGCAAAGCCGACGTGGGGTAGGCGATGCCCAAGGTGTGAGGACACAAAGCCGTTTGATGAGTTTTACTCAAACACGTCTAGGTGTAAGAAGTGCAACAACGCAAGCATAAACGACACGCACAGAATAAACTACAAGCTGGCAAAGCGTATTCGGACAAGGGTTGGTAAGTTCATTAGGCACAAAAAATGCGCGCCCACATCAACACTCACTGGTTGCTCTTGGCATATGTTGCGTGATTGGCTTGAATCAAAGTTCAAGCGAGGCATGACATGGGACAACTACGGCAAGGTTTGGCACATTGATCACATCATGCCTTGTGCATCATTCGACCTTACAAAGCCAGACCAGCAACGTGCTTGCTTCCATTACAGCAACTTGCAGCCGATGTTTGCGGTTGAGAACATAAAGAAGTCCGACAAGATGCCATCCAACCATGAGCCTGAACTTCCTTTGTGTTTGGTTGCACAAAAATCTAAAAGCTATATTTGAAACCATCACTGCAACAAACGAAACGCGCACACCTATACGCCCCCCAGCGCGCCCTAATACTGGCCCAGGCGCGTATAGGTATGAAGGCTTCCATAGCGGCGGGGTCAGCGGGGTTGGAAGTCCT
>Ga0222714_10001105_pt1 | contig 30515 bp, 25 predicted proteins | sample C33_3DmetaG_FD_165048 | JGI IMG/M metagenome (GOLD analysis project Ga0222714, IMG submission 165048) | Estuarine water microbial communities from San Francisco Bay, California, United States - C33_3D | ecosystem: Environmental > Aquatic > Marine > Unclassified | place: USA: California... | reverse complement strand
TTTCTTTGGGATATCGCACCAGCCTCGGGTCGAACGGGCTACCTGCCAGATGACTGGCTTTAACAGTTTATCTATGGGGAGACGCGCGGGAAGCGACTGCGACCTGCAATGATGCTGCGCGACTGCTGCTTCACAGCTGGTCGATCTACACCCGGTCGAATTACATCGAGACGATATAAATTCAGCCAGTAGTAATCTAGGCGGTATAAATGGTGTATGAGCCAATCAACAGAAAACCGACACCCGCGATATAATGCAGCACCTTCTCATTAATGGTTTCAGAGAGCAGGCTGCCTGCCAGCACACCCATGGCAGAGGCCACAATCAGTGCGGCGGAAGCCGCGAGAAACACCGTCGTTTTGCTTACTTCCTTGTCGGCAGCGAATAACATGGTGGCCAATTGTGTCTTGTCCCCTAATTCGGCGATGAAGACAGAGGCAAAAATCGTCAAAAATATTTTCCAGTCCATAACAGGCTCGCAGCTATGTGAAGATCACGAATTCAGGGTCGAGGGCGGTTCGGGTGAGCGTGGGTGATCCCCTCGATCGGGGCGCAGTTTATAGTTCGCCGTCGAAGTAGTCTACCGCCGCATCGAGCCGGGTAATGTGCCGCAGTTTTGACCCAGGCGCTTCACACCAGGCCAACACCTTGTCGGAATCCGGATGCTCACAGCTATCCGCCGCCTTGGTGGTGCTGAGACTCAATTAGGTCTAGTCCGACGTGCCGGTATTAATGATCTGGTGGTCCTCCGTTACGGTATTCCACTCGCCTTCACTGTACTGAAGCGACTGCCGCTGCATTCGCCGCGAGATGTGCCGCATTAATAGTACCGATGATCACGGTCGACACACCGGACTTCTGCAAGGCAAACTGCAGGCTGGCTGCGGCACTGTCACCACCGTTAGTGCAGGCATGGCCGCTGTTCAGCGCTTTCTTGATCAGGATGCCCTTGTTGTGTTCACGGGCACTGTCAATAACGATGCTGTCATCAAGCATGAGCTTGTTGTAGGTGGCCATGACGACATCGGTTTCCTGTACCGCACGCAGACCACCCGCCGGCGTTTTGGTGGACATGCCGATAGCGCGAATGAGTCCTTCCTGTTGCATCGCGCGCAAGGTTTGCAGGCAGTCCGTGGCATCGAGAATTTGTTCATCGCGCCCGTCGGAATGGATCAGGACGATGTCGAGGTAGTCGGTGTTGATGTTTCGCAGGCTGCGCTCGACACTGCGACGCGTGTGGGCGGCACTGAAATCAAAGAACGATTTGCCATTGGTAAATTCCTCGCCAACCTTGGTGGAAATTATCCATTCGTCTCGCTGCCGTAACAATCGGCCAAGGCGTTGTTCCGCGCTGCCATAGGCGGGCGCGGTATCGAGCAGATTAATGCCGAGATCCCTGGCTTGATCAAGCAGCGAGGCAACCTGGCGATCTTCAGGTAAGGCAAAGCTGGTGGGATACTTCACTTCGTGATTGCGGCCAAATTTTACGGTTCCCAATCCCAGGCAGGAGACTTCCATGCCAGTCTGTCCGAGTGGCCGCTTTCTGATCGTCATCGTCAATCCCAGTAACTCTTGGCGAGTCGCGGTGGATCCAGCGACCGGGTCAGCTTGTAAGGGTTGTTATGCACACGCGGCATAACCCCGTTTTTTTGTAGATGCGTTAAGAGTTTATCGGCCAGTGACGGGCTCAGTGTGAGTTTGGTAGGCCAGGCCACCACGACGTTCTTCTCTTCCAGCAGGTAGGCGTCGTCCGGTCGGAAATTATTGGCAATATCCGGTTCCGCCCGATTGATCATGAAGCAATGCCAGGCCGGGTTCTTGAGCTGCAGCCAGGGGAACTTCTGACGCAGAATTGTCTGTGCTGCTACAAGCTGCTCAGCGTCATCGCGCTTGACGCCGCTCTCGGCGAGTTCGCCACCCAGGTACCACACCGGAGTGCCCTCGGTATCGGAGTGCGATGTTACTGTCAGTTCCGGAGTCAGACTGAAATTGTCGCCAATACAATGCACGAAAACGCGAGGCAGGTCAGGGTCTTTCAGATAGACCATCTTCAACGGCCGTACCTGTGTCTTCGGGGTCAGCAACCCTGCCTTCTGGATCAGTAGCTGGTTGCCCTCCCCGGCACAGAACACGATGCGCTGACAGGTGATTGCAATGTTTTGGTCGTCACCGGCGATGGCGATCTCGTTGATTGCGCCGTTGCCGGCAGGTTTGAAGCGCACGCGCTTGCTCGCCACTTTAAAGATTGCCTTGGGGTAATTGTTGGCGAGCGTCGTCAACAGTGAAGAGGTGTTGATCACAAAGTCCGGGAGTCGGTACAAGCTGCCCTTGACCGTTGCGTCCCGAAAGAAACGCGGATAATTGGCAGCAGCGACTGCCTCTACCCGACCTTGGAGGCTCTTGCTCCCAAGAAAAGTTTTCAGTTTGGAGCGCAAGCCGGAATCTGACCACATATAATAGTGGTCATTGAGAATCTCGCAGTTCTTGAGATCGACATCACCTTTACCAACGAGACAGTCTCGCCAGCGTTGTGGCATAAGTGATGTCGCTGAGGCGGCACCCGCGAGTGATCCGCTGATCGCATATTTCAGTCCACCATGAATGATGCCCTGGGAGGCGATGGTCTGCCCGCCTCCGAGTGTCTTCGATTCGATCAGTATCGCGTCGTAGCCTTCATTGCGTAGCCGGTTCAACATCCACAGACCCGCAATGCCGCCGCCGAAGATCACGATGTCGGTTGAATAGGTCTGTGTCATTGGTTACCTTAGTCGCTTGTCTTGTTGACAGCCTGAACGCGACGACGAGCGTGTCAGTCTGTGCTACCTTGAATCCGTATTACGATGCAACGCTCTACTCTGATCAAAAGGTAACGCTAACAAAAGTATATCGGCTAGGAACCAGATTTCCCAACGCGGCATCAGGGCCATTGAGTAACCCACAACATCATGTATCGTCTGCTTTATAGCGCCCTGTTCTATGTCGCGGTGCCTTTCATCTGCCTGCGCGTCTTACTGCGCTCGCTGCGCGCTCCAGCCTATCGACGCCGTATGGGTGAGCGTTTCGCCCTGGCGCACACTCCCGCAGGATTTGACCGCTCACGCATGACCTTGTGGGTGCACGCGGTCTCGGTCGGAGAATCCGCTGCGGCTGCACCACTTGTCCATCGTCTGCGCGAACAATACCCGCAGGCACAGATTCTCGTTACGACCATGACCCCAACGGGCTCGGACCGGGTTATCAGCCTGTTCGGTGACAAGGTCTATCATCGCTATATTCCCTATGATCTGCCCGGGGCAGTCTCGCGTTTTCTCCGAATATACGATCCGACATTGCTGGTCTTGATGGAAACCGAGTTGTGGCCGAACCTGATTCACCAGTGTCATGCACGTGGCGTGCGACTGCTGCTCGCAAATGCCAGATTATCGGAACGGTCAGCTCGCGGATACCAACGCCTGGGTGTGACGACACGCACGATGCTGCAGCAGATCGATGCCATTGCGGCACAGGCCGAGCCGGATGCGCGACGGTTTGTGATGCTGGGTGCCGACGCTGACAGAGTGCATGTCACGGGTAGTCTGAAGTTTCTGGTCGATATTTCCGCCGGCGAGGAGAAGGGCATATCCATCTTCGATTCGATTCGACATTCCGGCAGACCGGTGTTGCTTGCGGCCAGTACTCGCGACGGAGAGGAGCCCAAAGTTCTGGCTGCCTTCCGACAATGCCTGACGCGTCGCCCTGATTTACTGCTGTTGTTGATACCACGACACCCGGAACGCTTCGACAGAGTCGCAAGGCTGTGTGAAGAAGCGGGCTATCGGTTGCTGCGCCGTAGCAGTAACAAGCCAGTGGCAGATGCCGATCAAATTGTGCTCGGTGACTCCATGGGAGAGATGCTGCGCTATACCCGCCTCGCGACAATCGCCTTTGTCGGTGGCAGTCTGGTGAATACCGGTTGCCAGAACGTGCTCGAGCCGGCGGCGCTCGGCGTGCCTGTTATTACCGGGCCCTCACAGTTCAATTTTGCGACAATCTGTCGGCAACTGGAGTCGGCGGGTGCGCTGCTGACGGTGCAGAACGCCGATGAACTGGCCGCGGCGGTGATTGCACTCTTGAAGGATCAGTCGCGCAGACAGGGGATGGGGCAGGCCGGCCAGACTCTGGTGCAGGCTAACCGCAACGCCTTGCCTGCACTGATGAGCCTGATTGCTGAATTGCTGCCTGCGAACTAGCTGGGTTCAGAGTGTGGAAGTTTCGAACTGGCGAGTAAGATTCTCGGCGACATCGGGCATTACCCTGACGTTGTCCTCAATTCGGATGCCGCCGCTGCTATAGAGCGCATCGATAAGTTTCCAGTTGAGCAGCTTGCCCGCCTCTTCCGAACGCTTTTTCTCCAGAATCATCGGGATGAAATACAACCCCGGTTCCACAGTGAAGACCATGTTCTCTTTCATGATTCGGGTATTGCGCAGGCTGGGAGATTCCGGTGGGGGCGGCAATTTGGTGCCGGACTCGTCGAGCTGATGGCCGCCAACATCATGGACTTGTATTCCTAACAAATGTCCCACGCCATGCGGCATGAACCACTGCGGAATATTCTGCTCGGCAAGGGAGTCAACTGTGCCCGAGCACACTTCATGTTCAATCAGCAGCTTCGCAATGCCTCGCAGCGCGAGCGTTTGCAGTTCGCGGTAGGCCATGCCGGGCTTGAGTGTATCGACCAGACTCAGTTCCAGATCGATCATACCCTGCACGAGTGACTTGAACACGGGGTGAGCAGAGTCCTTGGTCCAGGTGCGGGTTATGTCCGAGCCGTAGCGATTGACACGGCAGCCGGCATCGATAAGCAATACGTTGCTGTTCGCACCGGGAGCACGGCGCTTGTTCTGGTAATGCAGGATGGCGGCTTTCTCATCCAGCGCGACAATGTTCGTGTAGGGACTCTCTTCCTCCAGCAATGAACACGCCTGCAGGAAGGCCATGTGTATCTCGTATTCGTTGCCGCCGCGCAGAAATGCCTGGCGAGCGGCGGCGTGACCTTGAACACCCAGACGACTCGCCTCGCGCAGCTGCTCCAACTCGTAGCTGGATTTGATGGCGCGTTGAAAATCCAGATAGGCAAGCAGCAGCGGGGGATTGCTGCGGTCCGCAGTAACGCCCCAATCGGCGGCCAGCTTGGTATTTTCGCCCAGGTAATAGAAATTCTTGCCGGTCAATTGCTCCTGTACCAGCTTGACGTCATTGACGCGCACAATCCGGAACTGCTGCGCCCACCAGTCTTCATTGGAAACGGATTGTTCGTACCAGAAATCATCAGGAATAACCTGGAAGTACACCGGTTTGTCCCCCGGGGTAAACCAGATAAACTGATTCGGTCGATTCACGGGTAACCAGTGATTCAAGTGTCCGAATGACTGAAAACTGACGTGACGATCGTCGCCGAAATAAGTGTGTTCGGTTCCGCTATGCAGCAGGACGGAGTCAGCGGTCAGTCCGCTCTGTTGGGCGCGTGCCAGCGCATTCTCATAGTTGGCCACGAGCCCTGCGATGTGATTGGCGAATAAAGCTGCGTTCAAGTGAGTATCCCTGGTTGACAACAACCCCTGGAAAGAGTTGCCTTGTAAGTACGAGAGCAGGAATTATACTGCCTTGCGAAGCGTTTCATACAAAATTCGCGAGTCACCATAGCGAGAAACAAGCGTAAAAGGGGGTTACATGCTCTATCCAATGTTCGTGCTGGTACTGTTAACCAATGCGGTCATGATTATCACCGCACGGGCCCGCGTAGGTTCGGTAAACAAGGGCACGGTATCACTGAAGTATTATGCACTGATGCAGGGCCAGGAAGTGCCCGAATTCATCACCAAGTCGACACGCCATTTCAGCAATCTGTTTGAGGTGCCAACCCTGTTCTATGCAGGGGGAGCCGTCTATCTGGCGCTGGGCCTGGACAGTCGTCTCGCCGTCGCCTGCGCCTGGGCGTTCGTCGTTGCGCGGACGCTTCATACCTTCATACATTTGGGTTATAACAATGTCATGCACCGGCTGCTGGTTTTCGGGCTGGGTAATCTGGCGGTTCTGGCCATGTGGATTGCCATCATGATGGCCGCCGAATAGTAATGACAGAGACAACGATGACGGAGACAACAATGACGAACACCGAATCTTCGACAGCGACCTTGCCCGTGTTCATGTTGGCGAACCTGGTCGTGAGAGACGCGGCGACGTACCTGAATTATGAGAAGGGATTCTTCCCGATCCTCAAGCGCTATGGCGGCGAATTTCTCACGTTTGATGACAAGCCGCTCACACTCGAAGGTGAGAATCCTCCAGAGGGTCGCGTGATTTTGTTCAAGTTTCCCTCCGAGCAGGCTGCGCGCGACTGGTATGCAGACGCCGAGTATCAGGCAATTTCGGAACACCGACGTGCCGGGACCACTCTCAAGTGTCTCACCATCGTGCATAGCTTGCCGCCGAGGAGTTGAGCCATGGCCCTGCACTCGCCCAATGATGTGATGGATTTGCTTGCCAGCTGTTTCGGGAAACCGGGACTGGTCGTGACCGAGGCTGATCTCGGTGACGCTTTCTTTGATTTGCGTACCGGCATCGCGGGCGAGTTATTTCAGAAATTCACGAATTACAATGTGCGACTCGCCATCGTGTTGCCGGAACGCAACCGGTACGGTGACCGGTTGCGTGAACTGGCAGGCGAACATGATCGGCATCCGTTGATTCGCTTTGTTGCCGACACGCCGTCAGGAGAGCGCTGGATTTCCGCAACACGTTCATAGCCCGCCCGGAAGACCTTCATCCACACGCAAGGGAGAACAGACATGATTCGATCCACTACACCGACGCTGCAAGGGAAGGAAATTACTGACTACTGCGGCATCGTCGTCGGCGAGGCCATACTCGGTGCCAATATCTTCAAAGACATCTTCGGCGCAGCGAACTGCGATCCGGCTTCGGGAAGCTCTGTTGGCTAGCTATAAATCTCCATGCCCGGACAGGCGCAGAACAGATTGCGATCGCCGTAGACATTGTCGATGCGGTTAACGCTGGGCCAATACTTGTTGCTGACACCATTGCTGGTTTTGCCAGGATAAGCTGCCTGCAGCTTGGAATAAGGGCGATCCCAGTTTTCATCCAGCATATCGGCGAGTGTATGCGGCGCATGTTTGAGCATGTTGTTGTTCGCGTCGATCGCGCCAGTCTCCACCAGCGCTATTTCCTGCCGAATCTGGATCATGGCATCGATAAAGCGATCGAGTTCCTGCTTTGATTCGCTCTCGGTAGGTTCGATCATGAGTGTGCCTGCCACCGGGAAAGACATTGTTGGTGCGTGGAAACCGAAATCCATCAAGCGCTTTGCAACATCCTCTTCACTAATCCCGGAGGCTTGCTTCAGCGGGCGCAGATCGATGATGCATTCATGCGCTACCATGCCATTGCGGCCGGTGTATAACACCGGAAAGTGCGGAGCGAGTTTCACGGCGATATAGTTCGCACTGAGAATCGCCACCTGGGTCGCGCGCAACAAGCCGATACCACCCATCATCGCGATATACATCCACGAAATCGGCAGAATGCCTGAACTGCCCCAGGGCGCGGCAGAAACAGCCGAGTTGCCAGCTTCCGGACCCACAAGTGTGATCACTGAGTGATTGGCCACATAAGGAGCGAGATGTTTCTTGACGCCGATTGGTCCCATGCCTGGGCCGCCGCCGCCATGAGGAATACAGAACGTTTTGTGCAGATTCACGTGCGAAACATCGGCACCGATTTCTGCGGGCTTTGCCACTCCAACCTGAGCATTGAGGTTGGCACCGTCCATGTAGACCTGACCACCGTGGTCATGAATGATTTGACAGATCTTGCGCACACCTTCTTCATACACACCATGTGTCGATGGATAGGTAATCATGAGGGCGGCGAGATTTTCAGCATGGAGCTTGGCTTTCGCTTCGAGATCTGCAATGTCGATATTGCCGTCGTCGTCACAGGCGACCAATACGACCTTCATGCTGATCATTTGTGCGCTGGCGGGATTGGTGCCATGGGCCGAGCTGGGAATTAGACAGACATTGCGCTGCGATTGACCCATGGCCATGTGATATTTGCGAATTGCCAACAGCCCTGCGTATTCGCCCTGCGCGCCGGAATTCGGTTGCATGCTGACTGCGTCAAAGCCGGTGATCTCGGCCAGCATGTCTTCCAGTTCCTTGATCATCTGCTGGTAACCCTGCATCTGCTCCACAGGAGTGAAGGGATGAGGCTTTGCAAATTCTGGCCAGCTGATCGGAATCATCTCGGCGCTTGCATTGAGTTTCATCGTGCAGGAGCCGAGTGGGATCATGGCGTGTGTAAGGGAAATATCCTTGTCTTCAAGTCGCTTCAGATAACGCAGCATCTCGGTTTCGCTGTGATAGCGATTGAAATGAGGGTGCTGCAGGTAACTGCTGCGGCGCTGCAGGCTGTCGGGGATAATTGCCGGCAATTCGCCACGGGAGATTGCATCGTCGATAACAGCTACCGACAGGGATTCCGCCTTATTCCCGAGCAGAACCTGCCACAATTTCTCGACCTCAGCAGGAGTTGTGCATTCATCCAGACTGATGCCAATCAGCGGCTGGCCGTCTGTTTCGTCGAAGCGCAGATTGATATTGGCGTGCGCGGCCCGCTCACGCACGGCGGCCGCCACTTCCGGCGCAACCGCCAGGGTCAGGGTATCGAAAAAGCAGGAATTCACCGGAGTCAGGCCGGTATTTACGAGACCCTGAGCAAGGATTGCAGTCAGTCGATGAATACGAGAGGCAATCTTACGGACGCCCTCCGGTCCGTGGTACATCGCGTACAGTGCCGAGATATTGGCGAGTAAAACCTGAGCAGTGCAGATGTTGCTGTTCGCCTTCTCGCGGCGGATATGTTGCTCGCGGGTCTGCAAGGCCATGCGGAAGGCCTGACGACCACGAGTGTCGACAGAGACGCCGATGATACGGCCTGGTACCGAGCGTTTGTAGTCATCCTTGGTCGCGAAGTACGCGGCATGCGGGCCACCGTAGCCCATGGGGACGCCGAAGCGCTGGGTGGTGCCGACCACGACATCGGCTCCCATCTCCCCCGGCGGCTTCAGCAGCGCCAGACTCATGAGGTCGGCGGCGACAACGGCGATTGCGTCCTGAGCATGGAGGGCGGCGATGCGATCGGTCAGATCTGTAACCAGGCCGTGCTTTGAAGGGTATTGGAAGATCGCCCCAAACAGGCCACTGTCCGGCATCGCGTCGATAGAACCGATCACCAGCTCGAAACCGAAACATTCGGCGCGCGTCTTGATGACATCAATGGTTTGGGGGAAACAGTGCTCGTCGACGAAGAAACGGTTGGAGCCGCGGCTCTTGCTGACCCGCTTCGCCAACGCCATAGCTTCGGCCGCGGCTGTGGCTTCGTCCAGCAAGGAAGCGTTTGCGAGGTCCATGGCAGTCAGGTCCAGGATCATCTGCTGGAAGTTCAACAGACATTCCAGCCGGCCCTGGGATATTTCGGGCTGATACGGAGTATACGCAGTGTACCAGCCAGGGTTCTCCAGCACGTTACGGAGAATGACATTGGGGGTATGGGTATCGTAATAACCGAGGCCGATGAATGAACGGTAGGCCTTGTTTTTCGCGGCAATCCCCTTCAGGCGCGCCAGCGCCGCGCTCTCGGTCATCGGTGCGCCCAAAGCCAGCGGTTTGTCCAGGGCAATGGCAGCGGGAACGGTTTTTGCCACCAGTTGCTGCAGGGAATCCACATTCAGGGTGGCCAGCATCTCGGCGATCTGGTCTGCATCGGGACCGATGTGTCGGTCGATAAACTCATCCCGATATTGCAAGGTTTCCAAGGTAGGGGCGGAGTCGTTGCCGGCCTTGGCGGAGCTGGTTTCCGGAGTGGATTGCGTTTGCATTAGAGTCCTTGAATAGAAAATGGAAGGATCGGCAGCTTTACAGCATGCCGATCCCCGGGGTCATACATTGGTTACGCGCCGGTGAATCTCCGGCAACGAGTCTAGTCGTCGCAATGCTCGGCGTAAGCGTCGGCATCCATCAACTCTTCCAGCTCGGATTCATCGCTCATCGCAACCTTGAAAAACCAGCCCCCATCGTAGGGTTGGGCATTCACCGTTTCGGGAGCGTCCACCAGGTCGCCATTGACAGCGATGATCTCGCCGGAAACGGGGCTATAGATATCGGAGGCGGCCTTGACAGACTCCACCACGGCGACTTCTTCCTTGGCATGTACTGTGGTACCAACTTCCGGCAATTCAACGAAAACGATGTCACCGAGAGCATCCTGGGCATGGTAGCTGATGCCGACCGTGGCGTTGCCCTCATCATCGATGCGGACCCATTCGTGGCTGGCGGCATACTTCAGGTTATCAGGATAATTGCTCACTCGGTGTTCCTCATGCTGAACTGGAATAGGGCTCTACGTTGGAAAGCGGTTGCTTCGACTACTAGTCGAAAATTTTCTTACCAAATCTGACGAAATTCGGCTTCACGATTCTGACTGGTGTGAGCGTGCCGCGGATGTCGACCTGACAGGACTTGCTGTTGACCGGAATTCTAGCTAATGCAATGGAATGCTTCAACGTAGGGGAGAAGCTGCCAGAGGTAATAATGCCTTCGCCACAATCAGTCACAACCTTCTGCCCTTCCCGCAACACTCCGCGCTGTTCCAGAACCAGGCCGGTGAGGCAAGGTAATTTGCCGGCTTGCTGCTGCTTGCGGTGTTCGGTAATGGCGGTGCGTCCGACAAAGTCCCGGTCTTCGGGCCGCCAGGCGACAGAGAACTCCATATTGGCGGCGATTGGCGAGACGGATTCGTCCATGTCATGACCATACAGGTTCATGCCGGCTTCGAGCCGCAGGGTGTCGCGGGCACCCAGCCCGATGGGTCGCACACCGCTGGAGAGCAGCTTGACCCACAGGGTCAACGCGTCGGTTTCGGGAATTATCAGTTCCAGGCCTTTCTCGCCGGTGTAACCTGTGCGGGCGATGAACCAGGGGTCGAATTCGACGCCCCGGAAATTACCCAGTTGCCTGACTGCGTCAGCCTGTTCAGCCGGCAGCAGCGCCGTCACCTTGTCGATGGAGTTTGGGCCATGCACGGCCAAAATCGCCAGCCGTGGCCGTTCTTCAACCGAAACGGAATAACCGGAAGTCTGCTGTGCCATCCAGGCCAGATCCTTCATCCGGGTTGCGCAGTTTACGACCACCCGATAACCAAAGCTCATCCGGTAGACGATCAGGTCGTCGATGACACCACCGTCTTCATTCAGCATGCCACTGTAGAGGGCGCGACCGGGCACATCGAGTTTGGCGACGTCGTTCGCGAGCAGATGACGGAGGTATTCGGTGGCATCCCTTCCAGAGACATCCACAACAGTCATGTGGGACACATCGAACACGCCAGCATCGCCGCGCACGGCATTGTGTTCTTCAATTTGGGAACCGTAATTGATCGGCATATCCCAGCCGGCAAAATCCACCATCTTGGCGCCAGCGTCGATATGTTGCTGATAGAGTGCTGTCTGTTTTCCCACCGGCGATTCCTTTCTGAATGCTTTGCGTCAAGGCTCGCATTCTACCGAGGGGCAGCGATTTTTAATAGCAATCAAGGGAAGGATTGGCGCGAAATTCTACAACAGCTCCCGTTGTAATCTGTGCAGCGCAGCTGCACTGGTTTGGCGATTCGGGTGCTTGCTCTTGTCGCCAGCATAACCCAGATTTACAGGGAATTGACACGTCCAGGTGGGTTGAATCAGGCGCCCGGCCGTACCGCGGCCGGTGGCGGGCTCGAGGCCGCGCCAAAAAATCCTTGCAAAAGAGCGAGTTGAAGTTTCCGGTCCCGATTGCAAGCTACAGCCTTGAAATCGCTTTAATCCAGGTCATGTTCGGAGCCGGAATATGTTGACATTTTGTGCCAATGGCTCATATTAACGAGAGTTTCGACTGATGCGGTGTCGGAACCACGCAGTAAACATAACATTTAACCTACGTAGTTTGTAGTTTGAAGCACTACTAATAAGAAGGCAGTCCCCAAGCCTCAGTAGTTTCAGACTTAAGGATTGCCTGATAATTCCTCGTTAGGGAGAGTTGCTCATGCAATCTTTAAGCGCAAATCCATTCCGGATAAAACTCCTCTGTGCCGCTGTTTCAATGTCATTACTGCCCGTGGCAGGAACTGCGTTGGCGCAGGACCCGGAGCTCGAAGAAATCATCGTAACCGGATCCTTGATCCGTGGAACACCTGAAGACGCGGCCTTGCCGGTGGAAGTCTTCACCATGGACGACCTGCGGGAAATCGGCAATCCGACTGCCCTGGAGTTCGTCAAGAGCCTGACCTCATCGGGACCGACTACTGGCGAAGCCTATTATTTCAGTGGATCCGGCCTGACCAGCAACGTGGGTTATAACTTGCGGGGCATCGGCGCGGATAAGACCTTGACGCTGTTTAACGGCCGCCGTTCCTCCGAGAACTCGTCGATCTTCCCCTCGTCGGTCGTGTCACGCATCGAGATTCTGAAAGATGGAGCCGCGGTAACCTACGGTGCCGACGCTACCGGCGGTGTTGTCAACTTCATCACGCGGGATGACATGCAGGGTTTCGAGCTGTCTTCGTCCTATAAAAATATCGACGGCTCCGATGGCGACTGGAATATCGCCGGTGCTGGTGGCTGGCAAATTGGTGATACCAATATCATGATCGCCGCCGAATGGGATCATCGTTCCGAACTGGACTCACTGGACCGCAGTTTCACGAGTCTGCCGAACGCCGTGAATCCGGCGCCGTGGTCGACACTGACCAATCTGGCAGGCTGGTTGCCGCGAGGAACGCTGCCCGCAACACCGGGGGATACAGCCAACGGGGAATGGGGTAGTCCCTCCGCCGGTATCGTCTCTGACTTTACCCAGGAGTCCTGTGAGGCCGTGGGCGGTGCCTACGTGAACTCTTACACCTGTAAGTACAACTACATTCCCTACTACAACCTGATTGAAGAAAATGAATTCTTCCGCCTCTACGGCCAGGTGACGACCGATATCTCTGACAACATGCAGTTCTATCTGCGGACTGCTTTCGCCAGAAGCTATTCACCACACCAGTACGGATCGCCCTCGCAGCCGGTGATTCGTGGTCCGGCGCGGGCCAACGGAGCCACCTACCAAATCTATGTGCCGAAAGAAAATCCCTTCGTACAGGAATTCGCTGCTCGCACTGGCTTTGATCAGACCTCCGCCTACGGCCGAACCCAGGGCTTCACACCGGTGACCTATCGAGCCTTCGCACACGGCGGCAATGATGTCTATGCCGAAGGCGACAGTCACAGTACGCCAAACCTGAACGTGACCAACTATTGGCACATGTCTACAGGTTTCTCGGGGGAATTCGAGTTCCGCGATACGCCTATCAATTATGATATGGCATTAACGTATAACCAGTCTCACTCCACCAACACCGCACCGGACATCATCGGCGCGAACCTGCAACAGGCGGTAATGGGTTTCGGTGGCCCGAACTGTAATGCCCCCGACCTCGATCCGACGCGATTCGGTATTCAGAACCCGGCTGCCGCAGGCAAAAACGACTGTCACTGGTATAACCCGTTCGCCTCCAACTTTGCCAGCCAGCCTATGCTGGGTCTGGCAAACCCGAGCTATAACTCGAGTCTCACCAACGATCCGAGGCTGATCGACTGGTTGTTCAATGAACGTCGTTCGGAAAACATCAACTGGAACGTGACGCTAGATTTTGTCCTGAGTGGCCCGACACCGATTGAACTGCCAGGTGGTACAGTGGCCTGGGGCGCCGGCGTGCAGTACCGGGATACCCGATTCCACGACAGTGTGACCGATCCGTTGTATAACGGCAGTCAGCCTTGCGCCTGGCCCGAACAGGTGCCCGTGCCGCCAACCGATCCGCGTTATACCGGTTGTCTGCCGGATGAGCCCGGACCATTCTTCTTCTTCGGAACCAATACGCCCGACTCCACCGCCCAGGAACAGTTCTCTTATTTCGCGGAATTGAACCTGCCGCTGCTCGAGAATCTGTATATCACCGCCGCTGCGCGTAACGAGTCGTTCACCGGCGATCTCGATGCGACGGTGTACAAGGTTTCCGGCAAGTGGGACGCCACAGACAATATTGCGTTCCGTGGCTCCTATGGCACCAACTATCAGGCGCCAGGTGCCGGCATCGTACCAGGAAACGTCAACAATGGTGTGAACAGCTATACCATCGCGGCGGGTAACTGGCGCGGTGCACAGACGATCACCGAATCTGGCATCGAGCCGGAAACGGCCACAGTCTGGAGCACCGGGGTAATCTGGCAGTCGCGTGGCTTCGGCGATGACCACGACTTCCGTTTGATCGTCGACTACTTCGACATCGAGACGGAAGACGAACTCGGATTGCTGGCGTCGGCGAACACTATCGCCAACGCAGTGTTCAGCATCTCGCCCAGCGGCTCAGGCAACGTCCCGACGAATGGCACGGCGCTGGCGGATTGTTCGCATCCGCTGATCGGTCGTGTCGCCTTCAACGGGGGTGCCTGTGTCCAGGGTGTTACCAGCGCGGATAACTTCGCGAATATCACAACCGCGTTCGGTAATGGTCCAGGCCAGCACACTGCCGGTTACGATATCACCGCGGACTACAGCTTCAACGCCTTCGATGGCCAGATTCGCCTCGGCGCGACCATCACCAAGGTCGAGACGTTTGAGTTCTCCGAGACAACCCTCGATGGTTACCTGCTGGATCCAGGTGACGATCGACTCGGTACGCTGAACTTTGCCACCATCGCCAATGCGGCACCGGAAACCCGTGCCAACTTGAACTTAAACTACTCGCGCGGCGCACATAACTTCCGGCTTGTGACCGAGTATATCGAGGGTGTTGTCGATGAGCGTTACATTCTGGCTGATGGCAGCATCAATGAAGCGGCGCTGGTTCCCAGTGGTCGGGAGCCTGGAACAAGTAATGCACTTGCCCCTTCGTACTTCGGGGTGATCGGGGATGATTGGTGGTCCACCAGCTTCCATTACATCTGGGATTGGGATTTCGCCACACTGAGCTTCTCGGTGGTGAATATTCTGGATGAAGATCCGCCCGAGTCACGTCAGGAGATGGGCTACGATCCGCGCATCGGCAGTCCATTGGGAAGAACGTTCGAGATCGGTCTGCGCAAGACATTCTGATTCGGACAGCGTTAACCGCAGTAGAAAAAGTGGGCCGCTATGGCCCACTTTTTTTTGTAATCAATTCCAGCTCAGCGAACTTGATTCAGATGCTGCTTCAGCCTTACTGGTAATAGACCGGGTGCGTCGTAATCTGAATGCGTGACTCCATATAAGTGATGGAGTCACCATCGACCGTACTGAAGAAATGCGGAGTGCCTGGCTGCAGAACCAGGACGTCACCGGCACTCACGTGGCGCGCGAGGCCGCCGGTCACACCGTTTTGTGTGCGAATCAGGTTGGGGTCAGTGGATTCCGCGAGCGGAAGATTGAGGCGGCCCCCGGTAACGAGTGTTCCACTGCCTTCCAGAATGCGATAGATCTCCACGCTATAGGGATGTACTACGGCGTACTGCACGACCGAGCTGCTGCGCCGGCGGATGGAAACACCCGGGGAGATGGTAACAGACCAGCCACCGGCGGAGGCCGATGCCTGCGCCGCCGCCTCCAATTGCGCCATGATCTCGGCTTCCGATTTATACAGGGCGGGCGGCGCACCTGAGTCCTGTGCATTTGCTCCCAGACCCAGCAGCAGGCAACAGCCAATCAGTAGTCGCTTCATTGTTATTCTCCTTGTACGCGAGGGCAGGGCGGTCGCCTGCTGACAAGATTCTTATACACCAGATGTCGCATGGGCGCACTACCGGGTCGCGCCAGCCTCAGAAAGCTCGCTAGGGCAGCCAGGCGTAACTGAATTTGGCGAATAACGCGCGATCCGTGCGCTCGATGGAGTCATAGCTGTCGTTCTGGAACCCGGCGTCCGAATAGCCGACATAGAAACGCGTCGCCGCGTTTACCTTGTAGCTGTAAAGCAACTGAGAAGTGAGTTCCTTGTTCGTACGCTGCACGGTTCGCACATACCGTTCAGGCACGCGCTCGGTGTCCACCGATTGCAGGGTAAAGCGCAGGAAGCTCCGCGAGCTGAACTGGTAAGTGGCGCGAAGATCCGCCAGTCGCGCGGTGAACAGGTGTTCCCCGTCCGACTTGAATTCCTGGTAGCTGTAGTCGAAATCGAATTGCAGGTGCTCGCCCCACTGATAGCGGAAATCCGGTCCATAGCGAGTCGACTTGCCGAGCCGGGTGTTGGCGAAATCGACGACGTCCTCGATACGTATGAGCATGCCAAGCTGCAGATTCGTCGTTGGTGTAAAGCCAAAGTCGATCTGGTTGAAGTGTTCCTGGAAATACTTGCCATTCCAGTAAGTCTTGCTGCCGCCAAACAGGCCGTTGAGTCGGGACTGCAAAGGTCCGTTCATGTTGATGAAATACTCCATCTCTTCCTCGAGCACCTTGCCAGCCTGGTCGACGGTGCGATCGTAGTCGGCGGCGAAACGGATACGGGAAAAGAAACTGTCGCCGGACCAGCGCCAGCTGCGGCCCACCGTGTAAACTTCCTTCTTGTAGTCCACCCGATTGAGGAAACCGAGGTCGGCACGGAAGTCCCTGCCGTAGTCGAAATACTGGAAGCGCCAGTCCCAGGTGCGATCAAAGTGGGTATATTCCAGCACGGTCGAGGAATCGCTCAGACTGGCATCCTGACCATAACGTGTCTGTATGGCATCGGGGTAAGCCGATTCCGATCGCATCGTTTGTACATACAGAGTGTCCTGATCGGTCAGTTCGAAGACGCCGTCAATCGACATCACCGTGTTTTCATAATCGCCGCCGCGGCGATCGGTGATAGTTGTGCCGAGGCTGGAGTTGTTGCCGACGTCGTAGCGATAGCGGGCTATCGCGATGTCGCTACCGATCTCACCCAGTGAGGCGACGCTGGAGCTGAGACTGTTCGGTATGAGGAAGCTCGTCACATCATCATTGGCACTCAGCACTCCATAGCTATGGGCGCCGGATTTGCCGGTGAGTTTGAGGCCAAAGTCCGGTGAAGCGATATTGCGCGTGTGCACGAGATTGACATAGCTGTTGAAATAGTCGGCGCCGTCGAGGAAGAAGGTACGTCGCTCGGGAAAGAACAGACTGAAGGTCTCATTGACAGCGAGTTGGGGGCTGTCGGCTTCAATCTGGGAGAAATCGGGATTGAGCGTGCCATTGAAATAAATATCCTGTGTAATTCCCCAGCGCACATCCACACTGGCCTCGGGATCGATCGACGCGCGTTCGGTCACTCCGGTGGCAGGGTCACGCGTCTCGATGGAGGTCGCTGTCACCGTAGGAATGATCTCGAGATTTCGGCTCGGTTCGATATTGGCGAAGCCGCTTGCCTTGTCGAACTCGCACAGGAAGCAATTGCCGTTGAGCTCGATCGGTGCGTTGTTGATGCGATAGGGGCGATCGCGCGGATAGTGACGCACGAGACCGATACCCCAGATCTGGTCGGTTTCGCTTCGATTGAAGCGCAATTGCTTGAGCGGTATCGCCATCTCCACACTGTACCCGGTAGCGCCGATGACTCCTGCGCTATCCCAGATCGCATTCCACGAAGCGTCTTCGTTGTTGTTGATGTCATCAAAGATGGCATCGAACTGAATGCCAAGCGGGTTAACCATGAACTCGAAGGCACGCCGCTGATCATTGAAGGTATCGAGTACGATGCCGATGCGGTCGTCACGTCCGATACTGTCCCGGTCGCGATAGAAGGCGCGAATGCGTGAGGGGTCAGGATCGGGGGCGATAAATGCCACATAAAGCGTCTCGCCGTCTTCCATCAGGAAGGCTTCTGCGGTGACGGCCGAGGGAATGTTTTCACCGGGGCTGGTCTCGATATCGAGAGAGACACGGGTCGCCGCCTGCCATTCCTGTGAGCCAACGTTGCCGTCAATATCCGGCCGGGATGTCACGCGCGGAATGCTAAAGTCGGAACTCGACTGTGCCTGCGACGTCGCCAGCGGGAGGAGGGTAGCTAGCAGGAGAGTGAGTGTAAGAATTTGGGCAGGCAACGGGCGCCATCCATCGCGGGTCATGTGCATACTTCCTTTCGATTACTTCGTGAATTCCCTGGGTGCCTGTCGAGTACGGGCAAGAGTACAACAAAGTACCGACTTGTAAACCCGCATTTTGCACGCATGCGCCCGGGTCGTTGCCCGGAGTTGCTACTCGGGTCAGAGGCGCGGTAACAAAGGGAGTCGATCGAGTGGGTTGTGCAGCAAGCGCGGTACGACGGACAAAAAAACGGGAAGCCTGGGCTTCCCGTCGTTCATCGCCATCTGTTCTACATGTCTGCGGCGGCTTCCAGCACGTCGGCGAAATCCGGACGGTCCTGATAACGGGCCTCGGCAAACTTGTAGCGAATTACGCCGTCGGGGCTGATCAGGAAAATGCCCGGATAAGGAATGCCGTAGGCACGATGCCCCGGTTCATAATCCAGATTGCGCACGCCGAAGGCATTCACAATCTTTACCTCCTCATCGTGCAGGAGCGTGAAGGCGATGTCCTGGTCTTTCTGCACATCCTTCAACAGGCTGATCGGGTCATAGGTAAGCGTAGCCACGTTAATGCCCATGGCGACAAACTGGTCACTGATTTCGGTCAGCTGCACGAGCTGAGCTTTACAGTAGGGTCACCAGTCGAAGGAGCGGCTCAACATGAACAGCAGGCCCTTCTCGCCGACGAGGTCATCGAACGTCTGCACGTTGCCGTCCTGATCCTGTGCCGAGATGTCAGGAATCGAACTGCCAACCGGGAAGTCCGGCGACCAGACGAAATCCTGGGCCTGGGAAAACGTTGATAAAGAGATAAGGAACAGCGTTGCCAGTAGCAGGCTCGCGGATTGTCTGGCGCGGTCAAGAAGCTGAATCATAATCAAATCCTGTCTAGGTCCAGTGATGCGTGAAGAGTTGATGCGTGAATAGTTGATGTGTGAAGAGTCTCGATCACTCCTACTAGAACCCACCGCGGCAGATTTTATTGCAGCGTCCTATTCTATTTCAGACAGGAAGCGCTCACCCCGTGGCAGATAGTTGTGTTCACTATCGAGAGAAAAGACCACTGACGCTGAGCGGCCGATAATTTCTTCGCGCGGGACGAAGCTGTAGACCCGACTGTCAGCGCTGTTATCCCGATTGTCGCCGAGCACAAAATACTGGCCTTCGGGAACCACGGTGGGTCCGTAGCTGCGACTCGTGCGGCTGAAGAACTGGCGCGAAAGCTTGGCCTGATGGGCGCGATTGGGCAGTTCTTCAAGAATGATGACATTGTCGTCGTCGCGAGACAGCACCTCATAGCCGGCGGCCTCACCATTGATGACGAGAGCATTGTTCTGCATGTAGATCGTATCACCGGGAATTCCGACGATGCGTTTGACGAGTCGTTTGTCGGCTTTCTTGGAGTCGATGATGATGACATCACCACGCTGGGGATCGGAGACTTCTGCCAGCGAGATTTCAGTGAACGGAATCTTCACGTCGTAAGCCAGCTTGTTGACCCACACCTTGTCACCGTCAAGCAGGGTCGGCTGCATCGACGCGCCGGAGATTGAGCTAAGATCGGCGATAGCGCTCTTGAAGAAGACGATGCAGAACAACAACAGGAAGAATTGACGATTTTCTTTCCAGAACAGGCCAAGATAGCTGCGGATTCGGGCACTGAACGTGGCGCTGGTAAAATTGGACATGAAGTAAAACACCCTCTGCATAAGTCAGGCTGTGTGCCAAATGCGCCCCGGAACGGGGTTCTATAAGCTAGCCGCGATGGGCAGTGCTGTCAAATCCGCTGACCGCCCACGGCCCGCTTGCAATCTCCGGTGGGCCGCACTAACCTGTACGCCCGTACAGTATCTGAAGGTGGCGTAACCCGTGGCACTCGCGCAATTCCATCCCGCCTGCCAGAGCTGGTTTCGCAGTCGTTTTGGCGAGCCTACCGCCGCCCAGGCCCAGGCCTGGCCTGCCATCAAGGCAGGGCGTCACACGCTGATCTCCGCCCCAACCGGCAGCGGCAAGACTCTCGCCGCCTTCTACGCCGCCATCGATACCCTGGTCCAGCGCGACCTCAGCCAGCAGTTGGAGGATGGGGTTCAGATTCTCTACGTCTCGCCCCTGAAGGCGCTCAGCAACGACATCCAGAAGAATCTGGAACAACCCCTAGACGGCATCGCCGAGCACTTGCACCTGTGTGGCGAGCATCCCGTGGACATTCGGGTAGCCGTGCGCACGGGCGATACGCCTGCCAGCGAACGCCAGAAGATGGCGAAGAAGCCGCCCCATATCCTGGTGACGACCCCCGAGTCCCTGTATCTGTTACTGACGAGTGCCAGCGGTCGCGCCATGCTCGCCAGCGTGTCGACCCTGATCGTGGATGAGATTCACGCCATGCTGGGTGACAAACGCGGTGCCCATCTGGCGCTCTCCATCGAGCGCCTGCAACACCTCGTTCAGAGTCACTCAGGTCAGGCGTTGCAACGCATCGGCCTTTCGGCTACCCAGAAACCGATCGAAATGGTAGCGCGCTATCTGGTGGGTAATGCCCATTGCACAGCCGACAGCGTGGACTGTGAAATTGTCGATACCGGCTTCCGTCGACAGATTGATATCAGCATCGAGGTACCGGGCTCAGCTCTGTCGGCATTAATGAGCAACGAGGTATGGGAAGAGCTGTACAAGCGGCTGGTCGAGCTCATCAATTCCCATGACACCACCCTGGTATTTGTGAATACGCGCCGACTCTCGGAGCGGCTGGCGCTGGCACTCGCCGAACGCCTGGGGGAGAACGCCGTGTGCTCCCATCACGGCAGCATGAGCAAGGACCATCGCTTTGCGGCCGAACAAAAACTCAAGGCCGGGGCTCTGAAGGTGCTGGTCGCGACGGCATCGATGGAGCTGGGCATCGACATTGGCTCGGTCGATCTTGTCGTGCAGTTCTCATCGCCGAAAAGCATCGCCACGTTTCTGCAGCGCGTCGGTCGCAGCGGTCACTCGATTCACGGGCGGCCGAAGGGCATTCTGTTTCCCCTGACTCGTGACGATCTGGTTGAGGCAACTGCCTTGCTGCACAGCATCGGCCAGGGAGAACTCGATCGAATTGTCATGCCGGAGCAGCCCTCCGATATTCTGTCCCAGCAGATCGTGGCCGAAGTCTCTTCCACTACCTTCAATCCCGATGCCAGTGCCGAAGGCTGGGCGATGCAGGACCTGTTTCGTCTCTTTACCAACGCTTACGCTTACCGCGATTTACAGTACACCGAATTCGAGACTTTGGTGCGCATGCTGGCGGAGGGCTATACCAGTCGCCGCGGACGGCGCGGCGCACACCTGCACCTTGATGCAATCAACAATCGGGTGCGGGCACGACGTGGCGCTAACCTGGTTGCACTCACCAATGGTGGTGCGATACCGGATATGTTTGATTACCAGGTCGTACTGGACCCGGAAGACACCGTGGTTGGTAGTCTCAATGAAGATTTTGCGCTCGAAGCGCTGCCGGGGGATGTCTTTACTCTCGGCACCCACAGCTGGCAGATGCTGCGCATCGATGGCCTCAAGGTTCGCGTGCGTGATGCTCAGGGTATGCCGCCCACAATTCCGTTCTGGTTTGGAGAAGGGCCAGGTCGCACCCATGAATTGTCGATGGCGGTTTCACATCTGCGGCAGAACATCGCCGATCTGCTGACTGACGACTCGGCCAATGCGGCCGTCCAATGGGTAGTCGACAATGTGAATTTGCCACGTGCCGGCGCGTTGCAGCTCGTCGAGTATTTGCAAACCGGAATGCAAGCGCTTGGGGTCATGCCGACCCGTGAGACGCTTGTGATGGAAAGATTTTTCGACGAAGTCGGAGACATGCACGTCGTCATCCATTCGCCATTTGGCAGCCGCATCAACCGTGGCTGGGGGCTCGCGCTGCGCAAGCGCTTTTGCCGCTCATTCAATTTCGAGCTACAGGCTGCTGCAAATGAAGACAGCATCGTCATCTCGCTCGGCTCCGTGCACAGCTTTCAGCTTGACGAGGTGTATCGCTACCTGCAATCCGCCACCGTGCGCGATGTATTGATTCAGGCACTGCTCGATGCGCCGATGTTTGAAGTCAGATGGCGCTGGAATGCAACTCGTTCTCTCGCGATTCAGCGTAACCGCAGCGGCAAGCGCGTACCGCCCCAGTTCCAGCGCATGGACGCCGAGGATCTCGTCGCGCATGTTTTCCCGGATCAGATCGCGTGTCAGGAAAATCTCACCGGCAAGCGTGAAATTCCCGAGCATCCGCTGGTGCAGCAAACTATTCATGACTGTCTGACCGAGGCGATGGATATTGACGCCTTGCTGGAATTGATTACGGCCATCGAGCGAGGCCAATTGACGCTCATTGCCAAAGATTTGCGTGAGCCGTCGCCGTTTGCCCAGGAAATCATCAACGCCAGGCCCTATGCCTTTCTCGATGATGCGCCATTCGAGGAGCGTCGTACGAATGCGATTCGCAATCGCAGCTGGACCGATCCGGCAGAGGCACGAGACTACAGCCTGCTTGACCCCGAGGCGATTCAACGGGTGCGAGAGGAGGCATGGCCCTTCGTCAACAATGCTGAGGAACTGCACGATGCCCTGCTCAGCATCTGTTATATGACGGCAGAAGAATTTGACAGGCATCGTTATGCAGTTTGGCAGGAACGCTTGTTGGCACAGCAGCGCATCGTGCACCTACCGGCCATTGCGCAAGGCATCTGGGTCGCTACAGAACGATTTCCCTGTTTTGCCGCGGTTTTCGCGCTGACCGACACTCAATCATTGCCTGCTTTTCTGCAGGGTCAACAGTGGCATCCGGAAACAGCGCTGAAAGAAATTGTCCAGGGTCGACTGGAGGGAGTGGGGCCAGTAACAGCAAGCCAGCTCAGTCGGGAACTCAATCTCAAGGTGGCTACAATTAATGCCGCACTGATCGCGCTGGAGGTCGAGGGCTACGCCTTCCGGGGCCAGTTCTCACCCGCCACAGCAGGACAGCAGGAGCGTGAGACTGAATGGTGTGAGCGGCGATTATTGCAACGCATTCACCGTTACACCATCGATGCTCACCGCAAACGCATCAAACCGGTTTCGCTGGAGTCCTACACCGAATTCCTGTTTGACAGGCATCAATTGTTACCCGTGAACCAACAGGATGCCGTCAGACTGCCCGGCCTTGATGGACAGACGCAGCTACAGGCTTGCCTGAATCTGCTGGATGGCATTGCCGCTCCGGCGGCGAGTTGGGAGGCGAATCTGTACCCATCACGGGTCAAGGACTATGACCCCGTTTGGTTGGACGCCCTGTGCATCAGTGGCCGGGTTTGCTGGGGTCGCTACAGCGCACCGACAATCAGGAGTCTGCAGAAAAAGACCAGCGGACCGGTAAAGAGTACGCCCATTACACTCGCCTGCCGCGCCAATCTGGATATCTGGAAGGCCCTGGCTGCGGCCCAACAGGAAGCCGGCGAGTCGCCGGTAGTGAGCGGCGCAGCGGCGCAAGTGGAAGCCGACTTGCGGCTACACGGTGCCAGCTTCTTCGATCAGATCCAGAGTCGCACCGGTCTGCTCCGAACCCAGCTCGAGAGCAGCCTCGCTGAACTAGTCAGCGCAGGCCGCCTCACCAGTGACAGCTTCACCGGATTGCGCGCCTTGCTCACTCCTGCGGGCAAGAAGCCCGGTTCTCATCGACGCCGCGGGCGCAAGGCGATGTTCGGAGTCGAAGACGCGGGACGCTGGAGTTTGCTGGAAATCGGGCAACAGACACCGGAGCCCGCCGCCACAAAACGCGGACCCTCGCAGTGGGATGTGCTGAATGAAGAGCAACGCGAACGGCTCGTGAGCATCTACCTGCAACGGTGGGGAGTGCTGTTTCGCGGCATTCTGGAGCGGGAATCTTTTGCTCCGCCATGGCGTGTGCTCCTGCAGACGCTGCGCTGGATGGAGCTACGCGGTGTAATTCGTGGAGGTCGTTTCATTGCCGGCGTCGGTGGCGAGCAATTTGCCTTCAACAACACAGTCGATGAATTGCGCCGATTTGCCAATACCGAAGGTAAATCTGCCAGACACAAGCCCTATTATTCACTGGCAGCTACCGATCCGCTTAATTTGTTGAACCTGCTCTTACCCACGCGCAAACTGGCGCGCCTTAACAGCAATCGTGTGCTGTATCGCGGCGGTATTCCGGTTGCCGTACTCGATGCCGGTGAAATTCATTTCCTGCGCGATGTCGCGGAAGATGAGCGGTGGAACCTGCAACAGGCACTGCAACAACAGCGCTTTCCACCGCGGCTACGCAGTTACCTCGGAACACGCTAAGCAGCAATAGCCTTGACGCGTCGCGGCAGGCTGTCAATTATCACAGAACTTTCCCCTGCCAAAAAAAATCCCGTTGTCGACAGAGCCGACAACGGGATCTTCACCGTATGGGAGCTCAGGAGTGTCGTGTCACCACGAGCATTCCCCTCCAATTACACGTTCGAGCTTGCGCTAGTGTGTGTAACTGGAGGCTCCCTTAATAGATGGACTATTGATGGGATCACCTCCTTTTAATTCCAGGGTAGTCACGGATTGCCAGAAAGTTCCCCCTGCTAGAACTCCTAACAAAGAACTGACTCGTTTATATAACACAATTTCCAGGCTGTAAAGAATGAATGGCAACGGGCGCCAGTTGCTGACGTCAATCAATCGCCGACGCTTTTTTCGCCAAAGTGTGGCGCCTGTCACACGGACAATTGATAAAGCGCGCCGTGGTTCAAAATAGAGTGGAGTCAAATCCCTATAATTCTGGGTATCGATACGAATGACCGTGAACAAACATGAGGGCATTGCCATGGCAGAGCGCCGACATTACCGCCGTATCACCGTAGATTACTGGGCGAGCCTCACGCACCCGCTATTGGGAACCGTCACTTGTGAAATTCAGAATATGTCACGTAGCGGACTGTTGCTGAAACCCAATGAGGAATTGCCTTTCTTCGTAATGATGGAGCTCGATGTACGCATCTACGGCGAGGGCTGGGACAGCACGATGCCATCATTGCCAGTACAGGTGGTGCGCGCAAACCAGCAAGAGATTGCATTGCGTTTCATGGACATCATGGAGGATGCCTGGTTCGGACCGGACGACGAGCTCGAACGAGAAATGGAAAGTCTCTCATTGCGTCGCATCGATTATGATTCGGCGTACGGTTAACCCGGTTCAGAACGAGAGAAAAACCCTGACCGAAAAGCACAATACCAGTAGCGCAAGGCCTACATAAACAATGAATCTCAGTGGCGCCTCGATGAAGCTGTGCCACAAGGTTCTTACCTCACCGCGCTGCCGTTGCTCTTCATACACCGAACGCATGTGCTGACTGCGTTGCTGCTGATAGTCGTCGATCAAGGCCCGAGCCCGGTCAAAATCCTGTTCATCCCTGATCCATAGCGCCGGTAGCGAGATGCCCCAATTGCCGGCAGAAGTCTCGAAGAACGCGATCTCATGTTCATCGAGCAGTTGGCGGATGGCTTCAGCCTCATCGTCCGGGACGTGGCGAAGTTTGAAGACGAGTTTTGACATGGGAAGCGGCGCGTCGGTGATGATTTCAGAGTGCTTTTGCACCTCGATCAGGCATGCTACCTTTTACCCTACACAGAGTACACACCGCAAAGCGGAAAGGATGAGACAATGTCGCTAAGCCTGATTTGTCAGTTGATCATGCGCATAAAACAGCGGTGCTTTCCTGCAAATGGTCACCGTCTGAAAATTCAACGAGTAGACCAACACCGCGTGATGCAAGGATTGCCGCGTCTCCTATGTCTCGGCGTACTCACGTTGACCACATCGACACTCGCCATTGGTGAGACTTCAGTGTGGCAGGTACGTTCCGGTGATAACACTGTTTATCTGGGTGGTACCGTGCATCTGTTACGAGCCAGCGATTACCCTTTGCCTACAGAATTTGAACAGGCTTACGCGGCTTCATCAAAAGTGTATTTCGAGACCGACATCAGCGCCATGAATGATATGGCAGTGCAGGTGCAGATGTTGCAGCAACTCATTTACAACGATGAGCGCTCACTCAAGACGGTGCTCAATACCGAAGCCTATGAGGCACTGTCGGCACATACGGCCAAAGTCGGCTTGCCACTGATGATGTTGGAGAAGATGAAACCAGGCATGGTGGTTAGCACGTTGCAGGTGATGGAATTCCAGCGCATGGGATTCACCCCGGAAGGGGTGGACATGCACTTCAATACAAAGGCAGTCGCCGATGGCAAGGCGATCGGCCAGTTCGAGACGCTGCAGGAACAAATCGGTTTTCTCGCTGCCATGGGCGAGGGCGACGAGAGCGAGTTTATCCTGGTGTCACTGCAGGAGCTGGAAGAGACCGATACCATGATGCAGGACATGATCAACGCCTGGCGATCCGGCGATGCCGAGGCGCTGTCCGACCTGTTTGTCGCCTCGATGCGCGAGGAAGCACCGGCACTGTACGACTCGTTGTTGCTGAGTCGGAATCTGCGTTGGCTGCCCGAGATCGAGGCACTGCTCACGGACAGCCCGACCGAGTTCGTGCTGGTCGGGGCTGCGCATCTGGTAGGAGAACAGGGTTTGCTGCAGTTGCTGGCCAGTAAAGGCTATGCCGTGAGCCAGTTGTAGGCACTCGCCGGGATTTGCCTGAAGTCAGCCAGCGAGGGCGGACACAGTGAAAACACTGCAGCGATCAGGAGAATCAGGGTTGGCGTTGAACGTCGATTACGAACTGGTTTTGTGACTGAGTACGATCTGGCGTGGTCCACTTGTTGAGGTCTGGCCACTTACGCCAGAGGGAATCTGTTGCACCTTGCCACCGGCCTTGATGAAGGCATCGATGTGCTGCTTGAGGTCCGCGCGACTGCCAACCACCGCTTCCTTTTTCGCTTTGTTCGTCATAACTCCACTTTCTCTTTGCGTCAAAAGGACGCAAGTATACACGAAACTCGATAGTCGGGCTATTGCTGCCCGGTCGGGCACGAGGGAGCGGGTGATACACCACCGTTTGCCGTCGATCGAAGCGCTGTCCGAACGCTGGGGCCGACGGTGGTGTCAGGTGTCTAACGGGACTTGGAACCGAGGCGCTTGCGAGGGCGGACGAAGTAATCGGAATAGTAGTCTTCCGGCAGTTCACCGATCAGGTCATCTAGCGAGCATTTGTAGATGACTTTCAATTTTGCGATCAGCTCGAGATCGAGATGACAGCCATAATTGCGAATCGTCTCAATGTCTTCCAATTGCTTGCGCGACACGCCAAGCATGCGGGCCCCCTCGTTCATCGAGTAGCCTGCGTCGAGTCGCAGTTGGCGGACGTTCTTCTTAACGGCCACGGTAATGGGAGAAAACTTCGAATATTGCGGTAGTTTCATAGTAAATGCCCACTGAATTAGTCTGAAAATGTTCTGCAGTCAGCAAATAAAGTCCGGTGCCTGGCAACCTGGGTTGTTCGCCTTGATCCTGCTTCTGTCACTGCTCGCCGATTCCGTAAAATTAACGGCTTTCGGCTGAAATTTACGCTAACACAATGAATTTCTTGTGGTAATAATTTCTCGAAATTTGTGGGTAAAGCCCAAATTCTTGCAAGAAATAGTCAATACTAACTACAAATTTCAGTTTAGAAATCACGCTATTCATTTTCAAAATGTGACAAATCTCTGCAAAACTGACGAAAATTGTCCTTTTTGGAGTGCGGTGAGTGAGGTTCGGGTTCCCGCTGGGCCTCTGTCATTCCCAGTCGGCTTACCCTAAAATCCGCCAATTCTCACGGAGGCACCCCCAACATGGCAGATCAGGAAATTCCCGCCACGAACCCGGAATCGGAGGCGATCGCAGACAACAAAGTAGTCAGTTTTCACTATCGCTTGGCGGAGGTTATGCCGGACGGCACCCGCAGTGAGTGGATGGAGGAATCCCACGATGCCCAGCCGTTACTCTATCTGCATGGGTTTCACAACGTGATAACGGGGCTGGAAAAGGCCCTGGCGGGCAAGCGTGTCGGGGATGCGATAGAAATCACCCTGACTCCGGATGAGGCATACGGTCAGCGGGATCCGAAAGCGATACAACGGGTACCGATCAAACACCTGCATTTTCCTGGAAACAGCAAGTTACAGCGCGGGGCATTGGCTGTCGTTCAAACGAAACACGGTCGGCGCAATGTCATTGTCGTAAAGCCTGGCAAGTTCAACGCCGACGTCGATTTCAATCACCCACTTGCGGGGCGCACCCTGTTCTATGCAGTGGAAGTGGTCGCTATCCGGGATGCGACTGAAGAAGAGATCGCCCATGGTCACGTGCACGGTGTCGGTGGCCATCACCACTAGGTAGTTTGCGCGGGTCGGGTGTTAGCCAGCGGCGGCCTTCTGCTTGCTGGCGATTGCCTCCAGCACCAAGGGCGTCACCTTGCGGTTCACGACAACCTCGTAATAGCTGGTAGTGCTTTCGGGATCATCGTGTATCTGGGAATCTCGCCAGATCCCGATCTTGCCTTCGCGAATAACGAGGTCTTTCTTGCGTCCGCTTGTGTCGGGGTATTGCCCGGCATGGAACAAGTAATCCTTGCCATTGAGTTTCATGCGAATACTCTTCAGAGCGATTTCCTTGCGCATCTTGGCGAAGGCAACATCGTCGATCAAAATGCCGTTCACGTTGTAACGTACAAAGTGTTGGCCCTTTTCGCCCTTCTCCTTCTCGCCATCGGCGATCCGCAACACCTCGATATTGAACAGGCTCTTCTGAATCGCTGCACGCAGATTCCAGGAACAGGATGACATCCGGTCGGCCAGGCCTATCGCACCTGAGATCATGATCGGTTTGTCTTCGTCATACAGATAGCGTGGCGCCTCGTTGGAATAGCAGATGCCGATTCCAAGCTCGAGCAGTGGCAATCCCATCTGTGTGGAATAACGGTTGTTTGAGCCGACGATCTTCAGCATGTCGCGCGCATTGCCACAGGCACGAGCCACAGCGAACCATTGCTGCGGCGTGTGTTCATATTCGAGGAAGCTGAGGATGATGGCGTCACCTTCAATGAACACCTTCTGCGCGCCGTAAGTCTCCAGAATCTGGTTGATGGGATTAAAAAAGCGCATGCTGAAATAAGAGGCCGGATTCAGGCCCTTGTTCTGCAATTCATCGGTAACCGTCGTTGAACCTCTCACATCCGCCTTGAGAATGGCGTGATGACAAATGCGTTCATCGTCTTCCTCGATTTCCGCACTGGTCGGCAGGTGGTAAAGCGTACCGGCTGTCTGCGACAGCTTCAGCTCATCGGCGGCAGTCCGCAGGGCAAATCGATTGAAGGTCCGATGTGCGAAGCGATAGAACTTGAGGTGCTGGCGATAACGGCTGAAATCACACAACAGTCGATAGGCGTCGTTGAGATCCGACTTGCCGATACGTTCCTTGATCTTGTCCTTGAGGGTCTCGAGTGCTTTCAGCTGTTCGGCATTCAACTTCGTCGGTCCGGTAATGCTGTCCTGTACCTTCGCCACGGGAATGCTGCCACACAGGTATTGCACCACGGTCTTGAGATCCACCAGTTCCATGATGACCGGATTCAGCGATCGCCGCATGTAGTTGGTGGCGAGTAACTGACCGAGTACCTTTTTGGATTTCAGCAACTTCGTAAACGCTTTGAGCACTTTCTTGAACTGGCCCAGCTCATTCCGCGCCCGCCACCAGGCACCAAAGCCTTGTTGTTTGCGCAGTTCCTGCAGTTCGTCATCATGGCGCTGGGTGTTGAACAGCAACTCGATGTTGACGAGATTTTCAAACCAGCTGAACTCTTCGCTGATCTGTGACTTGGAGTCATGGGCCAGACCCAGAAACGGTTGGGTCGCGAATAGACCACCGAGCTCGTCGTGAATTTCGGAACTGCGTGTCTGCTCGTCTTCGGTTTTGAGCGGATCGATCAGCGGTTGCTTCAACCTTTTCGCGAGGAGTTGCTCTAACTCCTCATTCAATTCGATAAAGCCGGCATCTTCAGCATTCCAGTTCCACAGACTGTATTCATTCAGCAACAAGAGCAGGGCACTGAGTTCGGATGCGAACAACAGAGGGTTGAACATCGCTTCGACTGTGAACTTGTACTCATTACCAAGATACTGGTTGCGGACGCTGCTGAGCTGGCGTTCTTCTGCGCGCTGCAACTGGCCGAAGATAACCTTGTTCGTGTTGTACAGGATGGCGTCGTAATTTTTCTTAAGCCAGAACAATCGCTGGTCGGTCGTGAGCGCCTCTGAAGAACCCTTGTTGCGATGCTCGGCCGTGGTGGCGACTTCGCTGTCCAACTGCGCTCGTACTGTCTTGAGAATGAGTTTGATCGGGGCAAATTGCAGGAAGCAG
>Ga0222714_10001104_pt1 | contig 30533 bp, 28 predicted proteins | sample C33_3DmetaG_FD_165048 | JGI IMG/M metagenome (GOLD analysis project Ga0222714, IMG submission 165048) | Estuarine water microbial communities from San Francisco Bay, California, United States - C33_3D | ecosystem: Environmental > Aquatic > Marine > Unclassified | place: USA: California... | reverse complement strand
AATTCTAGGTTTTTCAGCATATTTGTTTTCTGAAGCATCAGGTTTTTCTGAGCAAAACCTGATAGAGTGGAGTGGCCAAGGTTTGTTTTGGGCATTCATTAGCTTATTTGTTTCTATTTTTATACTTTTTATACCTATTGAATTTTTTAATTCATACAAAATACTTAACAGAAGCTTTAAAGATTTAATTGCGAATATAGTTTCAGTTATTTTAATTTCTTTATTTTGCTTAGTTCTATTCCAAATTTTGTTAAATGATGAAAATACGTTTTTAAGTCAATATTTAATACTTGCTAGGGCAGTTTCTTTCTCAGGTTTCATTGCTATCCCTCTAGTTTTCTTTCTTCTACATAATTTTGGCAAAAATATTTACTTCATAGAAAACTATGCATTCAGTTTAGTTTTATTTATTTGGGTAACAACTTCTCAAATATTTTTATAATTACATTTCCTCAACAGGTGTAATACCTAAACAAAACATTGTATTGTGACAGGTAGTAATAAACAGACCTAGTATATACAGTTTCATTGAAAGCTTATTTTGATTAGTAATTTCTGAAAGCTTATCTTCTTCATAAAAGGTATTAAACAAATTGCATATTTCATATAAGTAGTTTGCTAGGTGGTGCGGCTCATTTAGGGTAATGCTCTGTTCTATATACATACTAAACAAAAATAGTTTAGATAAGAGTTTTTGGTCATTATCAGAATATTGTTCAGAAAATACCGGATTAATATTAGAGAACTGTTTATTTAATTTTTGTGCTCTTACTTGTGCATATTGAATATAGATACCAGTTTTACCAGCAATACTAGTAAATTTTTCAAGATCAAATTTATAATCTGTCATTCTATTAGTTAGTAAATCACTAAAACTCAAAACCGAATTAGTTAAATTATTCAGATCCGATTCATTTAGTGAGGGGTTTATTGTTTTAATATAATTATAAGTTTCTTCAAATAATTCTCTCAAAGGCTTAGTTTCACCGTCTCTAGTTTTAAATGGATTTCCATTTTTATCATTCATGGTTCCGTAAGCGACATGCTCATGTTGATTATTATTAAATTCAAAGTACTTTATTGAACTAAATAACTGTTGAAAATGTAAAGATTGTCTTTTATCAACAACATATATAGCTTTATCGTATGGAATATTATTTTGCCTAAAAAGAGTAGTTGCTAAATCAGTTGTTAAATATAAGTACGAGCCATCTGATTTTGTAATTAAAACTCTTGGTTCAACTTCTTCTGAGCTAATTAGTGCATTATCATCTTCAATGATTTTTCCATTATTTTTTAAATCTTCAAGCATAGGCTTAATGAGTGAGTTGACATCGCTTTCACCATACCAATAATCAAACTGGTGGTTTAACAATACAAAGTTTTCTTTTAGGCTATCAATGGAGACTTTTTTAATTTTTTTCCATTGTGAAATATATTTAGCATCCTCACTATTGAGTAGCTTATTGATTTCTTGAGCCTTTTTTTTAAACTCTCGATTATTACTATATTCCAAACTTGCTTTTGGATAAACTGACTGGAATTCATTGAATGAAATGTTTTCGGTAGACTTATTATTTATTTCTAAATAGCAAAGTATCTGTGCAATTGGCATACCCCAATCCCCTAAGTGAAGGTCACTAACGACTTCATTCCCTATAAATTTGTTCATATTGTATAAACTTCTACCGATGTTTAACGTTCTAATATGACCAACATGGAGAGGTTTTCCTAAGTTTGGCCCACCGTAATCAATAATTAATTTTATTGGCTTATTTACTTGAAAATCTTTACTTTGATTAGTAATTATTGAAGATAAGTATTGGTGATTAAGTTTAAGATTAATAAATCCTATTTCAGTTAATTCAATTTCTTTAAAGTAATTTGTAGATTTTAAAACAGTAATTATTTCACTTACTATTTTTTCATATGCTTTGTGAGATTTGTATTTAATTAAGTGGTTAATTTGTAAATCCCAGTCTGGTAACTTTGATATAATAAACGCAATATTTTCGCTAACTCCCATTACTGTGAGCTGAGGATGTAATGTATCTACGATTTCTTTAAAAAGTTTATTCATTTATATAAATGTTATCAGCTATGGGTACGTTATTGTTTTTCTTAATTTTTAAATTTACTTTAAAATCTGTTTTAAAAAATAATATATGAAAAGTGTATTGTCTATAAGATATCTTTTGAATAATCGCTTAGGCTCTTGTATGAGTCTAAGAATCCATTCAAGTCCTAAATCAGCAATCCATTCAGGAGCTTTAACTTTTGTACCAGCAACCCATTCAAAGACTGCTCCAACTCCTACAAAATTTTTATTATTTGAAATTATGTTGTTTATAAAAAGTTCTTGTTTAGGAAAACCAAGAGAAACCCAGACAATATCTGCATCAACATCATAAAAAAAGTTTTGGTATTTTAATGTTAATTCGTCAACATCAAGAATCCCTGGATTAAAAACACCAGCGATGTTTATAGTTGAGTATTTTTCTTTTAAATTTTTACACATTTTATCTGTAATAACATTTGAGCTACCAAAAAAGTAGTGTTTTGTATTACTTTCAAGACCAGCTTCTATAGTTTTAAGAAACACTTTATATCCATCTACTCTCTCAAATGGAGATTTTTTTAGGTAAGATCTTGCTTTAGCTACTGGATATCCATCAGGTGTTTTAATATCAAATTTATTTACTGCTTCTCTTATATTTAAATTCCTGACACTTTGTACCAAAGTATTAGCATTGCATATAGCTACCTTTAAATTATTTTTTTCATTCAACAGTGCGCAAACTTCATTTAAAGAAGTATCAGAAATTTCAGTTTCTAATATTTTTAAAGTTTTCATTATTGAAACTATTATATAAGTATCATTTATAAATTAATACAATTCTGCGCCTGTGGCTCAATTGGATAGAGCATCTGACTTCGGATCAGAGGGTTGGGGGTTCGAGTCCCTCCAGGCGTGCTAAAAAATAAATTCAATTATTTTTTTTGCTCTAGAGTCAAGAGTAATTGAAGATAAATCTCTTTCACTTATTTCTTTTATTTCACGAAGATTCTTCAGTGCGTTGATAAAACTTTCTTTATCATTTTCATTAAAAAATGAAATTTGATCAGCAAATGGAAGCGCTCTATGGGAAGGAAAATCTACTGCAACTATTTTTAATTTTGCATAAAGATACTCAAAATATTTAAGTGGAGAAGTGTAAAACTTTGAATGAGAGTTTGAATTTGAATTAATTAATAAACCAATACTTGATTTTTCTAATTTTTTAATAGCTTCTTTTCTACTTACCCAACTTTGTATTGTTACCACTGAACTTAAATTTAGTCTATTAATCAACTCAGTTAATTCATTCACCTCTTTTTCATTGCCTCCTACGATTTCTAAATTAAAGTTTTCATTAATTTCTTTATCTTGAAACCAATTTATTATATTGTTTATTCCTCTAGGTTGGTTAAAGCGGGAAAGTTTTCCAAGATAAATAATGTGGTTATGAAGTTTATTATTAATTGAATTTGAATATAAAAAGTTATCTACTCCATTGTGTAAAACCTGACTATTACTTGGATTTAAATAATAACGAGATAGTTCTTGATTTAAGAATATGAATTTGACATTATCGAAATTTTTTATTTGCTTTATTACAAAATTACGAATTTTAGAGACCTGATGTACTTCAAACACAACGTTGCTTCCTTGTTTGGCTAATAAATATGCTATCCAATCTGACCTTGTGAAAAAAACATCAGTTTTATTATTTTTAAAGAGTTTTCGCACTGTTTTCTTTGACCATAAAAAATGACTGAGGTTATACCAAAAGCTTTTAAAAATTTTTACTCTTCCATGTAAGTAGTTATGATTTAATCCATGCAGTCTAATTTCTTCACTAAACACATATTCAGCTTGTAGTATTTCTAAGTTATCAGAACTTTGTTTTTCTCTAAGTGGAAAGTAAAGCTCTACATTGACATTATTTTTAATAAGATGTTTAATATTTGAAATAGTTTGTAAACTATTTGCAGTTTTTGCTGGAAAAGTTTGATACGTTACGTATTTAAGGCTTTTATTCATGTGTTAACACTTTAATTATATGTTGTTAAACTCCATAATTTAATTTTTTATTATGCTTATCTAATTTTTAATATATCTCTAATTTGATACCATTTTAGATATGAACGCTGATCCAGGATATTTTGGTCCACAATCTATGATGTGGAAAGTTAATAAAGAGATAACTGTATTATTTGGTGGTGCTCGGGCATTATTGATGCATGCAGCACACCCCCTTATTGCTGCTGGAGCTAGACAAACTTCTTTTTACCAGAGAGATCCATGGAAAAGATTAATAAGAACTTTGTCACTGCAAAACTCTGTGACGTTTGGCACCATTGAAGAAGCTGATGAAAGTGCACATAGAATCAATAAATTACATGAAGTTATAAAAGGGGAAGATAATGTTACCGGTGGTTATTATGACGCACTAGATCACGAACAACTACTTTGGGTACATGCTTGTTTGCAAATCTCTTCAATTTATTTTTATGAAAAAACCGTTAAAAAGCTAACTGATGCTGAAAAAAATCAATATCATAAAGAAAATACAGTTGCTGCAAAACTAGTTTTAGTAAATACTTCTAAAATGCCTCAAACACATGAAGAACTTAAAGCGTGGGTTATTGAAAAATCTAAACAAAAAGATTATTTGGTCAAAACTGATGTAGCTGATGATGTTTATAACATTATTGGAGGAGGTCCTGTGCCAATTCACATTAAACCAATTTGGCCTTTTATCGCATTTACAGCATTTAATACTCTCCCAAAAGAATTTAAATCCATTTATGGAATAAAAGAATCAAAGGTAATTAACTTTTTTGTAGGATTTAATTTACTTTTACTTAAGACCACTCGTCCCTTTCTTCCACCATTTTTTAGACTTATAGCTCCAGCAAGATGGGCAAAGCAGAGAATAACCAAAAATCCACAATTAAAATTTAAAGACAAATCAAGAATTTAAAAGATTTATAATTTTTATATGGAAGAAAATAAAAACTGGTCAGATATTGGTGATGAAATCAGTGATATCTCAAATAAAATTAAAGATAAATTTGATGGGGATTCCTTAGTAGATGATTTGAAAGAATCACTACACAATACGATTTCTAATACATCTGCAATTTTAAAAAATATTTTAGCTAACTTAGAGTCAACTATAAACGATGAACAAATAAAGCGCGAAAGTAAAGAAGTCCTAGATAGTATAAGTTTAGAACTCAGGTCAACAATAAAAGCTACTCAAGAAAAACTTGGAAGTTTAATTAAAAATCAAAAATTAGAAGAAGAGTAATAGTTTTTACTAATTAAAAATTAATTTTATACTATCCTTTAATAGTTAACAGGGTCGGTAGCTCAATCGGCAGAGCAGGAGCCTTTTAAGCTCAAGGTCGTGGGTTCGATTCCCACCCGACCCACTTTATTTAGAGCCCTTTAATTTTTTTACTAAACAATGCAAAAGGCGTTTTAAGAATAATTTTAAAGTCTAAATATAAGCTCCAATTTTCAATGTATTCAATGTCATATTTATACCATGTTTCAAATTCAGAAGTGTTTCTCTCATTAATTTGAAGTAGTCCAGTTATTCCAGGAAGAACATTTAATCTTCTCATATATTTTGTATTAAAAAGCTGTGTATCATCATCAAACAATGGTCTTGGGCCAACAATAGACATATCTCCTTTAATTACATTTATAAATTGCAATAATTCATCAATGCTATATTTTCTAGCAAAGTGAAGTCCTTTTAATATTCTCGGATCGTGCTCAATTTTAAACAAAGGCCCATCTGATTTATTCAGCGCTTCCATTTTTTTGCGGAGTTCATGAGAATTCTTTTTCATAGTTCTGAACTTATACATATTAAATGTTTCACCGTGTAACCCAACGCGTCGCTGTTTTACGTAAAATGGATAACCATCGATTAATAAAATATATAATCCTAAGAGAATCATTATTGGTAAAAAGACAAATAACCCAATAAATGAGAGTGTAATATCAAGAATTCTCTTCAAAATATATTTAGATCCGTACTGTATGTCATTATTGAAATAAGTAAAAAAACTTTTATCTATAGTTTCCTCACGAAATAAAAACGTATTTGTAAACACCGGCTGTTTTTTCGAAATTATCAACACTTTCTTATTGGTCTCAATTAAATATTTTTCAAGTTTTGAATTTATTTTGTTCTGTAAATCTAAATTTAGAACAATTAAGTTAATTTTTTCTTCTTTGTTAATGTTATCAATTTTGTCGATAATGGAAATGTCATTAACTAAATCATTGTGTTCTATATTTCCTAAATTATTTCTAAAAGAAATAATTCTTAAATTTCTAAAATTTGAGTCCTTATCTAAATTTACCGAAAGGAAACTCTCATTAGTAATAGACCTACCTAATAGAGATGATAAGAATTCAGTATTTCTAAAAATTAATAGAATAAGTGGCACAAATACAGAAAATAATATTAAGTACCATCTTGAAATATCTTCAAACCTTAGAACATAAAATACAGTAAATGTATATGCTGTCCAAAGCAAATAAAGCTGGAAATATTCGTCCAACAAGTTTTTATTTATTGAAAATGTAAGCTCATTTACATATGTATAAAACTTTGTTGAATAGAGGATGATTAAGAAAATAAAAACTATTATTACAAGAACAACGTCAATTGAAATAAAATTTGAATTAACAAAAGGTAAGAATCTTTGAATGTCTTCAACAAGATTTAAATAAATATTCTGTTTATATACATTATTAGTTATCAAAAAATTGTCAAAGTAATAGATTGTTGTAAAAGTTAACAACCCTTGCAAGAAAGCAAACCGCAGAATATATTTTATTAAATTATTAAACTTCATGTATTTATTGTATTGTTTGCAATTTCATTGTGTGCATTTTTTTTAATGGTTTATAATCTATTTATCACGGGGGCGTGGTGAAGCCTGGAGTTCACGCCTGCCTGTCACGCAGGAGGTCGCGGGTTCGAATCCCGTCGTCCCCGCTAACTGGCCAGATAGCTCAGTCGGTAGAGCACTTGTCTGAAAAACAAGGGGTCGGCAGTTCGATTCTGCCTCTGGCCACAATATGAATTTAGTATCAAAAATTAGGACGATTCTAAAAAAATATTTTCCATATTTGTATAAAAGTTCAAAAAAACTGAGAGATTTAATTTATAAAATTTTTTTTTCGAAAAAAAGTGGAATTAATTTAGTAAAAAACTTCTATGAATATTTACCAGGTGGCAGTGGAAATTTAGATTCTGTGAATGAAAATATAATATACAACATAAAAAATATAAGCTCTGCTCTCTTGATGTTATTAGATGAAGATATTGAATATAAAAATTTAGACAATTTAAATTATGATGAAGAACTTGCGCAAAAGCTATTTGAATTATTTAAAAAAAATGGTTCTGACAAGTACTTGCATGAATATCACTATTTATACTCATTTATAATTTCAAAAAATAATATTAAAAAAATGCTTGAAATTGGATTAGGAACACAAAACAAAGAAATATTATCTAATATGGGTAACTTTGGTGTTCCAGGAGGTTGCCTTAAAAGTTTTTCTGAAATCTTACCAGAGGATTCTGAAATTATTGGTCTTGATATAGATAGAGAAATTTTATTCAATCATAAAAATATTAGAACTTTTGAATTTGATCAATTAAATAGTAATCATATTTCACGATTTATAGAAAAAAATTTCGAATCATTTGACTTAGTTATTGATGATGGATTACATTCTAATGTTTCAATAGTAAATACAATCCAAATGAGTATAAAAATTTTAAGAAATAACGGTTTATTAGTTATAGAAGATTTACAAGAAGTACAACTAAAATTTTTAAAAATTGCTTTTGCTCTTTGTCGTGAAGAGTTTGAATATACTATCTTTAAACTACCTGATGTTTTTGTCATAGTTGCAAAAAAATCAAATTAGTTATAATTAGCTAAGGTCAAATGGTTAGCCCATATCTGAAAAACAAGGGGTCGGCAGTTCGATTCTGCCTTTGGCCACAAAAGTGGATACTAATTTATTGAACAAAATGATTTCTGTCTATGAAGATTCAAATAATATATATAAAGTAACTTCTTACTGGGAAAAATACTGTTCAAGATTAAATTATTTACTTAAAAATGAACCCAGTATTAAATATAATTATAGGTTTGGAGGTATAAAAAAAGGTTACGAAGTATTACAAAGCTTTTCCGCATCGGATATTTACTTTGATGAAAAACCCAATAAATTTAAAAAATTAATTCGTTTAATTCTTAGATTGTTAAGACTAGGTCAATTTTATCCATTAATTGATAATTTCCTGCTAAGAAATAAAATAAAAGAATATTTAAATTTCGAGTATGAGTATACCAAAAATGAACTCATAAAAAACAAACTAAACATTCATAGTTTTCCTTCTAGTACTTTTGGCAATCCAAAAGATAAATTGATAGTTGAAAAAACCCTTTTTACAAAAAATCATCTTTATTTTTTGAGAAGATTCAATTTTTTATATGAAGGATTAGATGGATTTAAAGAAGTCAGCACAATAGTTGAACTTAGTCCAGGATTAGGGCAACTTCAAGAAATAATTTTTAAATTTAATAGTAATTCAAAAATTATACTTTTCGATTTACCTTATCAATTGTTTATAGCTTTTACATATTTAGATTCAGTTTTTCCAAATAAGTGTGAGTATATACAAAGCTATGACTCAAATACAGAATTAGAGAATGGAAAAATTTACTTTCTAAATAATTCAAATATATCAATAATTAAAGATTTAAATATTTCAGTAGATTTATTCATAAACAGTAGATCATTTCAAGAGATGGAAGAAGAAAATGTTTTGAATTATTTAGATTTTATAATTTATAACACTGAATATATTTACCTAAATTTTAATCCACAATTACAAAAATCATTCTATTCAATCATTTCTGGAGTTGCTGCAAATGAAAAATCTGTTTCGATTTCATTTATTGAAGATAATCTCAACAATTTTAAAAAAATTAAAACAGAAAGTTTGAAATTTGTAAACAAAGGATATCTTTATGATGATAGAAAATTTATTAATTCAATTTACAAAAAAGTTAATTAGATAATTAATTTATGCGTCTTTTTCATCAAAGGCATATAAAATTTACGACCAAACTATGACACGCTCACTTTTGAAGTCTCTTTTAATCTTCGCTAACTGAGATATATTAGATCTATATAACGAACGTAAATTCAAACAGAATAAGTTATAATCAAATAAGGTCAAATGGTTAGCCCTTACCTGAAAATAAGGGGTCGGCAGTTCGATTCTGCCTCTGGCCGCAAAATGTCAGACTATATTGATTTTCACAACAAAAATATTCTTATTAGAAAATTTATCAGAGCTACAATCAATTTCGCAACCATTTTCCCAAACAAATTATTTATATATTTTTGGAATGTTTTATTAATGTTAATTAAAAATTCTGTGAGAATTTCTCTAACTCACAATAATACTTTCCTAGTTACTGATAAATACACCTCGATAGAAATATGCTATAAGAATACATTTGAATATTATTTACAAAATATACATACAAGATTAAACCATCTTAATTTTGAATATATGCTTAATCAAATAAAGTTTGTCAATAATGATGTTGTAATTGATTGTGGTGCAAATATTGGCGAACTCTATCGTTCAATCCAGCACCTTTCAAAAGATGATATAAATCTAAATTACTATGGATTTGAACCTGTCAAACTAGATTTTGAAGTACTATCAAGAAATACAAAAAACCTAGTACCAAAAGCACTTGCCTTAAGTTCTGAATCTGGATTAAAAAATTTTTACTTAAATCCAAAAACTGCTGATTCATCTTTTGAAAGAAAAGAAAATCTAAAAGTAGTAAAAGTTGAGTGTGTAACAATTGATAGCTACTTTAAAAATATTGATTCAATTAAATTATTAAAACTCGAAGCAGAAGGTTTTGAGTTAGATGTAGTTAAAGGTGCACAAAACAGTTTAAGAAAAATTGAATATATTACTGCAGACTTAGGTTTTGAGCTTCAGGGAAATACTGTAAGGAGCTTTGAGGAAGTCGATAGATTTTTATCAAAAAATAATTTTAAAAGACTTTCATCAACTAAAAGAGAAACCTATTTATATATTAATCAAAGATTGATAGAAGGTATTGTTAGCTAAAAACCTAACACATTTTGTACACTTCACTTTATGACAATTGTATCTAGATACTTTATTTGCTCGAATAAATCTTTAAAAAGTATCGAAATTTAAATTAAGTTATTTTAAAATAAGGAAAGGTTAAATGGTTTGCCTCTGTCTAAAAAACAAGAGGTCAGCAGTTCGATTCTGCCTCTAGCCACTTATGGAAAAACTTAATATAAAATCAGTAGTAATATTTCTTACAAATATTCTATATACAAATTATTTTGTTTCCTTATCCGAGAAAAGTGACACTTCAATAGCTATCCAAGGCCTAAGTAATTTTAATGAAGATTTATCAGATATATCTTTTCCTGTAGATGTAAATTTAAATTATTTACAATTTACTATCCTCATTTCAATAATTTCAACTTTAATAATAAGATTTATTATTTTAAAAATTGATACTGAATCTAATCCTTTTAATTATCTTAAAATTCTAGGGTATACTTTTTTTACCAACACTGGTGTCCTATTAACAGTCTTCTATCTATTCAGATTTTTCAATTTTCCTAGAAAAATTATATTTTTACAGATTGCACTGTATCCACTAATAATTGGAACGCTTGTCATCATCTTAAATATTTATCTAAAAGAAAATTCTAAAATATTGAAAAATAGCAAACTTATCACTCTATCTATTTTATTAACAACTTTAATTCTGGGATATTTTGTATTTCAGCAATTTGATGACTCAAGAATTTCGGCTCAAAGAACTACTTCTGAACTTAATGAGAATGTTGAAGCTGTAACCTCTTTAGAAATTGACATTGGATCTGTTGATAATGATACAAAGTGTTTTAAATGGTCAGGAAGTAATAATTATAAAAAATGTATTGGTGGAATTAAACTAAAGTTGATTTCTGAATACGAGCTATCAAAAATAAACAACATAGTAATTCATAAAAACAAAAGGTATACAATAAGCAATCGGGGAATAATTTATAACGAGGATAATTCTGTATTTTTAGATATTTCAGACAGAGTTATTACGGATGCTTCGGAGGCTGGATTGTATGATTTAGCATTTCATCCTGAGGATGATATTTTCATAATAAGCTATGCGAATTTTGAAAACTCTTTAGTTGTTGAAGAATTTTCCTTAAACAATGAGACCCCATTCCTTGATGGGAAAATTATCAAAGAGATTCCAAATCCAAATAAAGTGCATTATTGTGGAGCTTTGGAGTGGTCGACTTATTTCAATTCTTTTTTAATGTGTGTTGGAGATATGGGAATAAATACAGACTCTATAGATACATCATCACAAAGGGGGAAAATAATTTTATTAAATTCTGATTACTCGACCTATCCTGATCAGCTAACAGAATCCCTTAATCTGGAGCCAATGAATAATATTTTAGCCTATGGACTAAGAAACCCTTGGAATTTCATTCAAGTTGAAAATCTTTTAATCATTCCTGATGTTGGTGAAAAATCTAATGAAGAACTGAATGTTATTAATTTAGAAGATTTTGAATTATCAGGAAATAAACCATATTTATTCGGCTGGCCTTTATATGAAGGTTCCATACTAAGTCAAAAAGAAGAATTTGGTATTAAAAATTGGAGTAGACCTGAAACAAGGATTAAAGATTTCATTATGGAAAAGGCTATTTCACCTGTAGTCTATTATGATAGACCTGCACCAGAAAATAACAGAGCAGCAATAATTGGCACAGTCTTCATCGAAAACCCTTCAAGCTCTTTTGATAGAAATATTTTGTTCGCAGATTATCTAAGTAAGGAGCTCTTTGCCTATGATTATTTATCAGATGAATTATCAATTATAAGTCTTCCTCCATTCCCTGGATTTCTTACAGCTGTATCTAAACACCCAACCGATAATAATAAAATTTTAATAGCAACTGTTGATGATGTTTTGGGTAAGCTTTATGAGGTAACACTACCTCAAGGATAAATACTAACTTATTAAAAAAATTTTTAAATCAATGTAATCATCAAAATTTATTTTGAAACTACAATTGCATTATGGATGATAGCATAAAAGATATATTCGAAAATGGAAATTGGTATCATACATTTCAATTTCATGATGCAAAATCAAAAGGAACATATGATTTCAGTAAGGTAATTAACAAAATACCATTTGAATCATTTAAAAATATGAGTGTTTTAGATGTGGGGTGTTCAGATGGTTATTTTTCAAAATATTTTATTGAAAATTTAGAAGCAAAAGAGGTTACTGGTGTAGATTTTAATTCATACGATGGAAGTGTGAATTTTGATGTAATTTCAAACTTAAAAGAAGAACAAGAAAAAAAACATCGTTCTCATAATGACTACGAAAAATTAAAGCATTCTTATATTGCACTTGGCCTTAATAGCTCAAATAAATTTTTATTAATAAAAAAAATTTTTAATTTAAATTTAAATTTTAAGTCTGGATCAATCTATGATTTAAGTAATATTCCAAATCATGACATAGTTTTTTGTGGCTCACTTTTAGAACATTTAAGAGATCCTATAACTGCAATTGAAGAATTGTATTTTAAAACTTCAAAATTATGCTACATCGATGTTTCAAATCCTTTTGAAAAATTTAAATTTTTAAAATTGCCAATATTAAAATATAGTGGAGCAAGTGGACATTTTTTTAGATATTCAGAAAAGTCTGTGTCAATTATGATGGAAAAAATAGGATTCAAAAATGTAAGAGTCATTTCCAAATATAAAATAATTAATCAAAAACACAAAACTTATACTAAACATTTTGTTATTTTAGGAGAAAAGTAGTGTATGAAATACTTACAATCTAAAATTTACAACTTGCCTGTTATTACTTATATGATTAATTTTCTCTCTTAAAAGTATTTTCATATATATATCCTAAAGGAATATAGAGAGCTAAAAAGATCGAGATTAGTAATCCAATATTAATTTTTATAACGCCAATATAATTCCAATGGTTCAAAAAAAGAAAATATAAGATATAGGAGAAGCCACTAAGAATCCTTATCTTATCGTTATTGATAAAAATAAATTGTATACAAAAAATAAGAGTGAGAAAGTAACCGATGCTATATAAGTTAAATCTTAATGGGGGATACCAGCCAATAAATGACCAGAAAATGAATGTTACTGTAAAGACGGTTAATAGCTTTTTAAATAAAGAAACATACAATTCTTTTTTTAGTTGGTCTATGTATTTATATGTGCCTAGAAGAAGAACCACTAAATTTAACAAATAAAATACAGAGTCAAGAAAATCTGCTAAATAACATTTTAAAAATATTGGAACAGACATACAATAATATTCATACCTTGAATCTAAATTTACATTTTCATCTTTATCAACAATGTAGTCTTTTAGCCAAATAAATTGGTTCCAATATGTTGTAGCAGCATTATACGGAACATATCCCTGAGATCTTATGAATAAATTCCATGAAAGGATAGGAATCATAAACAAGAAAAAAGTTAGAATTAATTTCCAAAAATTGTCAAAAATTTTTTCTTCTGTGTTTATCTTATTAAAAACTAAAAAAATAAGTGATAATGCAAAAGTTAAATTAGACAATGCAAGAAATCCTAATATAAAACTCAATTGATATATTTTATTAAAATCTTCAAATCCATAAACAAGGAAATAAAATGAAATTATGAATTGCATTAATGTAAAAGTTTGATGAGATGAATCAAAAAATCCCCACTTTATTATTGGACTCAAAAATATAAAAAGGCTTATTAAAATCTTAAATTTGTTCTCAATCAGTATTTTTATTTTATCTAAGGAGTCGAAGAAAATTTTAGTAGAGAAAGAAATAATTAATAAGTGAGTGAAGCTAAATGATAAAAAATTAACCATTAAAGTATTCGACAACAGAGTGTTTAATATAAAATAAAAAATTTTTACAATGAAAATATATAATGGCCTAGATTGATAATTGTAGTCAAATTTATAAATAGATTGAAAATCTTTTACTCCATTTAAATATAGCTCCTGGTCACAACTTACTGGTATAGAGTATGTTATTTGAGAATTAAATAAATTATCTTCAAAAACTTGGTTGCACGCAAAATAATTAGAATTTGCAGGATAGACTATGAACAAAAATATATACAGAAGGATACCAATTATTAAATTGATTAAACTTATTTTGAAAAAACCTATTTTCATAACTAAGGTTTAAAAATTTTAAGTTTAAATTTATTTTTTTCTAAAATCATAAATCATTTGTAAGTTTTCAGTAATTAAAGAACTTTTTAATTACATATCAAAATCAACAACTTTATGGTAGCAAATATTAATAGCATAACTTGCTTTTCTTCACATTATCCACAACTCATAAAATATTTTGGAATTTAAATTATAAAGACAAAAAAGTTTTTTATTAGTTTAAAATCTTAGATTATAAAGTAAATTTTAAGTATGAAAAATTTAATTTATAAGGCTATTAAAAAAAGCAATATAAGTTCATTGATTCATGTTGGCGGACATATCGGACAAGAAGTAGATTTTTATCATTCGTTAAATCTAGATAAAGTAATATATTTTGAACCTGTAAAAGAATTTGCTAATGAGCTAAAAGTTAAAATCAATAAATTTTCCAACTTCTATTTACACCAATGTGCATTGGGAAATGAAAATTCTAATAAAGTAATTTATATTGCTGATAAAGGAGAAAAGGATGATTCTGGAAGCACATCATTGTTAGAACCTAGAGAGTCTAATATATCATTTGGTAAAAGAGTTGTTGAAGTTAAAAAGTACTCCAGCTTTGACTATTCAAATATTGACTTAGCAGTAATAGACACACAAGGCTATGAACTTGAAGTTTTAAAAGGTTTTGAAAATAAATTACAAAAATTTAAATTTATAATTGTTGAATTTTCAAATTTTGAAGGATATATAAATCAAACTATTTATAAAGATTTAAATAAATTTCTTAATTTAAATAATTTTTCATTCGTTACTCAAAATAAGAAGGTGTTAAAAGTTTTTAAAAATATGAATACTGGAAGCTATGGTGATGCTTTGTACATAAATAATAAATTAATAAATAATATGTCTGTTTTAATTGGAATGATTAAATTTGTAATAGTAAATAGTATCTTTTATGATTTTTTGATTAAGTTTACAAGCGTTACTTTTTTGAAATTGAAAGTTAAAAAATTATTACATTGTTAACTCCCATTTCAAACTCTATTGATTACAGGTAACACTAAAGATAATTTACGTTCGATATTTTTGTAATAAACTTGAAAGTATTTTATTAATAATATTTTAAATGATTCCGCAGTTTTAACTGAGTGAAGATAATATATACAATGTAGAATAAATTTAAGTAATTTTGTAAAAAATTAGAAATAAATTAAATCTTATGAATTTAAATAACCAAAAAAATACTATATTGGTTCCTTTTTACAACGAGGCATCAACTTTAGAAGATGCAGTTTTAGATTTAATTAATAATGATCTTATAGACGAAATAATACTATTAAATGATGGCTCCACTGATGGCTCATCTTTGATATCAAAAAAACTAGCAGATAAATATTCTTATATAAAAATAATTAACAGTTTTCCAAATAAAGGGAAAGGATATGTATTAAGACTTGGTCTTGAACAAGCTACTTTTGATATTGTCGGCATCTTTGATGCTGACTTAGAATATTCTGCAAAAGATCTAAAAGTAATATGTAATTTATTGCATAAGGATAACTTAGATTTAATGTGCGGCTCACGATTTATTGGAGATAAACATAGAGATAACATTTATTTAAGAACTTTTATAGCAAACAAGTTATTTAGTTTATTTTTTTCTATAATATACGTTAGAAAATTTACCGATGTTGCTTCTTGTTTGAAGGTTTTTAAAAAAGATTTATTGAACGGGGTAGAGCTGAAATCTAACGGTTTTGAGATAGAAATTGAATTATTAGCAAAATTATTAATAAAAGTTCAAAATTATAAAGAATTTCCAATATCTTATAAAGGACGAAGCTATCTTGAGGGAAAAAAAATTAAATTTATTGACGGTTTTAAGTATATTTATACAATTCTTAAATTTAAATGAATAAAGTAAGATTTAATTTATCTAGTTCTATTTTCTATTTTTTACTTGGATCAACATCATTCATTCTTATTTTCAATATTTTCTTCTACTCACCAATTTTGGGTTATGATGCTTTAGAGCATTTCCAATACATAGACTTTGTTGCTCGATATTTACCTAATCAACTTAATCTTCCTGACTTAGAAAATACCAAAGAGTTTTTTAATCCTCCTTTAGCTTATATTGCACCAAGTATGGCCCAAGTTCTTTGTAGGAATATAATTGAATCAAGCAATTTCTTAGTTGAGTGTCAGCCAATATATGCTAAATTTGCTCAAGTATTTCAAGCTATTTTATATCTGCTAACTCTGTTTATAAATTTTCACATTCTTAAAAAGTTTAATGACTCTAAATCTTATATAAATACAAGCTATTTATTGCTGGTCTCAATTATCGCATCTAACTATAAAACTATTTCGATGATAAGAGGGGAATCATATATTTTATTTTTTATGAGTTTATTTATGTATTTTTTATACGATAGTGAAAAAAATAATTATTCTTTCCGAGCTTCTAAATCAGTTTTGGTCGGCATTATTGTTGGTTTAATTGCCTTAAGTAGGCAGTGGGGATTTTTACTATTTCTACCAACAATTGTTTTACTATTCTCAAAAAATTTAACAAACAAAGTGGGTTATTTTAAATTTTGGCTATTAAGTGGAGCTATTGGAGCATCAATTTCTAGTTGGTTTTATATAAGTCTGTATATTAATTATGGAAAATTTACTGCATTCAATATGAATAGGACTAAGTTTTCCTTTCAAAACCAGCCTATGAATTTTTATTTACCTAATTTAGAACAAATACAAAATATTTTCACAAGGCCAGTTAGGCCGTACCTAGAGAATCAGTTTATCTCTATACTCTATTCAGATTTGTGGGGGGATTACTGGGGCTACTTTTCTTTCACGTCAAGATACTCTGAATTAGGAAGGGGTCAAAATAATATCATCTCATACCTAGGGAGAGTAAATTTAATATCTTTGATTTCAACCGTTATTCTTATCTCTTTTTGTTTCATTACTGCGAAAAATTATAAAAAGAATCTTTTTATTAGCTATATTAATCTGGCAATTCTATTCAGCTTTTTTGGATATCTTTGGTTTTGTATATCTTATCCTAATATAGGTGGAGGCGGAGATAATATAAAAGCTGTTTATATGACTCAACTGTTTAATCTACTAGCTTTTTCTTCATCTTTACACTTACATAAATTGCAGTCTATAAATAAAAAATATTATAATTTTTTAGTTATTTTGTTATTTTTAATTTATCTTCACAATTTTCAGACATATTTATCTCATTTCCCTTTAAATTTTCTTCCCAGCTAAAAATTAATATAAAGTAAATAAAAATAAAAAGAAGTGTTTCCATTGTTAAGTTAATACAATAGCCTTGTTCAAGCTTGAAGCAGAAGGTTATGAGTTAGATGTTTTGTTAGGTGCATCTAATATTTTAAGTAAAATAAAATATATAATTACTGTTTTAAGTTTTGAACTGGAAAATAATACTATAAGTAGTTTTGATAGTGTTAATAAATTTCTTCAATCAAAAAGTTTTGAACTTTTATCCTCTACTAAAAGACTTACTTATTTGTATAAGAATCTGAAGTATTCATAATTTTTTATGAATCTACTTAGTTTTAAAAAATATTATTTAAGATAGTTTCTGGAGGCCTTTTGTTTGATGTTGTAAAAAATACTTATATTATTAATCTTAGGGAAGATATAGCAAGATATAATCATTGTCTATCAGAATTATCAAAGATTAATCATCAAAGTGCACAATTTATTGAAGCAGTACGTTATGACGATGATATTGTTAAGGATTTATATATACGAAGCAAAGTAAAAAACTTTGACTCCTGTTTTCGATGCGATGATATTAACTACTTAAAAAATTACTGCGAACATCACAATAACATAATAACACCAATGCAAGTTGGCAATTTTTTGTCGTTTAAAAAAGTTATGGAGAAGAAACTAGGCTCTTCAGGACTTGGATTAGTTTTGGAAGATGATTTTTATTTTAAAAAAGGATATCTTAAAGCATTTAATAACATCTCTAGTTTTATTACAAAATCAAATTTAAACAATTCCAACCAACCTCTTTTAATTAGAATTGGATCTCACACTAAAGCTAAAAAAAGATATACCATCCAATTTAATTTATTTGGTAAAAATAAATTTATACAAAATATTTATAATATGGCTAATCCTGGATTTATATTTAATAATAAATTTGCTGAGCTATTTTTAGATAATTTTGATGTAGTCAATACAACTAGTGACAACTTTATACATAAAATATTATGTAGGGATAATAAAGTTATTAATTTTAGTGTGCTGCCTTTTCCAATATCTCAATATACACATAAATCTGATAATAAAAAATTTATTTCTTCAATAGATAGAAATTCTGAAAATATATTTTTTAAAAATCATGTAAATAGCAAAGAAGAATACGAAGAATTACTTAATATTTGGACAAATTAAGTTCAATTAAAATATTTTTAAAGATGATTTTCATTCTCGAAATTATTTTGTAAATTATACTTACAGGCTTTAAAAACCTGATAAACATAAGAGGCCCATATTGTTTTTTGTTTGAAGTTTGATTGTCAAAAAAAAGTTCAAAAATATAGGAATTTCTTGGTGGCAATTTTGATTTATTAATCAGAAATCTTCTAAGCATTTCATTCCAAAAATGTAATACATAGGAGTCCTCTAAGGTTTCATATACAGCTAATTTCTTATTTTTTCTTGAGTCAAAAATATAGTGAAATTCATTTGGATTGATTGCATAGAAAAATTTAGGAGGCAATATATTGTTGTCATTTTTAAAATATTCAGTTAATAAATATGGACCTATTTCGCCTTCGTAAAAATTGTATTTTTCAATAATTAGTTTATTTTCAATATATTTTATAAAATCAACAAATAAATTTGTGTCATTCAGAAAAATTACAGAGCCGTTTATAAGATTATCTTTAGTTTTCCCAATTACAATATTTCTATTTTCACTTAATTTAATAAATTCTTCAACATTTTTTAAGCAGTAGCAGTCTGTGTCAAACCACCAGCCACCATTTTTAGTTAATAGGTTATATCTAAAGTAGTCTGAAAAAGCCGAGAGCATCTTTTTTTGACTATTTGATGTAAACTTTCCCAAATAGCTCTTTGGAACAATTTCTTCAGCGTTTTTAATTTTAATATTCTCATGAATGTTATTTAAAGATTTATGGTTTGGCTCATATGTCCAAAGTATTGTCTCAAAGCCTTTTTTATAAAAAGATTCTATACAAATAAGTTCATAATTTGTCAGTTTCCCCATCCAAAATAAATTTGCTGTTTTATTTTTTTTACTATAAGCGCTTTTTTGTTGCATTAGTATCTTAAATTTTTGATTTCCATCATGTTATCTATCAATTAATAAACTCTCAAGATTTTTATTAAATATTTCTACAGAAAAATTACTTTTTATGATTTCCTGACTCTCAAAGCTTATTTGGTTATTTTTTTTGCTTAAAATTTCTTCAATTTTTTTGGTCCAAGTATTTATATTGTTTTCATCAACCATATAAATGCCTTCATCTATTGTAAATAAGTCAGTCCAGAAGCCTTCAGTTTTAGTAATTAGTACAGGTACACCAACCGCTAAAGACTGTTGAGCAACAGATTGGCCTGAGGGTTGAATACCATTAATTAATGGGATGATACTAAGGGAAGCTTTATTGTAAAAAGTATTTAAATCTTTATCAGTAATATTTTGAGATCCAAACTCCCCACTAATTATTTCAACATTTTTTAAACTTAATACAGACTTATCATTTTTAATATTCGAGTTTGTTAAAAGTAAGAAGTTATATTGTTTTAGATTAGATACAAGTTTTTTTAAAAATTCATAATCTCTATTGCTATCATTACCAACAAAGATTATGTATTGTTTAGATTTGTTAGTATTTTTCCAAAACTTTAAGTCAACAGGAAACGGAAGATGCGTAATCTTATTTTTAAATTTAGGGTATTTACTAATCATTAATTTGTTTTCACTAACACTTAAGTTAATTAACTTGTAAGAAAGAGATAAAAGTAAAAAAGTGATGAACTTGTCTAAATAATTAATGTTTCTACCAAGAATACCCATATTAAATACCACAACTTTTGGATTATTTAAAATTTTTAAAATCAACAATAATGGAGCACAAGCAATAGCAGCTCTTTGGTTGGTCATAATTATATGTGTTGATGAAATGAATATTTTAAAATTTTTAAAACTAGTAACAAATGAAAAATAGATTGGCATATTTGAAAATTTACTTATCAATTTATCAACAATATTAAGAATATTACCTTCTTCACTAAATTCAACAAGATTTGTTTTATACTTATTTTTCAATGAGTAGTATCCATAAAAAAACTCTTCAGAATATTCCCCCTTATTTTCCATCATTGAGCTTCTTTTGGAATTACTAAAAACATAAGTGATAACAATATCTTTAATTTTTTTATTTTTCATAATAGTTTCAAATACAATAATAATTAATGGAGTAATTTACACCTGAGTAATTTAATTCTTTAAAATATTAATTTGTTAAACAATATCTATTAGGATTTTATACTTAAATGTAATGAAAAAGTCTTATCAAAAAATTATTACGTTTTATGATGATTTAGTAAAAGTATCTAAACTTACAAAAACGAAAAACAAAAAACTTAAAATATTTTCATTGGCATTAGTAATAAATGTTCTTGTTTTTCTAGACATATCTATAATCTTGTTTCTCGCCTCTATTTTTAGTGATAACAGTTCTGAATATGGAAAAATAATATCTACAATTCTTGAAAATAAATTTTTGTTGCCAATATTTATTATTTTCAGGTTCTTTTTAGTCTTTTATGAAAAAGTTATAACCACAAACCTTCAAATAGATATAGAGAAGAATTTAAGGGTTTATTTAACAGAAGAAGCTTTTAATAGAGGGAATCTATCAATATCTGATGCATATTTTTATGTAAATACTTTATCTCAACAGGTTGGAAAATTTTATTCAACTTTATCAGCATTTATAGCAAGTGTCATACAAATTATAACATTTTCAATTTATCTATTTATTACAAACTTTGAAATAGTTTTAATATTCTCTTTTGGTACATTGTTTTTATTTGTTCCTACTTTCTATTTAACAAAATTAGGGAGAAAATATGCACACAAAGCTTACATATACGGGCAACAAATTAGTGACGAAATAGAAAAAATATTTGAGAACTTATTTTTGATTAAAATTATTGGGCAGGTAAAAACAGAAATAGGTAAATTTATTTCTGATTTGAATAAGTACTATTCGGCAAGAATAAATGAAATAAAAATAGGAACAGCTAATGAATTAATACCAAATTTTTTCACACTCTTTGTGCTTTCAATACTCGTATTATTATTAGACATTGCAAAATATGTAACTCTAGACTTTGTAGGAATATTAATTCGACTTTTTCAATCACTTGGAATTTTTAATAGAAACGTACATCTAGTGTCTTCATTTCATGTTTACCTAGAACAACTTTATTTAATTGAAAAAAACAAGGAACTTGTTTACTCAGAAAATTTTACTTTAAACGAAGATGTAAAGGAAAGTGCATCTATTATTACATTTGAAAATGTTGATTTTAAATATTTAGGTTCTGCAGAATATTTGTTTGAAAACTTAAATCTTGAAATACAAAAAAATAAACATACAGTTTTAACTGGATTTAATGGTTCTGGAAAAAGCACTTTACTAGGCTTAGCTTCCGGTGTTTTTTATCCTACTAGTGGATCTATTACTATAAATACGAACAGAGTGTCTTATGTTAGTGCGACTCCTTTTATTTTAAACTCAACATTAAAAAAAAATATTTTGTATGGAAGCGATCAAGTTCTAGATGATAAAAAGATAATTGATTTAATAAAAGAATTTAAAATTTTCGAAAATGATAAAGATATTAATCTCGAAAGAATAATTAGTAATAAAAAACTTTCGATGGGGCAGATGCAAAAAATATCATTTGTGAGAGCTCTGCTATCTTCCCCAGATCTATTGATTTTAGATGAAGCAACTTCAAATTTAGACAGAGAATCAAAAATACTTATACATGAAATTTTGAAAACAAAAAAATGTACAATTATCAACAGTACTCACAATATCGAGGATATAAGTTACTATGACTTTCACTTGATTATTGAAGAAAAAAACAACTTAAGGAATGTAAGATATGTATAAATTCTTAAAAGATTATATTATCTATAAATTTAAAAAATTCCTAACTTTATACAGCAGCTTTTACTACAAGTATTTTTTTAACTCTAACGAAATTTTTAATGAAATAATAAAACTAAATAGAAAATTTTTAACTGAAGAAGGCAGCTTTATAAGCTCGATAGATTTTAGTAAAAATGATTATGGAATTAATGAAATTATTAAGAATACAATTGATAAGAAGATAAATAATTTGCCAACTAGTACAGATTTAATTATTTACTTAATCATGAAAAATATTAGAAAAAATTGTAAATATCTGGAAATCGGAGCTTCAGTATTAAAAAACTTCATGCAAGTGAATAACTTATTAACTAATGCAGAATTATTCATTTATGACATAAATCCAGTAAATCCAAAATATCAAAATGAATTTGTTAATTTAAATAAAAATTCAAACTTTCAAAAACTTAATGGAAAAAATAAACTTTTTTACTATAAAGGTGATTTATTTAATAGGGATGATTTAAATTACTTTGAGGAAAATACTTATGTGGATAAGTTTAATTTCATTTATTCTGACGCCCTCCATACAGCAGCAGCAATTGAAAGTGAATACAAAGAGTTAATCTCAAATATCTTAAGTGATAATTTTATTATTTATTATGATGACCTAGATTTTAAAGGTATGTCCGGCGCATTTGAGAAGATACTTAATGATATAAGAACTAATTATGAAGATGTAGAAGCTTGCACCTTTTATATAAATGGTTGGGTTGGACAAAATGAAAGACCACATAAAAATGGGATAATAACTAATATACCTATAATTCCACAAATTAATGATCTAAAGCTTTTTAAAATGAAAGTTATATAAATCTGTGTTGAAGCTAATTACAAGTATTGGGAAATTTTTAAACCATAATTTTAAAAAAAAATTAAGAAAGCTTTATTTCAATAAATTTATTTTCCTTATTGAAGATATTTTTTGGAAATCTGAAGTTTATTTTGAAGGTATATTACTGACTAAAAATAAAGAAATTATGACACCTGAAATTAAGTCACTAATTAGAACTAAGCTGTATGAAAAAAATGAGATGTTAGCAATTGAAAAACTCCAAATGTATGGTGAAGATTTAATTGACTTAGGTTCATCAATTGGACTAACCTCACTAAAGGTAGTTCAAAAAACAAATAACAAAAAGATTGTTTTAGTTGAACCAATTCTAGAATATCTAAATTACTCTAAAATTCAGCTAGAAGCATTCAAGAATAATTCTTATTTTTATGAAAATAAAGCAATTGATTACTCAAAAGAAAATAAATTTATTGATAAAAATGTTAATAATCTTTTAAGTAAATTAAGTGATAAAGGGGGTCAAAAAGTTACCAAAATTACAATCTCAGAAATATTAGAAAAATACTCAATAAAAACCTATAACTTAATAATTGATATTGAGGGAAACTCATTTGACCCATTATTTACTGAAGAAAAAGCGTTAAAAAATTGTAAAAAAATGATTATTGAAGATAATTTTGAAAAATATTCCAAATCAGAGATTGAAGAGCGAATTACTGAACTTGATTTTAATATAGACTTTTATATACCTTCTATATATGGAAATGTAATTGGAATAAGAAATAACAAATTACTTTAAAAACTTTTTAATAATATGGTGTCTAAAAATACTGAAAAAATTAATTACTAAAGAAAAATTAAACATAACTCTCATGCCATCTTTTTTATACAAACTATAAAATCCTTTCAAATCAAGATTAAATTTATCAGGAAGTAAAAAGTATTTCTTACCAAAGATGTTGCTATAAACTTCTTGGTAAACATGTGAATTTTTATAGATTAAATTCGATACATGCCAAGGCTTTTTATTTCCTAAGTAATGTAGAAAAATAAGTTTTTCGATAATTAAATGGTAATGGTTGTCTTCTGTGATTTCTATTTCAAAATTCAAAGCTTCATCAATTTCTTTATAATTTCCTTTAAAAAAATAATTAAGCACGTCCTGATCCCAGTATTGGAAATTTATTTCTTTCTGGTACAGGATTTTTCTTAAACTTTCGAAAATATTATTTTGGATCCATTTAGAATAATCAAAAACCAATACTCCAGCGTTAAAGTATTTAAACTTATATTGCTTATCAAAAGAATCTGTTTTTGCACCCAATAAAATATTTTCGTCTTCTAAGACGTTAAAATAATCGTTTATATAATTCAGGGGATTGTTTAAGCAAATTATATCGGAGTCGATATACACAACTTTACCTAATTTATGTTCTCCATCAATTACTTTATCGATAAATAATCGATAATATGTCGCCTCACTAATGTGTTTATTATTCAAGTTTGGAAAGGTAATATTTTCTAAATTAAAATTAAACATTTTTATTTTTCGCAAAAATTTTTCTCTTGAAATAATTTTTAAATACTTTTTAAAACTTTTCTTGTTTTTATGGATAATTGTTATATCAATTTCTTTATCAACTTTTCTTAATAAGCTTAAAATTGATGTTGCAGCTTGTATGTTATAATTTTCATCAAAACAATATATAAAAGTTATTGTGCTTGACATTATATTTTTAAATATAATCATCTTTTATCTTTTTAAACAACAAAATTCAATTTAAATGCTTTAAACGAATAATTATTGATAGAGTAATAAAATAGTAATAAATGAAAAAAATTTTAGTTATTCATACGAGCTATAAAAATTTTGGTGGTGAGGATGTAGCAGTTGCATCAGAGTTAAAACTATTAAAAAAGTATTATGAGGTTGATACTCTAACTTTTAAAAATAGTGAAAAAAATTATTTTAAATTGTTTGTCCAATTACTGTTAAGCAATAATAAAAAAAGTAATGAAATTCTTCAAAAAAAAATTAACATTTTTAAACCGGACATTGTTTATGTTCACAACACATGGTTTAAGTCAAATTTAGGAATATTTGATGTTTTAAAAAGAAATAATTTGTTAATATTATTAAAAATACACAATTTTAGATTTGATTGTACAAGACATTATTCATTTAAAAAACATCTAGGCGGTAAAAATTACTGTCAAGGTTGTGGGTTAGATAATTCAAAATTTAAAGTATTCAATAAATATTTTGAAGACTCATATCTGAAATCTCTGTTCGTCATTAATTATGGAAAAAAATATTTTAAAATAATTAAGAACGCAAATATAAGAATTCTTTGTTTGACAGAATTTCAAAAAAAACATCTAATAAATCTAGGAGTCAAACCAAATAGACTCTTCGTTCACAAAAATTTTATTGAAGGTAGTTCAAGTGAATTATACGAATATGATCCAAAAAGTGAATATATATCTTACGCAGGAAGGATATCTAAGGAGAAAGGAATATATGAATTAATAATTAATTTTTTAAGGCTTAAAAATCAGAATTTAAAATTAATGCTAATTGGGGATGGACCCGAGTTAAAAGAAATTAAAAATAAATTTAAGAAAGAAGACTCAATAATTTTTACTGGCCAGATAGACAACAAACAATCAAGAGAGTTAATATTTCGATCAAGGGCTGTAATTACTGCTACAAGGCTATATGAAGGTCAACCAACTTTATTAACAGAGGCATCAATAATGGGAGTTCCATCAATATTTCCAAATAATGGAGGAATATTAGAATTTTTTCCTGAGAACTATAAGTTAATGTACACCTGTTTAAGCGATGAAGAATTGTTAAAAAAATTAAAGCTTCTAGATGATTCAGAGCTTTTGACGAGCATTGGAAAAGAAAATCAATTATTCAGTCAGAAGCTTTTAAATGAAAAAAGTTACATTAAAAATTTTAGTGAAATCTTAAATCATGAGTGAACTGAAATTCAATATATATTTAAATTCTGCAAATGAAAACTGGGTAGTTGATAGATTTAGAAACGAGTGGTTTCAGTATGGAGTAAAACAGACTCCATTAATTTCTTTGTCAAGAAAAGATATTATCTGGTTAATTGCCCCATGGACTTGGAATAAAGTTCCAAAGTATTATCTTAAAAATAGAAAAGTAGTGTGCACAATTCACCATATTGATATGAAAAAATTTGATAAAAATCAAAGGGAAGAGTTTCTTAAAAGAGATGAATTTGTTGATTGTTATCACAGTATTTCACCACAGACTACATCAACTCTCAAGACACTAACGGATAAAAGAATTGTAGAACTACCATTTTGGATAAATGAAAATCTTTTTTTCCCGATTAACAATAAACAACTTTTAAGAGAAAAGTATCTTTTTGATAGTGATGAATATTTACTTGGTTCTTTTCAGCGAGATACCGAGGGAAAAGACCTGATATCTCCAAAATTAGAAAAAGGACCAGATATATTTATTGAAATTGTAAAGAAAATAATTCCGAGACAAAATAATGTCAAAGTAGTTTTAACCGGGAAGAGACGGCAATACATAATTAGTAAATTAGAGGAGTTAGAAATTCCCTTTAGTTATTTTGAAATGGTCACTTTTGAAGAACTTAACGAACTCTATAATATTTTAGATCTATATGTTGTAAGCTCTAGAGTTGAAGGAGGTCCACAGTCTATAATGGAATGTGCAATTTCAAAAACACCAATAATTTCAACAAACGTAGGTATATCGACAAAAATTTTAAATAAAGAGTCTATCTATGATCCCTCTAATTTTTTAGAAGCCAAGCCAGATATTATTTCTGCCTTCAATAATGTACAAAAGTACAAAACTACTGTGTGGACTAAAGAGTATAAAGATTTTTTTAACAGTTTATGAAAATTAGTATTGGAGCAGAAATAAAAAAGGGCCCGTTTGGGGGTGGTAATAGTTTTGTGAAAAATCTTACAGAATCCCTAGAGTTTAATGGACATTCCGTGGTGCATGATTTAAAAGATACAGATATAGATATTGCAATATTAATTAATCCTTTAATTACTTCAGAAACATCTACGTTTAGCAGTTTTGATATAGACTATTATCAAAAATTCGTTAATTCTAATTTAATTTCTGTTCAAAGAATAAATGAATGCGATGAAAGAAAACAAACAAATTATGTAAATAAGCAAATTATTAAACATAACATTAATATAGATTTCAACTTTTTTGTCAGTGAATGGATCAGGGGGGTGTTTATAGGTACGAATCTCTACAAGAAACCATATAAGGTGATTATGGGAGGACCGGATAATCAAATTTTTAAAAATAAAAATTTGATTAAGTTAAGCCATGATGAAAAAATAAAAATAGTTACGCATCATTGGAGTTCCAATTACTTAAAAGGTTTTGATATCTATAAACAATTAGATGAACTATTACTAACTAATGAATGGGGCTCCAAATTAGAATTTACATATATTGGTAATTTACCTGAAAATGTCTCTTTTAAGAAAACTAGGTTAATCCCAGCTTTAAACGGAAACGAATTAGCAAATGAGCTTAAAAATCATCACATTTACATTACTGCTTCTAGGAATGAGCCATCCGGAAATCATCACATGGAAGCTGCAATGGTTGGACTTCCTTTACTCTATATTAAAAGTGGAGCAATTCCAGAATACTGCAATGGATTTGGAGTTGAATTTATGGAATCAAACTTTGTAGACTCTCTTAGGGCTATTATTAACGACCATTCAAAATACGCTAACAATTTAAAAGATTATCCTTACAGTTTTGATTATGCTTATAACCAAATTATTGAAAGCTTTAATTTTTTAATTGATAATAGGGAAAAACTTAAAGCAAAAAGAAAAAAATTAAGCAAATCAAGTATATTGATTAATTACAACTTCTATAAATTAAAAAAAATTATTCACCAAAGAAAAATTCAACTTATGAAATTTGTAGGTTATCATAAGAAAAGAATTTTTAAATGAAGGTATTAATCACAGGAATAACAGGTCAAGATGGGTATTACCTATCAAAACTTTTACTTGATAAAGGCCACTCAGTTTATGGATTAGTTAGAAGAAGTTCTAATATTAATACCGTTAGAATTGATAGTTTAATTGCAAAGTATAACAATACTGATAAATTAAATTTATTTTACTCTGACCTAATAGACTCCTCATCCTTGACAAACTTAATTAATAAAATTAAACCAGATGAAATTTATAACTTAGCTGCTCAATCTCATGTAGCGGTGTCATTTAAAAATCCAATTTACTCAACTAGTACATCTAATTTAGGTGCAATAACATTGCTGGAGTCATTAAGAAATTTAGAAAAAAATGTAAAATATTATCAAGCATCATCATCAGAGATGTTTGGAGGTGCCAATAGAGAAGTGTTGAATGAAGATTCACCTTTTGACCCAAAAAGCCCATATGCAGCCTCTAAAGTTTTTGCACACAATATTACAAAACTTTATAGGGAGTCATATGGAATATTTGCAGTAAATGGAATTTTGTTTAACCACGAATCTCCATTAAGGGGTGAAACTTTTGTAACAAGAAAAATTACAAGAGCTGTTGGGAGAATTTATTACAAATTACAAAAAAAACTTACTTTGGGAAATTTAGAAGCATCAAGAGATTGGGGTTTTGCAGGAGATTATGTTGAAGGAATGCATTTGATGATGCAACACGATAAACCTAAAGATTGGGTATTAGCTACAGGTGAGAGTCACTCAGTTAAAGAATTCGCAGAAAAGGCATTTAATGAAGTGGGGTTGGATTGGGAAGACTATGTTGTAACTTCTGAAAAGTATTATCGGCCAAATGAAGTACATTACTTGCTTGGAGATTCTAAAAGAGCTAGAGATGAACTTGGGTGGTCACCCAAGGTCAATTTCTCTTCTTTAGTAAAGAAAATGGTTGAAAGTGACTTAAAATTAGCAGAAAGAGAAAAAGTTTTAATTGAAAAAAATTTACTAGAACCTACTTGGGAACACTCATCAGTCTAGGTTATTTTTATACCATCTATAAGTTAACTCTATTCCTTTATCCAGAGAATATTTTGGTTTCCAACCTAAACCAAACAACTTTGATGAGTCAAGCAGTTTTCTAGGGTTACCGTCAGGTTTAGAATGGTCAAACAAAATCTCTCCTTCGTAGCCAATATATTTTTTAATCAGATTTGTTAAAGCTGAGATACTTGTCTCTTCGCTACTCCCTACATTGTATATACCACTTGTAATCTTATTATTCATTAGAAATATTATCGCATCAGCTAAATCCTCAACAAACAAGAATTCTCGTAGAGGAGTACCCGTACCCCAAACATGAAATTGATTTTTATTCTTAATTTTAGACTCATGCATTCTGGAAATAAGTCCCGGGATGACATGGCTTCCATCATTTGAAAAGTTATCATTTGGTCCGTATAAGTTGGTAGGCATTAGATTAAGAACTTTATGACCATATTGTTTCTCAAGAGAATCTCCTAGTTCTATAGCTGTCAATTTTGCCATAGCATAAGGTGAATTTGTTGGTTCGAGTTTTCCTTCCATCAAATAAGATTCTTTTATGGGGTTAGGGGCATTTAAAGGATATATACAGCTACTTCCAAGATTTATAATCTTTGTTTCTGGAAGATCGATTAAAGATTCAAAAATATTAATATTTATTTTTAGATTATTAATTAAAAATTGTGACCTGTAGGTATTATTTGCAACGATTCCACCAACCATAGCAGCACAATTTACTACAATTTCAGGTTTAAACATTTCAATTACTTTTTTTGTTTGATCAATATGGAATAAATCTGTATCTTTTCTGTTCGAAGCAAATATTTCATTTTCAGAATTTTTTTTAAGTTGACGTACAAGAGAGCTTCCAACGAGTCCGTTGCTACCAAAAACTAATATTTTCATATTCTCATCCTACTTATATTTGTAATCAATTTATTTTGATAAAGATATATAAATTTGATTGTAATCTTCTAATATTTTTTCTATTTTAAAAGATTTGTTTACTTTGTTTATTGCATTTGTACTTATATCTTTTGC
>Ga0222714_10001103_pt1 | contig 30534 bp, 35 predicted proteins | sample C33_3DmetaG_FD_165048 | JGI IMG/M metagenome (GOLD analysis project Ga0222714, IMG submission 165048) | Estuarine water microbial communities from San Francisco Bay, California, United States - C33_3D | ecosystem: Environmental > Aquatic > Marine > Unclassified | place: USA: California... | reverse complement strand
TTCCATATGCAGGTGTTCAAGCGATTATCACGTATTATCGCGACCTTATTTCCCGTAAAGTTGATACAAAATAAACTGCACGAATTTTTTGGGTAAGATGCGATTTAAGAATTGTAAAAATTGATAAGAAAAACCAATCGTTATTGAAACGGGAGGATTTATTTTCATGATAATTTTCTTAACGGCACGAAAAACGCTATGCGTAGGCATGCCACTTTTTTCATCCGCTTCCATACGTTGAATAGAACGCTGAATGCGTTCATAGTATGGCGATTCTTTTTGATAGACAGTGACGCGGTTTGCACTAAATTGGGATTGCGTATCCCCGGGTTTAATCGTGACTACGCGAACTCCGAATGGTTTTAACTCATTGCGTAATCCTTCACTGTATCGCTCCAGCGCGGCTTTGGATGCGGAATAAAACGTTTGAAAAGGAATGGCTAGATCGCCTGCGACCGACCCCACATGAATAATATAACCACGCGCATCTTTGATCATCGGCAAAAGCAGACGATTTAAACGATCAATTGCAAGCACATTCAAGGCCAAGGTTTTTTCAAAAGCATCGTCCGGTAATTCTTCAACCGAACCACCATAACCTAATCCAGCATTTTGAATGACCACATCAAGTTGGAGACTGACTTTTTTAAAAGCATCTGGGAGTTTAGATATCGCTTCTTTATCGGTTAAATCGCACGAAAAAAACGTAAACGTGAACGGTTCTATTGGTTGACTTCGCGCGACGCCAATCACACGGTGACCCCACTTTTGTAAACGTTGGGCAAGATCAAAACCGATGCCTTTTGAAGCACCGGTCACGAGAATCGTTAATGGTTTTTTAACGGACTTCATGGAGAAGGGCCATGACCTTTTCATCTTCCATCGGAATTTCTGCAAGCGTTTGGGCAATAATGGCAACGGCTTCATCAATGAGTTCTTTAGTATGCGTCGCAGTGTAACTCGTGCGAATTAAGCATTGACCTTCCGGAGCGGCGGGTGGAATAACAGGATTCACATAAACACCTCGTTTATAAAGTAATTTTGCAATCACAAAGGTGCGTAGCATCGTGTAGGTGTAGATGGGAATAATCGGGGCAACGGAGTCATTTGCTAAAGGCAGATTTTTTTCGAGCATTTTTTGACGCGTGTAAGCCGAAATGTCTCGTAAAGCTTGAGGACGCTCAGGTTCAGCTTCAAGAATCTTAAGGGATGCGAGCGCACTGGCCGCTGAGGCAGGGGTGAGAGCGGCTGAAAAGATAAACGGACGCGATTTATGTTTCACAAAATTGACAACTTCCTTCTTCGCCACCATAAAACCACCAATCGAAGCAAGTGATTTAGAGAAGGTGGACATAATGAGGTCTACCTCGTCATGTAGACCAAAATGTTCTGCGGTTCCTCGGCCTTTGGCCCCAAGAACGCCAAATCCATGAGCATCATCGACCATCACGCGAGCGTTATATTTTTTGGCTAATCGAACGATTTCAGGTAGATTGGCAATATCCCCTGACATTGAAAATACGCCATCGGTGACGATGAGTTTTCCGGCCTGAGGATCGGCTTCTTCAAGCAATTTTTCTAAATGGGCCATGTCGTTATGGTGAAAACGAACACTCGATGCAAAACTTAAGCGAATGCCATCATAAATACACGCATGGTTTTCCCGATCAGAAAAAATAATATCGCCTCGACCTGCAATGGCAGAAATGATCGCCAAGGTTGATTGAAATCCACTCGGAAAGGTTAACGCCGCTTCTTTTTCCATGAAACGAGCCAATTCTTCTTCCAGTTCCAAGTGTAAATCTAATGTTCCATTTAAAAAGCGAGATCCCGAGACACCCGATCCATATTTTTTAACGGCATCCACGGTAGCGGCAATCACGCGATCATCCCCGGTTAATCCTAAATAATTATTCGATCCAATCATCACTCGGCGTTTGCCTTCCATCGTGACAACAATATCTTGTTTACTTTCTAGGGCATGAAAATAAGGATAAATACCCAAATCAATGGCGTTATCTACATCTTTAAAGTCATATGCTTTTTTAAATAAGTCCGCCATCGTGAGGTTCTCCTGGTTAGACAAGGTGGTCTTTAATGGTTAAATCATAGCATTTTTTCGTTATTTTAGGTATATTTTTGAGTAGAAGGAAACACGGTTATGAAAAAGAAAATAGACGTTTCTCATTTAACACCTTTTCAGAAAAAAGTCACACTTGAAAATGCCACAGAACCTCCCTTTGATAATGAATATTGGGATCATTTTGAAAAAGGTTTATACGTCGATATTATTACCGGAAAACCCCTCTTCACTTCGGAAGATAAATTTGATTCTCATTGTGGCTGGCCGAGTTTTTCAAAACCCATTGAAGCCGATGTCATCCTCGAGCATCGTGATTATTCCTACGGCATGATTCGTACGGAAGTTCGTTCCGAGGACTCGGATGCCCATTTAGGCCATGTCTTTGATGATGGTCCTCGCGATCGCGGTGGTTTGCGTTACTGCATTAACTCCGCATCAATTCGTTTTGTTCCGTTTGAAGAACTTGAAGCCCAAGGCTATGATGAATACTTACACCTCTTCAAGGAAGAATAACCATGAATAACATTGATTTAATGATTGTTGAATGGATTCAATCCTTTCGTAACGATTTTTTCGATGACTTTTTCCTTTTTATTACAGAATTTGGTGACGAAACGGTCTTTTTAATCGTCGCAGCTATTTTGTATTGGACGGTTGATAAACGCTTCGCCCAACGGTTTATTTTGTTTTTCCTTTACAGTGCTATCCTTAATGGGGTTTTAAAATTTCTCACCCATCGTCCACGACCGCATGTTGCTTCTCCGGAGACCGTGGTTTTAGTTGGAGAGGGAGCGGGGGGAACTTCCTTACCGAGTGGACATGCGCAAAATAGTGCCATGATGGGGCTTGTTCTTGCAGAAAAACCGCTTTTCTTACCCCGCTTTTGGTCAACCTTTTTAACCATAATGGTTGGATTGGTCATGCTTTCTCGTCTTTATTTAGGTGAACATTACTTAAGTGATGTTCTATTTGGTTTAGCGATTGCTTTTAGTTTTTATACGTGGGCCAATACCTTCTTAAAACGACGCAAACTTCCTACATGGGCCCCTTGGCTCGGCGTATTACTGCTAGCCCCTCTTACCTTCCTTGCGAATAACAAAGATTTGTATGTTGCATTGGCGACAATTATTGGGGTTCAATGGGGACTTCCTTGGGAGATAAAACACATTAATTTTCAAGAAAAAACCACCAAAAAGAACGCTCTGTTACGCATTCTTGTTGGCATTTCCGTTGCCTTATTGATCCGCATTGGGTTAAAAGAGATTTTTTCACTTGGACTTTATTCTGCTGATGCAGAACTTAACCCTCTGCTCACCGATCATTTATTAGATTTTGTTCGCTATTTCGCCATTACGTTATGGATGACGATTGGCGCACCTTGGTTCTTTAAACGGTTTCTTTCAACACCGGCGGCTTAACGCCCGCTTTCATCATCGGTCGGTTAATCCAATAAAGCATGCCAAAGATCAGCATGCCAAGACCACTTCCAATCATTAACCAATCGATGGGAATGAGATCCGCAAGCGGTCCAAAAACAAGAATACCTATCGGCATTGCGATGGAGTTAATCATCGTCATGATACTCATCACCCGACCCATGTATTGTTTTTCCACTTGTTCTTGAATGATGACATTGGTGGGGGTGTTATAAAATGGTAAGACAATCCCTTGAAAAAGCATGGCAACACCATAACCATAAAAATTATTTAGTATGCCTAAGGAAAATACACCAAGACCCATCAACGAAATCGCTAATCCCGCCATCACAATGCGATTTTTAAAACCACCCCACCAGGCAACAAGGCCACTGCCAATCACCATGCCTGAGGAAAAAGCGACCTCCACGACCGTCAAGCGAATGTACTCCGTTTCTATCCCTTGAAAATCTCGAACGACATGAAGAGGCGATAAAAACGCGACGGGAGAAACTAAAAATAATACAAAGAAAAGATAAATAAAAAACGGAATTAGGAAGCGATGCGTCTTAATGTAAACTAGACCCTCTTTAAAATCACGGAGACCTTCTCCTTTGATGCGAACGTGTTCTTCTCGGCCATGTTTAGGAATTTTTACAAAAATTAATAGTGTTCCAACGCCTAATATAGCCGTTAAAAAATCAATGTAAAATAATGAACCTATGTCAAAGGTGGCAATTAAAATGGCCGCAAGGACAGGGGCTAACACATTAAAAGCAGATTCTATGCCCGATTGTATGCCCCGTATGCGCATCAGATGTTCTTGAGGAATCATTAAAGGAATCGAAGCAGAAATGGCAGGCCCATGAATGGCTTGACCAATACCGCGGATAAATGTGACCACGATTAGCATCCAAATTTCAACTTCCCCGAGGGTAAATAAGATAGCGACAAAAAAAGTGACAAGCGCTATGGATAAATCCGCCGTAATGATTAAAAATTTACGGTTAAGTCGATCAGCCCACACCCCTGCAAAGGGGGAGAAAATAAGCAAGGGTAAAAAGGAAGCAACGATTGAGATGGATAAAATTAACCCCGATTGTGTTTCTAAATTGATATACCAAAAGATCGCAAATTGTACGAGCAGTGACCCGACAAAGGAGATCATTTGGCCCGTAATAAAAAAAGTAATATTACGCTTCCAGGAGGATGAAATCATTAAAAAATTCCTTTACTTAATTGCCAGTCTTTACGAAGAATGGCATACAAATACGCGTCTTGTAAGCCGTTATTCGAACGGTAATATTGCCGTAATAAACCTTCTTTTTGCATACCGCATTTTTCCATAACTCGGCCACTGGCAGGATTTTCAATCGCATGATGCCCTTCGATTCGATTAAAACCAACGACGCCAAATGCATGATCAAGAATCGCTTGCAATGATTCTGTAACATAGCCTTTTCCCCAAAACGGTTTCGCAAGTGCATAACCCACTTCCCCTCGTAGAAAAGGATCGGAAATAGAATGAATGGATATCGTTCCAATGAGTTGTCCACGTTGGAGTTGAATCCCCCAAATATAAAATTTAGGATCAGGGTAGTTGCTAATCCAATAGCTCAAGATACGTTTGGTTTCATCCAATGATGTATGGGGTCTCCATGACAAATATCGGACCACATCCATATCGGTTGTCCATGAGGTATACATGACCTCCGCATCCGAAAAGGATAACGGTCTCAACCGTAATCTCGGTGTCTCAAGAAGGAGGGTACCTGTGTGATTCATAAACTACGATCGAACACGTCCAAACCATCGATGATTACGTCGTATGGGAGCATGTTCCCTTCTAGTGTAGCAAAATTTTGAAAGGTTAAGGTGATGACCCCCGCATCAAGATGATAAACCGGAATGGAAATCAATCCTATTTTTTCAAGACGATGAATTTTAAACACCCTCGTACCTTGGTGCAGGGAAAACACAGGCGTTTGAAAAGGATCTCTCTCAATGGTGACTTGAAAACCTTGAATTGATAAACGAAATGTCCCTAATGCAATTGGTTTTTCCAGGGTAACAGATAAAGTTTGTCCAATTTCAGAAAAACGAAGAGAATCATCTTCCAATTGGGCTGTTGTTTCAGCATTGAAGGGTGAGAAAGTTAACGAAAATATGTTGACTCCATCATTAGTAAATATCCCCAACACAAAAAGGGGAACGATGAGAAGAAAATGAAAGAATGTTCTACGCTTGATAAGATTTTTTCTCAACGTTTGGGAAATACTCTTTTTCAAAGGTTAAGTGAGCGCGGCGTGTATCTAACGGAACAATCATACGCTCGATCAGTTCACGACGATTTCTTAGATGGGGAGGGAGTGCAAGCCGTTCGCCAAGATGCTCAAGATCTTCTTCGTCATCGATAAATCCTGGACCATCAGTAGCAAATTCAAATAATATATTGGGATATAAACGGGAATAGAGTGACTCAAAATAAAAGCGGTTAACATAGCCGGAATTCGGAATTTTCTTTTCATTAAAGTAAATGCGCCATTCGTGTAAGGTGTCCTGATCGGGAATGCGGAAAGCGACATGATGAACCGTGCCAAATCCGGGTTGTGCTTGGGGAAGAAAGCGTTGAAAATCGACAATCACACTTCCCCCATTACCACCTTCACCCATTTCAAATAAGCTTAAGCTTTCCTCTTTTTTGATGAAGCGCATACCAAGGTGATTCACAAGACGATCATTCATGATATCGGGATGACTGACACGAAGAAAAATAGGACCTAGTCCTAAAATGGCATATTCGTTTGGAACTGGACCTTTTTTCCATGGTTGTCCGGAAGGGATTCCCGGAACATTTTCATCGGAAACCAACGCGTAAAGTTGTTCATCAAAATCTTGGAAATATAAAAATTTACGACCAAAGATCGATTTTATGGGTTCGTGTTTAATTTGGTAATGGGTTAATCTTTTTTCCCAATATGATAACGCTTCATCATCGGCGACACGAAAGCTTGTGCGATAAATTTCATTCGTGCCATGGCGCGCTTTTTGGATTCGAGGAAAATGGAAAAACGTCATGTCCGTTCCTGCATTCCCTCCTTCATCGGCAAAAAATAAATGATAAGCTTTGACATCATCTTGATTGACGGTTTTTTTCACTAAACGCATCCCTAAGGCATAGGTAAAAAATTTATAAATATCTTGTGCTGAACTTGTTACCGCTGTGACGTGATGAATGCCGTATAACTGACGCATAAAAATTCTCCTTTATTCTAAAGATAAATCGCCAAGGACAAAGAAACTCAATTGAGCCTTGACCAAACTTTGGTTATTTTGATTAAAAAACTCTACCGTCGTGCGCATGATTGAACGTCCTCGATGAAAGACAAAACCCTTTGCAGTAATAAGGGTATCCGCCGTCCCCATCTTCAGAAAAGAGATACTCATATCCGTGGTAACAACTCGTTTTCCTAAAGATAACGTTGCAATCGCTCCTACCACATCGACGAGGCCCGCTAATGCACCCCCGTGAATGGCACCATAACGATTCATGGAAACGTCATTGGGTTTCCAATTTATTTCCACCGAACCGGGTTCAAGATGAGTGATATGCGGTTGAATCCAATGATCAAATGTTTGCGATTCACCTTTGATTGAGTAGTATTGTTTAATTTTTGTTAAGATTTCCTGGTTCATGCCTTACTAAAAGCATATTGAATGCATGCTTTCCTCTCATCACTATAATAAACAATATGAAACAAATTGTATGGATTAAGACGCTACTACTTTTCACGCTTGTAAGTTGTGGAACTGCCGTTTCTTCAATGTCAATTCAATCTGAAAATCTATCCTCCCTTGACCCAACTTCACTGACTTCGGAATTTTCTTCAGAGTTAATTAGTGTGAGTTCGGAAGAATTAATGCCTAGCTTAACGACAAAATGGGCAACTTTGTTAAGTATCCCCGAAGCGAATTATACCGAAACCAATTTAGAGTTAACGAACGAATTTATATCAGTAGATATCATTGAAGTTGCGGCTATCTATTCCCAAAATGATGCCACCTTTTATGGATTAGTGTATGAGGCAAATGTTTTAGGTAACGGGGGACGAATTCGTTTTCGTATCGGAATCGTTGATGAAACCTTTGCAGGTTTTAATGTTGTCACTCATAGCGAACATACAAGTTTTGGAATGAAAATCATTAACGCTTTAAATACAGGACTTGTGGGTCAACCGGCCACGTACGAAGCAGCTGTCAATGTCTTAATTACCAAAAACGTTTCAGTCACTAACATTACAGAAACCTACAGTGCAATGTACCCCGCTATTGATGCAATGGTAAACCACGCCATGCAATTTCAGGCTTGAAAAAACTTATTCCGTTTTTTGCTTTCATCTTATTACTAGGTTGTACACCAAGTACACCATCCGCATGGAATGATTTCCTTAATCTTCCTCAGCATGAAATCCTTCTTTTAGAAGTCCCTAAAAATTTAAATAATTTAGGAATTGAGGAAATCATTTTTGCTGCCGAAGAAAATACGATTACCCATTATGGTTATGAAGCATCCGTTCATGGTAATCATGCGACGGTTAAAATTCGTTTTCGCCTTGTTGTAACGTCAAATGAAATTACCCATTTTTCCGTTCTCCAACATCAAGAACATGCCGGATTTGGTGTGATATTAATCGAGGCTCTCGAAGCTAATATTATTGGATTAAGTCCACAGTTAAGTGCCATTGAAAACGTATTACAAACGACCGCTGTACCCAACACTGCATTGACCGAAACCTATGACGGTATGATGCCTGCGATCGATGCAATGCTACTTCACGCCGCTCAACTCTTCGCATAAAATAACATCAGAGGTAATCGTTTATGCCAAAACCATACATTCCACCGATGAAAGGCCAAAAGTCACCTTTTCAACCCGGACAAGCCAATAACATTAAACCTCAACAACCAAAAATTCAAAAACCAACCAATCGTCGTCCAGCAGGTCGCAACGGTTAAAAATTTTACACATCTCCTCGTTGCCTAATTCCTATTTTTTCTTTATGCTTATGAAAAGATGGAACGAATTATTATTGGGATCGCCGGCGGTACCGCTTCAGGAAAAACCACGTTAAGTGATGTTCTTCACCGAGAATCAGGACCACAAAACTCGGTCATTTTAAAATTTGATAATTATTATCGCGATCGCCAAGATCTTCCTTTTGAACAAAGAGCCCAACTCAATTATGACCACCCCGACGCGTTTGATATTCCTTTATTAGTTCACCATTTAACTGCCTTAAAATTGGGTAAAACCATTGAGCAACCTACGTATGATTATGTTAAACACATACGGGCCAAAGAAACCATCGTGACACCTTCAGCCCCTGTCATCATTCTTGAAGGTATTTTAGTCTTTGCAATTTCTGAACTTCTTCAACTGATTGATTTCAAAATTTATGTTGATACACCGTCAGACATTCGAATTCTTCGTCGGGTTAAACGCGACATTGAAGAACGAGGAAGAACGTTTGATTCCGTGACCGAACAATATTTATCCACAGTTCGTCCGATGCATGACCTCTTTGTAGAACCATCAAAGACCCACGCGGATATTATTGTTCCTGAAGGAGCATTTAACCCAAAAGCAACGGACCTTTTATTAACAAAGGTCGCTGCCTTGGTCGCTGAATTTAAACAAAGTCATTAAGGAAGCATCGCTTGGCGATGGGCTTCTTCAATCACTTTTCTGACGCGTTCAAATTCGTGGGGATCATTAAGTTCTTTTAACTCTAAAAATAATACTTTTTTCGCAGGAACTTTATAGTTTTTATAAATACGTTTTAACACATCATAGTAATGGTCATAATGAAAATTCAAATAGTCTTCTTGACCTTTTTCAATCGTGCGTCCACGTTTACGTACATAACCAAACAATTCCTCTTTAGGACGAACTAAAATCACTTGTAAATCAAGATCAGGTAAACGCTTTAAGTGGGCGTCTGCAATCGCATACGTTAAGGCCACTTCCATGGCGGTCATAAAGCCCTCTAAACGAAGCATTTCTGCAAAGACAAGATTGGAATAAAGGGTTGAATCACAAATAACATTCGGTAAATCTTTTGTTTTCCACATTAATAAAAAGAGGGCACTGTAAAATGCATTTTGGGATAGCAAGGCAAACGTTTCTTTATCTTCATAAAAATACGGAAGATACGGGTTATTTTCGACAGGCTCCTCCAAAAGGGGAAACCGATAATAATCGGAAAGCATCTTGGCCAAGGTCGACTTTCCCGAACCAATTGGTCCTAATATTCCTATCCGCATAAAACTTACCTCTATTCAAAAATCATTATATCGAAAATACCCTATTTTCGATACGTGAATCGTTAGCCTAAATCGATTTTTTTACCTTTAATTTTGAAGATGACTGCTTCACAAATGTTTTTCGTATGATCACCGGCACGTTCTAACGTTCGAATCATATTAAACGTATCTAGAACACTCATAATATTTTCTGTATTGGCAATCTTTGGTATATCATTAAAAGCACGTTTTAATTTGGCATCAATGAGTTGATCTTGATTGGATATTTCAAACGTTTTTTCCAAGACAGGGGAAAAAAATAAATCTGTTGCCGCAATAAACATTTTTATAAAATTGGCATACATATCATCAATGTAATCTTTAAAGGGTACATACATGGGTTTGGCAAGGATGATAAACTCAGAAATGGTCTTGGCGTAATCCCCAATTCGCTCGACATCATTGGCTACTCGAATCATCGCCATTGTGGAGCGTAAGTCTTTTGCAACCGGTGCTTGCGTAGCTAAAAATGTGAGAACCGATTCGTTAATAATTTCATCAAGGTTATTAACTTGCTCATCCCGTTTAATCACAGCGAGTGCTCGCTTTGTATCCATGGATTTGAGCGCAACTTGGACATCTTGGTGCATACTAAGCACCAAGGAGATCATTTCTTGAAGATTTTTTTCAATTTCTTTAATTTGATTTTCAATTAGGGTTACCATAGTTGCCTCATTTCTAACCGAATCGACCGGTAATATAACTTTCTGAACGTGGATCTTTTGGCGTAGAGAAGAACGATTTTGTATCGCCCACCTCGATTAAGTCACCAAGAAGGAAGAACGCTGTTTGATCCGAAATTCGTGCGGCTTGCTGCATGGAGTGGGTAACAATCACAATCGTATAATGTTGCTTTAATTGTACTATAAGTTCCTCAATTTTCGCGGTGGCAATCGGATCAAGCGCAGAGGTTGGTTCATCCATTAACAACACTTCAGGATTCATCGCGAGCGCACGAGCGATGCAAAGCCGCTGTTGTTGCCCTCCGGAAAGTTCTAGGGCCGATTTGTTTAATCGATCTTTCACTTCTTCCCATAACGCCGCATCTTCTAATGCTTTTTTAACAAGGGCATCCATTTCTTTCTTTTCATAATGACGTTGGCAGCGAGGTCCATAGGCGATGTTGTCATAAATCGACATCGGGAAGGGATTGGGTTTTTGAAAAACCATACCGACGCGTTTACGAACGTCAATGACATCGGTTTTTTTATCATAAACATCTAACGATCCAAATAGGACTTGTCCGCGAATTGTCACATCGGGAATTAAATCATTCATCCGGTTCAACGTTCGTAAAAACGTGGATTTCCCACAGCCAGAAGGACCAATTAAAGCCGTCACACTATGGGAATCAATGGATAAATCAATGTTCTTTAGTGCATGATTTTTCCCGTAATAGAGGTTGAGGCCTTTTACCACAAATGTTTTTTCCATATTAAACCTGGGCTCCTAACCGACCCTTTAAAAAGCGATAACTAATAAATTTGATAAGGAGGTTAAGAATTAACACAATCCCTAAAATAATGATGGCAATGGTTGAAGATAGGGCAATATTAGCAGGTTCATCCGTCATCATTGAATAAATATGAACTGCAAGAGATGTCGATTTATCCGTTAAAGTGACCTCATCTCGAATAATCGATCCCACGGCAAAAATAAGCGCTGCCGACTCACCTACGATGCGACCAATGGCTAATAAGGTGGATGCTAAGATTCCCGGTAAGGCATTAGGAACCACGACTTTAAACGTGGTTTGGGTTTGACTAGCACCTAATGCGAGGGAGGCATAACGATAATCATTCGGTACGACACGTAAACTTTCTTCGGTGGTACGAATAATCACAGGGAGTAAAATAACCGCCAACGTCATGGCACCAGAAATAAGATTACCTCCTGTTGCCGGTGAATTCGTATTCGCGGTGAGCGAAACAACAAGGGGAACAAATACGGCTAAACCGAGGAGTCCAAAAATTATGGACGGCACGCCGGTAAGAATTTCGATAAAGGAACGGATAATCCGTGTTGCCTGATCCTTTTTTGCGTATTCATTGAGGTAAAGGGCCGCGCCGATTCCAATCGGTAGGGCAAACAAAAGCGTTAATCCGATGAGCCATAATGTCGTAATCAATGACCCACGAATGCCACCTCCTTTGGTTGTCACTTCGAGTTCAAAAATCGAATTAGAGCTGTCGAGTTCTTGAATCATGCGTTCCGCACCTCGACGCGCTAATGAAGTTGCCCGATCATTATAAGATATTTTTGAAATGAGATATTCTTTCAGCAAAGGAAATTGCTCCGGTCCCACCGCTGATTTATTCACAAGCGTTTCAAACGGAGAATCAGGATGAATATAAGCGATGATAATGGAAGGTTGGCCTAAGAGATCAACCCCTTCTTCAATTCCCAAACCCCACTTCTGTGAATAATAAACATTGTCTTCAAGCGATTGCATCGCGGGAAAATTGCCAGGTTCTTCATAACGTTCGATGGTCGCTAAATACACATTGGATTCATAATCATACGTTAATAAATCCACATTCATTAAACTCCAACCTTGATTAAATAAAAACACTAAAATCGCGCCAAGGGTAAGAAAAGAAACGGAGGAAAAAAGATACGTCAGTGACTGTAATAAGCCATCAATCCACAAACGAAGTGAAAAAGGCTTACGCATACATACGACCCACTTTGCGTTTGATAAAGTTTAAGGTTAAATTGGTTAATAAAATGATAACCATCAAGACAAGTCCAATGGAGAAACGTATCGTGTAATCCAAACCCACCGTTTCTTTCATCCCTAATAACATCGTGGATGTTAACGTCGCAGTGGTGTCAAATAAGTTAAAGGTAATTCCAGAACGGCGTGATCCCGCGACTAACGCAACCGCGGTAGCTTCACCAAGCGCACGACCTACGCCAAGAATGGCAGCTGTGAAAATCCCAGATTTAGCCGCAGCAAGAACAACTTTAAATTGCGTTTGGGTTTGCGTAGCACCTAAAGCGAGCGATCCTTGAATTAGACTTTTATCGACCGATCGAATCGCCACTTCCGCGATGACGGTCATTGTAGGAATAATCATGATTGCTAAGACAATCACGGTCGATAAAACCGAAAAACCTGCCGCTGATTGCACCCCAAATGAAACCGATAGATTATAAACCACATTTAAAATAAAACCCGCACCAAATAATCCATAAACTATCGAAGGAATTGCTGCGAGAATTTCAATGATCGTTCGTAACAAATTTCCAAGCCATCTCGGGGCGATTTTGGCAATAAAAAGTGCGGTTAAAGTTGCGATCGGTGCCGCAATCAATAATGCTAAAAAGGCATTGTATAATGTGCTGATAATTAAGTAGCCGATGCCGTAAGCATTTGATAAAAAGGTGGGACCATCTAAATAGACAATACCTGTCAGAAATCGTAATAAATTGACTTGTCCTAAGCCATCGTTATCCGAGATAAAGGGAGTAATGCCCCGCTCAAAGATGACAATGACAATCAGTACGATAAAAGATGCAGATAAAATCGCTGTTCCAAACAAGATATTTTCAACAATTTTATCAACCACTTTTTTTAAAGTATTTTTTGATTTCATAAGTTTTTTTAACAACAAAAATTATACCGAGACCACTAAGGTCCCGGTATAACATTAATGTAAATAATTGTTAAAGCGCGGCTTCTGCATCCAAAGCATCTTGCCATGTCCGAATCGGATTGGCCGCTGCTTTTTCATACATACGTTTTAATAGATCAGCATCGACATTGCTTAAGGGATTGTCATTGTGAACAATCGCCACAATGGCATCCCAGGCTAATTGTCCAAGTTGTTCAGAGGGAAGTGCGGTTCCATTAAGATCGACTTGTTCGGCAGCGGTAAAGTTACGTGAGGCAAATCCAACGTCCTTACCTACTGCTTCGTCTTTCTGAGCACCATTAGTACGTTTCCAAGCATCCCCCGAACCAGTGTGTTCGTGTTCAGCTACAAAATTTCCGCATCGTGGACGGAAGGAAGCAGTCACAGCTTTTGCGACTTTTTCAATGGAATCCGATCCACCGAAACGAACCGTGATCGCAGAGTTATCTTGATCACAGACGGGATATTGGGATTTAATATCATCCCAACGGGTATTGGTTGCTAAGGCTACAGCTCCGGCACCCGCAATCGTATCTTCACCTTCAATGGTGGTCATAAACGCGACAAATGCTTTGGCAATATTTTCAACCGTGTCTGATGGGAAATCACCATCGGCACGTAACATCCAATTAAACGGACGTTTTAACCCATAAGAATTATCTAAAACAGTATCTTCACTCGCTTCGATTCCATTAAAGGTTAAGCCTTTCACATTGGCATTAAGCGAAGATAATGACACGTAACCGATACCATATTTGTCCGATCCACTCATGGCGGTTAAAATCGCGGTGTTATCAGCGATAATAAAACCTTCTGTTAATAAATTGTCATCTTTCGCCGCCGCAGAAAAACCTATGCCACCCATAAATCCATCGCGTGTTCCAGATGTCGTGTCGCGAGTGTAGAGAACAATATTGTTTTCTGCATTGAAGCTCGGAACTTGAGAACTGGCAGTGGATGAGGCAACGCTACTTGAGGTTCCTCCACAGGCGGCAAGTAAGGTGGCAAACCCTGTAAGCCAAATTCCTTTTTTAAAGTGCATGTTCATTCGTTTTCTTTCCTCCTCATGATTCATACAACATTACCATAGAGGATGAAATCGTTAAGATGATGAACTTTAGGTTAAGTTTTGTTAACGCAGGTTGGGAAGACTTAAAATAAAGGTCGTTCCCCGACCTAATTCACTTTTCACTTCGATGGTCCCTTTATGTGCTTCAATGATGGCGCGCGTAATAGCCAATCCCAAGCCACTGCCACCTTCAACGCGATTACGAGCGAAGTCCGTCCGATAAAATCGATCAAAAATGCGTGGAAGGTTTTGAGGTTCAATACCTGCACCAGAATCGGAAAAGATGATAATCGTATATTTATCAGCTATCTCACAATGGATCTTCACGCCGCCTTTTGTGGTATATCGTATCGCATTGGATAGAAGATTAGAAAAAATTTGAAATGTCTTATCACGATCAAGAAAAACAACGGTATGACAGGAGGGGTGAACATCAACCGACAAACCTTTCTCTCGTAGAGAGGTTTGATGGACTTGAAGTACATCTCCAAGTAATTCATCAAAATAAAATTCTGATTTGATTAAGGTAGAAAATAGTTGATTATCGAGTTTAGATAAATTGGTAAGTTCATCCATTAATCGTTGCATTCGTGCAGATTCTTTATCGATAATTTCTAGAAAACTTTGTCGTTCGCGAGGAGATAATTTTGCCCCAGGTCGATTGAGGATATCCGAAGCCCCCATAATCGCCGCCAAAGGTGTTTTTAATTCGTGCGATATGTCGGCCAAAAATTCCGTTTGAACTTGGTCTAAGTTATGTTGATGCGAAATATCCACGGAAAGCACTAACACCCCGAAGAAAGTTGATTCAAATTCTAACCGTATGATGCGTGTTTGGATCCTTTTTTTATCCAAATCCCATTCAAAGGTAGCTCCCGTTTCGATCGCTAAGGATTGTTGCAAACTTCCCCATAATGTCGGATATGATTTTAGTGCATCAATTGTTGTCCATGTGTCACCGATTAAGGCTTTTTGCCGGGACGACGATAAAAAGATTTGACCCGAAGGCAGTACAAGAAAAAATGCTTGATCAAGATGTTTTGTCAGTTGATCCAAGAGAAACTCGTCTTGTAACGATTGACTCGACACAATGGGGATCTTGGGTGGTCCTTCTATCGAGCCAGGCATCCATAAAAATATAATAAAAATAAATGCGGTTAAAAAAAAGATAAATATACTTAAAAAAGTCCCATTATTACGAAAGAAAAAGGTTACTAACAAGGAAATTAAAAGAAAAAATAGTCCGAGCATCACGCGTCCGAGAAGTGTTTTCTTTTCCATGCCTTACATTATATAAGGTTACTTAAGTAATAAGGAATAACCCACACCACGAACCGGTTTAAAGAAACATTCTGCATCAATAAGTTTTCGTTTTAGATTGTAAACATGGACATCAACAATCCGTGTTGTTCCATCATATTCAAAACCCCAAATCGCATTAAGTATGGTATCGCGAGATAAGGCTTGTTCTTTGTTAACGATGAAAAATTTTAGTAAATCAAATTCCATCTTCGTGAGTTCGATGGGTTTTTGATTCACAAACACTTTAAATTGCTTTAAATCTAAAAGAATATTTGAAAAATCGAGGGTATCTTCTTCGTGATTTTTGTCGGGTTGGAAGTGACCGAGTAATGCTTTTACTTGAGCAATGAGTTCACGATTTGAGATGGGTTTTTTTAAATAAAGATCAGCCCCAGAACTTAATCCTTCAATCGCATCAAATTCAGACGTTTTTGCGGTGAGCATGACAAACAAACCTTTATTTTTTTCCGCCCTTAACTTTTTCACTAATTCTAAGCCTGACATGTTTGGAATCATCCAATCAATAATAAAACAATCAAATTTTTCCTTTTGTACCATCCGGTATGCTTCCGTTCCGTTATTCGCGTTTTTAACAACAAATCCGGCGGTTTCAAGGTCAAATTTTAATATTTTAGCTAAAGATGGTTCATCTTCGACGACTAAAATCTTCTTTGCCATGAAGGATCTCCTTTCAATCGGTTTGAAACGATTGTTAAGACCTTATTATCTTAAAGGCATTTTATCAAATAATTGTTAAAGAAATGTAAATTATCTTTCTTCAAAATTTACAATTGGGGGGGAACGCCACTTCGTAAAGCGACTATAATGAAATTAGTCTAGAATCAATTTCTTAATCGGCTATTAAGAAAACGATTCAAAAAGGTATTTTTGTTCAAGGAGGATAACATGAAAAAACTTACCACTGTTGCGATGTTAGCTGTGGCGGGATTTTCCTTGTTGCTTTCTGCATGCGGTACCACATCCTATGAAATCGCCCTTGTCACGGATATTGGTGACATCGACGATAAGTCCTTTAACCAAGGCGCATGGGAAGGTGTGGTTGAATATGCGGAAGCCAACAATAAATCTCACCAATATTACAAACCTGCGGCCGTTGACAACACTGAATATGTCAACACCATCGACTTAGCCGTCGAAGGTGGTGCTAAAGTCATTGTCACCCCAGGATTCTTATTCGAAACACCGATCTTCTTAGCCCAAGATGCGCATCCAGATGTGAACTTCATCTTGTTAGATGGTGTTCCACACAATGCGGATTATTCCGAATTCCGTCAAGAAGATAACGTTTTATCCATTCTTTATGCCGAACAACAAGCAGGTTACTTAGCCGGGTATGCTGCGGTTGCTGATGGCTTTACATCCTTAGGTTTTATGGGGGGTCTTGCTGTTCCTGCCGTTGTTAAATTTGGGGTCGGGTTCTTGCTCGGTGCTCAAGATGCTGCTGCAGACTTAAGTGTTGAAGGTGTGACCTTACGTTACCACTATACGGGTGACTTTGCCGATACACCTAAAAACGCGACAACTGCACAAACCATGTTCCAACAAGGCGTTGAAGTGATCTTCGCAGCCGGTGGTGCTGTTGGTTTATCGGTCATGAAGGAAGCTGAAGCTGCTGGTAAAAAAGTTATTGGGGTTGACGTAAACCAAGGTCCAGGTGGTGCAAACCTCTCGGATACGGTCATCTCCTCTGCGATGAAAGGCTTAGGAACCTCCGTTGTTCAAGCCTTAACCGCGTACTATGATGGTGAATTCCCTGGTGGTGAAGTTTGGGTTCTTGACGCCTCCAATGATGGTGTCGGCTTACCAACTGACGAAGCCTCATGGGGTTTTGAAACCTTCACGGTTGCTGAATACGATGTGATTTATGCAGAGCTTGCCGATGGTGAACGAACCGTTGCTTTAATCGAAGCCAACGGTGGAATCACGGGCGCGACCGAAACAGAAATTCAAGCGTATGATAATGCTGCAGGTAACATTTCTGTTACTTGGGTTGCTTAATACCTAGCCAAACAAAAAGCACAGGGGGTTAAATCCCTGTGCTTTTTAATGTAAAATTTAAACAATGAAACCTGCAAAACGTCCCATCATCGACATGCAACATATCACCAAGGTTTTTCCTGGTATTGTTGCTAATGATGATATTTCTCTTTCCTTGATGGAAGGCGAAATTCATGCGCTACTTGGTGAAAATGGCGCAGGAAAATCAACCCTCATGAGCGTACTCTTTGGTTTGTATACCCCCGAAGGTGGGCAAATCAAAAAGTATGATGATGTCATTCAAATCAAAGATCCGAATGACGCCAATCGTTATGGTATTGGGATGGTCCATCAGCACTTTAAATTGGTCGAAGTATTTACCGTTCTCGACAACATTCTTCTTGGGGCAGAACCGATGGAAAATGCCCTCTTCATTGACCGTAAAAAAGCCAAAGAAGACATTGTGGCACTTTCCAATCGTTACAAATTAAAAATTGATGTTGATGCCAAGATTGAAGATATCTCCGTGGGGATGCAGCAACGCGTGGAAATCCTTAAAATGTTATACCGCAAAAATAACATTCTCATTTTTGATGAACCAACGGCCGTATTAACCCCACAAGAAATCGAAGAATTAATGAAGATCTTGAACGACCTTAAAAACGAAGGCAAGTCCATTTTATTTATTTCTCACAAACTGAACGAAATCATGGCGATTTCCGACCGTGTGACAGTTTTACGGAAAGGGAAAGCAGTGGGAACGTTTATCACCAAAGAAACCACCCCCAAAGCGTTATCCACCCTTATGGTGGGACGTGATATTACGTTTGAAGTGGCTAAAACACCCGTAACTATTGGGGACGCACAACTCGAATTAAGTCATCTTAGTTACATTTCACCCCGTACCAAAAAAGCATTGTTGAATGATGTGTCTTTCTCGGTTCGTTCAGGGGAGATCGTTGGTATTGCTGGCATTGAAGGAAATGGTCAATCCGAATTAGCCTACCTCATTGCCGGACTCCTTCACCCTTCGGATGGTCACATCCACTTAAAAGGGCAAGATATCTCCCATCGTTCCGTTCGTTATCGTAACGATGCAGGACTCGCTCATATTCCTGAAGACCGGCATAAATATGGTTTGATTCTTGATGATCCACTTTTTTCGAATTTATCGATGAAAAAATATCATAAAGAACCGTTTCAAAAAAATGGCATCTTGAATAAAAAAGCCTCCCTTGAACTTGCGGAGTCCTTAATCCATTCCTTTGATGTCCGTTCCGGTCAGGGTATTTATTCACTGACCCGTAGTTTGAGTGGTGGCAATCAACAAAAAGCAATCATTGCTCGAGAAATTGATACGAACTCTGACGTCATGCTTGCGGTTCAATTGACCCGCGGCCTCGATGTGGGTGCGATTGAATACATTCACCAACACATGCTACGGCAACGGGAAGAAGGCAAAGCCATTCTAATGATTTCCTTAGAACTGGATGAAATTATGAAATTATCCGACCGAATTCTTGTGATGTACAACGGTCAAATCGTCGCCGAATTAAAACCCAAACAAACCACGAAAGAAGAAATTGGTCTTTACATGGCAGGAGGACACCCTTCATGAAAAAAGAAGGCTTAACAGGTTCCCTAATTGCCATTAGTATCGGGCTTGTTTTTGGATTGGTTATTATGGTGATTGCCAACCCATTCCAAGCGATACCTGGTTTCTTTACCATGATTGGGGGTTGGCTTATTCACCCGGATTTCTTACGCCGTGTCGGAGATTTATTTTACATCGCCGGTCCATTAATTATGACAGGCTTATCCGTCGGTTTTGCCTTCAAAACAGGATTATTTAACATCGGGGCAACAGGACAATACACGATGGGCATGTTCGCCGGCATTTATGTCGGTGTTTACGGAGACTTTTTCGGACCGACTCAATGGATTTTTGCCTTCCTAGCAGCGATTGTTTTTGGGGCATTATGGGGTTTAATTCCCGGTTTATTGAAGGCGTACTTTAATATCCATGAAGTCATTGCCTCGATCATGCTCAATTATATCGCCATGTACACCGTGAATATGTGGGTGCAAACCAATCCCACCTTATTCAATGTTCAATTTGCAAAAACCGTCACCATCGACGCTAATGCGTATTTACCCACCACTTTCTTGCGCGATATTTTTGCGCGGAGCGGGATTGACATTGGCATTCTTCTTGCGATTGGGTTTTCGCTGCTCATGTATTTTGTCTTAGAAAAAACAACGTTTGGTTATGAACTTAAATCCGTCGGGAGTAATCGTTTTGCTTCAAAATATGCCGGGATTAAGGAAAACCGAAGTTTAATTCTTTCCATGACGATTGCCGGAGCGCTCGCAGGCATTGGCGGTGCGCTCTATTTCCTTTCCCGCGGATCCATTAATTCGGGTAATCAATATCCTGTCGCCAACGAACTCATGAGCGCGGGTTTTGATGGGATTGCCGTCGCATTACTTGCACAATCGAATCCTGTTGCAACGATTTTCTCTGCCCTCTTCATTTCCTTTATCCAACGCGGTGGTTTCTTCATGCAAACGTTGGGAATTAAAATCGAAATTATTGATGTGATTGTGGCTGCGATTATTTATAGTTCCGCGATGTCGATGTTAGCCAAAGATAAATTAACGTCCTTCTTGAAAAAATGGAGGACAAAAGCATGAACTTCTTTGAATTGTTTATTTTGCTCGCGAATTCAACCATGTTTTTTGCCGTTCCTCTACTCATTACAGCCTTAGGAGGAATGTTTGCAGAAAAAAGCGGTGTGGTGAATATTTCTCTTGAAGGGACGATGGTGTTTGGATCCTTCTTTTCGATTGGTTTTATTAACATCATGCAAACAAATGTTCCAGATTTTAACCCTACCCTTTTACTCCTCCTCGCCGCGGTTATTGCGGCAATAACCGGTGCGCTATTATCCAGTTTACTGGCCTTGTCTGCGATTAACTTCAAAGCCAATCAAGTCATCGGTGGTACTGCGATCAATCTTTTTGCGGCCCCGATGGTTATCTTTATTGCCCGAACACTCAATAACGTGAAAAACATCCCTTTTGATCAAACCTTCAATATTCAGAAAGTTCCTTTACTTGGTGATATCCCTTTCCTAGGTGATATCTTTTTCCAAGACATCAATATTCTTAGCTTCTTAGGTTATTTCATCGCCATCGTAGCCATTATCACGATTTATAAAACGCGTTTTGGTTTACGATTGTCTGCGGTGGGTGAACATCCTTCTGCTGCGGATTCTGTCGGGATCAATGTCTATAAAATGCGCTGGATTGGCACCTTAATTTCTGGCGCGCTTGCCGGGATTGGTGGTTTAGTTTTTGTGGTTAGCAGTTCGGTGACCTTCTCGGGTCAAGTCAGTGGTTATGGTTTCCTTGCGCTCGCTGTCATGATTTTTGGCCAATGGAAACCCGAAAAAATATTTTATGCAAGTATCTTCTTTGGTTTTGCCAATGCCTTAAGTGTGAAATACACCTTAATTCCGCTTTTTGATGGCTTGTCTCTTGGGTACTTCTTCCGCATCCTACCGTATGTGGCCACGTTAGCGGCATTGATGTTAACCAGTAAAAAATCCCGGGCTCCCAAAGCAGAGGGTATTCCTTACGATAAAGGGAGTCGTTAAAGTTCGTTGAATCGTTGTTCAAGCAACGTTAGCCATTGCGCCACGTGAACACCATCGACCAGTCCATGATGAACTTCCACGGATAAGGTCAAAATTTTTCGGTCTTTTAAGGTTTCAAATTGGCTCCAACTAATACGGGGAACAGAATCCTTGGGGCCAAGTAACGTCGCATGGGAGAAGTGATGAAAGCGGCGCCACGGAAACGAGGTCACATAGAGGGTATTTAAAACCGTTTCACTTGCCGGAACGAAAAAAATATCCCCTTGTTTTTCCGAAGTTTTCTTTGCATGGTTAATGAAGGTCAAACAGTCGTCATCCACTTCACAAAATACCATTTTAAACAAATCATCCGAGATGCGTTTATCTGTGAAGGAAACGTACCGAATTGGTTCATGGAATACCCCTTTTTCATCGATACGATATTGAAAGTTTTCAACCTGATTTAAACTCTGAATGACATGATGCATCAAGGCTAAGTAAAAACTCACATTTTCTTTTTTTACCCATTGATACAGTTTGGTTACATCCAAATCAAAGGTCATATTAAATCGTGGGATTTCATAGTGCGAAAAGAAAGAAAAATGGTCTCTTCGATTCCATGTCTTTACATCAATATAACGTTTCATATGCTCCTTATTATAGACCATATGCATCATAACTATACGAACTCTTTACATTCAATAAAACTCATCAAACGTATAATAAAAACGGAGAAAAACAATGATGAAAACCCGTGTCCTCTTCGTTTGTATTCACAATTCTGCCCGGAGCCAAATGGCAGAAACCTTTCTTAATGATTTAGGAAAAGAAACATTTATCGCGGAAAGTGCAGGCATTGAAGCTGGAACGCTCAACCCCATCGTCGTGGAAGCGATGAACGAAATTGGTTATGACATTTCAAAAAATGAAACCAATTCCGTTTTTGAGTTTTTTAAAGCCGGCAAACATTATGATTTAGTCGTCAAAGTGTGTGACACGGTCAATGGGCAATTATGTCCGGTGTTCCCAGGCACAAAAGCAGAACTTTATTGGAATATTACCGATCCAAGTTCCCTCGCTGGATCCAAAGAAGAAAAATTAAACGAAATTCGAAAAATTCGTGATCTCATCCGTGTTAAAGTCGAAGCCCTCATTCAAGATTTTAAATTGATTCGCCCGTTGCCACTTGATTTATAAGTCGTTCCCCTTGTTGAAACAACGTTAGATTTGTAACGAGCGCGTCAAACATCCGTTCAAGATTTTTTGGACTCGTAAAGGAAATATGCGGCGTCACTGTAACATTGTCTAAGGTCCAAAAAGAATGATCTTTGGCAAGCGGTTCTTGCTGGAAAGTATCCAGAATGGCATGACGAATTTTCTTGTTTTGTAATAATTCTATTAACGCAGTTTCATCGAGAATTTCTGCACGCGCAATGTTCACAAAGACGGCTTGTGGGGATAAGTTTTGGAGGATTGAGGAGGTTAATAGCCCCTTTGTTTGCGGTGTTAAGGCAAGACATACGACGACGATATCATAACCCCCAATTTTTTCTTGGAGATCAGAAAGTGGATAAACATTTTTTACATAAAACGATTCTTTCTTTCGACGATTAAACGCATCCACTTGACATCCCATAAAGGAGAGCGTTTTAGCAACCGCTTGACCAATTTGGCCAAGACCAATGACTGCTGCTTTTTTATCCGTGAGTTCTTCGCCATGGCGAGAAGGTCGCCATTGTTGAGCGGCTTGGGTTGTTTGATAAAATCCAAAATGACGATAAAAGCGAATAAGTTGACCCAAGACATATTCAGCCATGGAGGCATTAAAAACACCCCGTGATCCGGACACCGTAACCCCTTTTAAATTCGGGTGATTCAAATCAATTAAATCTGTTCCCGATGTTGCCACTTGCAAGTAGTGGAGTTTGGGTAGTTGCTGGACGTTTTGCTCAATAAAAAATTGATCGGAAAAAATCGCATTAACTTCTGGTGTTAAGGTCTTACTCACCGTGACATGCAGTGATTTTAATTGTTCGATTTGTTCCGGCTTGAGTGTTAAAAAACGAGAAAATAACGTAAGTTCTTTCATAAATTTTCCTCTATACCAAGTATAAAGAAGGTTTTAAGGGATTGCGATGATGGTGCTTGAGTAGGCGGGGAGTATCACAGTATTTCCATTACGCGATGCCGGTGTCCAAGAAACACTAATGCCATCTAGGATATCACCGAGGGTAATGGGAGAATTAAAGGTATAACTACTTGAACTGCCATTGTGTATCACGAGTTTTGTAACGCCTTCATACGTCATCGTATGCGCAGAAACCACAGGGCTACCCGAATTAACAACCCCGACGGTTCCTGCACGGAGCTCGAAATGCTCGTGTTTTAAGCGAATGGCTTGTTGGTAATAAATGAATAAGGAACTCGGATCGGATAGTTGTCCATGGGCGGACAAACCGGATACAGTGTTCGACGTTAAATTGTTACCATTTCCATAACTGCCGGAATCGGTGACATAATCATCGCCCCATGGCATCGGTGTACGATATACACGGTCAGGAATCGAAGAAGTTCCTTCCGCGCGTAAGCCCACTTCTTCACCGTAGTAGATAAAGGAATTCCCGGGCGCTAAAACGGTCATCGCACCGAGCATTTTTAAAATATTTTGGTTCGATAAAGAGGTGGATAAGCGCGGTTTATCATGATTACTTAAAAAATTGGCCTCAATGGCATCGGCTTGACGTTGACGAATATTGCGTTGATGCGAATCAAACCCAACTGCAAGAGAAGCGGTTCCAAACAATTGACCTTGAGCACGTGTCGCGTGGTCAAAGTTAAATAAGGAGTCAATGTTCGTCGCATAATAACTTTCTAATTTGGGTTGCGCCGTCCAAACTTCTCCGACCATGTAGAAATTGGGATAATCTTTGGCAACTTCTGTTTGAAATTCTGTCCAAAATTCTACATTCTTGGATAAGATATCTCCATTCCATTTGTCACCACCGGAGTAATCGGTAAAAATATGCATGGCCGCATCAAGGCGGAATCCAGCAATGCCTTTTGCCATCCAGTATTTTCCAATCTTAATAAATTCTTCTCGCACTTCAGGATTATCAAAGTTAAAGTCAGGCATACTGGAGGAGAAGATGCCTTCATAGTAGCGATTGGTAGAACCCCAAGGATGCTTAGCATCTTGCGTTTTGGAAAAGTTATACCAATCAATATACGGATTCGGTTCATCACGGCCATAGGCATCTTGGGCTTGATAAAACCAAAGGTGATTAACACCAGAATGATTAAAAACCATATCCAAAATAATTACGATATCAATAGCTTTCAGATCATCGACAAGATTTTGAAAGGTATAACCGTCCACTTCATAAAGGGAGCGCACACCATAATAATCGGTGACATCATATCCATGATAAGCACTGGCAGGATGAATTGGAGATAAATAAAGACCTTCTACTCCTAATTCTTTGAGATAGGGTGCTTTGTCAGCAATGCCTTTAAAATCACCGATGCCATCGCCATTACTATCGGCAAACGCATACACTAAAATTTGATAATACGTCCGATACTTTAATTCGTGATTATACGTTTCCACTGGTTCACTCGTAGTTCCACTAGAGATGGGGGTAACGAGATCACACGAACTGATAAGAAGGCTTGCGAACAAGGTCGCCATTAATAATTTATATTTCATATTTATAACCTTATCAAATTTGCTAAAATATTTCCAAGTAGAGCGAACAAATGTTTAAAATCTTTAAAGACCAATTTAATGACGTTTTCTTAAAATTTTACTTTCAATCGTATTTATTGATGGAACGTTCATTACGTATTCGTTCTAAAAATCAAATTACCATTCGGGAAATGATGATGATTAATCTTGTGGATCGTCTCAAAGAAAACAATAACAATACACTTTCCAACATTGCTGCCTACCTACAAGTTTCAACGCCTGTCGTTTCTGTCTCTGTGAAGTCCTTAATTCGCAAAGGTTATTTAACCAAACGCCTCAATCTCGATGATAACCGGGTTTTTTATCTCGAACTCACACCCAAAGGTGCGATGCATATCAAAAATGCACTTGCCTTTTCCGAACGTTTACTTAAACAAGGGATGAAAAAACTCTCTCCCTTTGATATTGCCGCCTTAAAAAAAGCATTTAATGCCGCGGAACTCGCAGTCGATGAAGAAAATAAACAATTAGATATTGAAGAAAAACTTCTCTCAGAAGAAAAATAAAAGAAGGAGTTTAATCATGCAAATTAAACCATCCATCCGTTCTAACATCTTCACGAATAGTCATCCTTTAGGATGTGAAGCTTACATCCAATCCTTATTTCGGGAAGCCAAACAATTTTCATCGTTTGAAGGGCCAAAAAATGTGTTAATTATTGGTGGATCTTCTGGCTATGGCTTATCTAGTCGTATAACTTTAGCCGTGAATGCTCACGCAAATACATGGAATGTATCATTTGAATCACGTCCGAAAGGTGAACGTACCGGGTCTGCAGGCTGGTGGAATAACATTTATTTTCAACAAGAAGCTGACAAAATAGGAACGTTTCATAAAGATTTTGTTGGCGATGCCTTCTCGCAAACGATGAAAGAAAGTGTCATTGATGATTTAAAAAAACGCAACGTAAAAATCGATCTCATCATTTATTCACTTGCAGCAGGTGCTCGCAGTCATCCGGTAACTGGAGAACTCGTTCGCTCTACCCTTAAGGCCATTGGTGATCCTGTTCAAGGAAAAACTATTGATATCGCAGAGCGTGCTGTCAAGGAATTAACGGTGGCAGCGGCTAGCGAACAAGAAATCGCGGATACCGTCTTCGTCATGGGGGGTTCAGATTGGGAAGATTGGGTTCGTCAATTAGCCGATGCGGATGTACTCAACCATGGTGTAAAAGCCATTTCCTACACCTATATTGGTAGTAAAAATAATGCAAAAATTTATCGTGAAGGAACGATCGGACGTGCCAAAGATGATTTAGAAAAACATGGCAAGTCGATTGACACCTTTTTAAAAAATCGTCTTCATGGCGAAGGTCTAATCTCCGTTTCCAAAGCCGTTGTTACAAAAGCGAGTGTCTTTATTCCCCGAATTCCTTTTTATGTTTCCGCCATGTTTGAAGTCATGAAAAAACACGGGGTTCACGAAACCATTACCGCCCACAAACACCGACTCTTTGCCGATATGGTATATGGTAATAAACGCCTCCTTGATGACCAAGGGCGCATCCGCATTGACCATTATGAGATGCAAGATAATATTCAAAAAGATATTCAAGCACTTTCCGACAAGCATGAAAACGAAAGCATTTTTTCGTTGAAAGGCACTCAACAATTTATCGACGAATTTTATCAGATTAATGGTTTCAATATTCCAGACGTTGATTATGAAGCTGACATTGATTTAGATCAACTCGCCCTCAAAGAACCTCGCTGATGAAAGGCATTCGTTTCAGTAATCTTTATCTTGTTCTTGTGATCTTTTTGAGTCATTTCTTTGCCCCTGAAGGCTATCTTTTTTATCAACATACGATGAGTGAAATGGCCGCGCAATATGCACCTAATGCATGGATTTTAACCCTAGGTTTTGTGGGTGCTGGCTTAGGTTATCTTGTCTTTTCGTACCGTTACTTCCAACGAAAAGAACTTCCGTTATGGCTCACTCTACTTACGATGCTCAACGGATTAAGCCTAATTCTTCTAGCCGTGTTTCCAACGTCCTATGATGGCTATTCCATACCACCCAATGAGACCATAGTGGTGATTCATCGTTACATTGCCTACGTTTCAAACATTATCACGATGGTTTCTTTGGCTATACACGCCGTAAAGTCAAAAGAAAATTTGCGACTCATTCACAGTCTCTTTTTAATAACCGCTTTTGTCTTCTCGGGATTCTTTATTTATTACAATCAGGACGTTCGTGGCCTATTTCAACGTCTTATTTTATTAACAACGTCGTCCTGGACATGGTTTTATTACGCTAAATTTCATCCTTCGTCAAAAACAACAAAACCAAACCCGATTGTACAAGAATCTTAGCCGACTGGTTTTTCAACCAAGTATTCGATAAGCCTAAAGGATGATGGGTTTCCAAGCGTTTTGCTTGTAAAGGATAGACCGCATTTTCAATTGAAATCATCGCTTCTTCGATGGCAAATAATGAAAAGTAATTATGGGTTTTTTCAAGTTCATAAAGTCCAGGCTGTAAGACGCGAATAAGATGCTGCGAATCCATGATTTGAATGGGGTAATCGGCAAAGACATGAAGCAACTGTAATAAACTAAAGAAATGATCTTGGCGACCATGAATCCCACCCAGGAGAATGATCGAAGTATAGCCTTGCTCGATGGCAAAACGAATCGCAGCCTCCGCATCCGATTGATCTTTTGCTTTAGGAAGTTCCACCCAGCGGCTTTTGTATACGTCGAATAAGGCTGATTTTTCTTCTTGAGTAATGGAATCAAAATCTCCGACCGCAAAAGCTAAAGGGATGTTGTGGGTAAGGGCAAAAAAAGCGCCACGATCGACGCCAATGCAGTCCCCTTGAAGGAAAGGAATATCTTCTTTTTTTGTTAACGAAAGGAGTAAAGTAACCGTCTTATTCATCGAGGAATTGTTGTTTCCAAGCTTGAATGCGATCGATCGGAATTTGAATATCCGTTTTGAAGGTGTCGTGAATCATACCTTCTAATAAATCCACGTCATGGCGATCAATGACGGTTAAATTGAAGTCTTTTTTCTTTTCTAAAGCGCGATGATCTACGGCTAAGATAATCGTACGTTTCTTTTTTTGTAAAGCGCGAATACCCGCATGAAGACGTGTCCCTACGTAATCGATGTCCCCCGATTCTAAAATCGCGTCATAATCTTCTAAATTCGGATTAATGAGTTCCACATTTTCCGGGAGGTGAAGTAAGGCAGCATAGTTAAAGTCATTCACACCTTGCAACCATAAATAAACTTTTTGATAAGCCCGACTCAGGGTGTTAATCATCTTTTGATCTTCTACAGGATTCTTATCATAGTCTGTTAAGGTTGTCACAACGCGGGACGCTTTTCCAGTGGGGATATCCTTACAATGATCTTTTGTCAATTTCCACATGGTTGGGCAAGACGTATTAATAATGTTTTTAAATCCCATGGATTGGAATTGGGTTAACGTGTAGTTATCACGTACCGAGTGAAGTTTTTTCTTATCTAATAAGCGAGAATAGAGGGCTTTGGAATATTGATTGGGTTGATCGCCTTTTTTCCACCAACCTACACCCACAAGGATGAGTGGGGAGATAATACGGGCTGATTGTAAGTTCACATCCCAAAGTTTCATGATGGAGTTCATCTTGCCGCGGATTAAGTTTGATCCACAGACAAATCGATAATCAAAGTCATAACTATAAAAAATATTTTTTAAATACATCGTCACAGGAAGGTGGGTGGACGCATCCACCACAAAACTAAAATCCATGAGTGGTTTAATGTGTTCGCGAACGGATTGAGAAATAATCTTATCGCCCACATTAAAGGTAGCAATGGAGGGATCTAAAAATAAGATACGCTTGAGTTCTTTCATTGACCTATTCATCTTACTACTTATCGGTCAAAAATGATAGAATGAACCTATGAAATCGGTCATAATTCAAAATCCAATCGCCCAAAGTACCTTCATTCGTAAAGCGATTGATCATCACGGTTTAATCGTTTTTCCAACCGAAACAGTTTATGGTATCGGTGCATCCATTTATGACCCCATTGCCATTCAATCCATTTTCACCACCAAAGGGCGTCCTCAAGATAACCCTCTGATTGTCCATATTGCGGAACAATCGCAGCTGGATGAACTCGTGACCGAAGTGAATATGTATGCGAAAAAACTTATGGCTGCCTTTTGGCCAGGGCCCTTAACGCTCGTTTTGCCTAAATCTGCAAAAGTTCCTTCGATTATTACTGCAAATTTACCCACTGTCGGTGTTCGAATGCCAAAAGATCCTTTAGCACGTGATGTCATTCGTGCCGCGGGTGTCCCTTTATGCGCTCCAAGTGCGAATTTATCTGGAAAGCCTTCGGGAACTGATTTTAAATCCGTTTATGAAGATTTTTTCGGAAAAGTTTCGATTTTTATCGAAGGTGGCATTCCCGAATTTGGGATTGAATCGACGGTGATTGATTTAACAAGCCAAATTCCAACGATTCTTCGTCCAGGAGCAATCTCTGCCGAGGAAATTGAACAAGTTCTTGGCATGGTCATCGTCTCGTCTTCACAAGCCGAGAATGCCCCCAAAGCACCCGGTATGAAATATCAACATTACAAGCCTTTTGGTGATGTCGTTATTTTAGACGGACCCACCCCCAAACTTATTGAATTTTTAAGAAATTTACCCGATCAAGATGCTGTCTTTATGGGAGCCAATGAAGTGTGTGGAGACTTGCTTGAACTTCCGATAAATACCTTTGCATTAGGCCCACAAAATCAGGTCGATGTCATCGCTCGTGCATTGTATCGAACCCTACGCACGTTAGATAACTTAAAAGTGAAAACCATTTATACTCATACCTTTTCAAAAAAAGGCATTGGTACAGCTTTAATGAACCGTTTGGAAAAAGCAGCTAGCCGCACCATTTCTCTCTAACTTTACAAAACTTAACAATTGTATTTCGTTGATTTTTTTGGCATTTATTAACATAGTTAATGTATATAGTGCCGGTACTTAAAACGGAGAATATTTAGGAGAAATATGAAGAAATCATTCCTTCCTCTTTCTGCCGCTGCCTTGATCGCTTTAGCAGCGTGTGGTGGAACCCCACTCAAAACAAATTTAAGCGTCTTTTTTGTTCCCTCACGTGACAACGCAACTTTAGTCCGTGGGATATCTTTCTTACCTGCTGTCTTAAAAGCCGAACTTGCTGAATTAGGTTATGAATTTGAAACCGTCTCTGCCTATGTAGGTACGTCTTACGAAGCTGTTGGTGAAGCCCTTGATGCTGGAACCGCTGACGTTGGTT
>Ga0222714_10001099_pt1 | contig 30575 bp, 14 predicted proteins | sample C33_3DmetaG_FD_165048 | JGI IMG/M metagenome (GOLD analysis project Ga0222714, IMG submission 165048) | Estuarine water microbial communities from San Francisco Bay, California, United States - C33_3D | ecosystem: Environmental > Aquatic > Marine > Unclassified | place: USA: California... | reverse complement strand
GAAGACGAGCGCGACCAGCTGTCTCCCCGTATCTTGGAACTGAATTCGCTGCTGTCTGAAGCCCAAAATCTGGCTGACGCCAAGCTGGACGAAACTGCTCACTTACAGAAGGTCCTGGCTGATACGCAAAGTCATGTCACTGCTCTACAGCACCAACTGACACAATCCACCGCAGCTATTACCGCGTTGCGCAAGCAACTCGACCAGTCTGAACAAAGTGTATCCGACTTGAACGGCCGGTTGAACCAAACTGTCACGAGGAACGAGCAACTGCAGCAGGAAATCAAAATCTGTCATTCCTCCCTCAGCTGGCGCTGGACCAGTTGGCTCCGCTTTCTCGAGGGATTGTTCAAGCGCAACCGGAAATGAGCGCGGCGATACTCACCGGTGAAATCGAATCACCCCGTCCGTTGTGTGCGCACAACGGGGAAATCAAGCTCGTGGGTTGGTGCCTGATCCCTGGCCATTCTTTGCCCCCGCCAATCCGCTTAACGACTGCGGTCGGGACCCTGAACATGACCGCGCGCACGGAACGCAAGGATGTCGCAGCCCTGCTGCCCGCAGAAAAGGCAGCCGCAACCTGTGGATTTGTCGTTGAAGGCTTTTTACCCACCGGAGTTCACCTCGGATGCTGCGAAGCCCAACTAACAGACGGAACTTGGCAGGCTTTTCGTAGGTTCTCCATTGCCGTGGAATCAAAGCCATTCGTCGCCGTGCTGGATGAGCCGATCAACGAGGGAACTTTGCGGGATCGGGTAAAAGTCGGCGGTTGGGCGCTGGACTCTTATCAAGCGGCCACGGAAGTCTCCCTGCGCTACGGCCATCGGGATATCAAGTGTATTGCCAATCAACCCCGCGACGACGTTCCCCGTGCATACCCCGACATCCCCCATGCGGTGCATGCCGGATTCACCAGCGATGATTTCCTGGTCGCCGGTCACGGTCCCGTCCGGGTGCGGGCAAGACTGGCTAATGGCACAACGGTGGTGGCCCCAACCAAAGTGAAATTCAGCATCGCGACTGACGAAAACCACGACCCGGATCTCGATCTTACCGCAACCCGCATCAGTCTGAATCACACCCTCCCTGTTAGACCCGCCGCTCCACCAATTCCGCCGCCGGGCGATCTTCGTAACATCCTATTTATTCTCCCGGGCGGTTTTGCGGCGAATAATTCCCTACATGTGACGGCGCTCGCCAATGAATTGGCTGCCGCTGGTTATGCCTGCATCGTTGCCGTGGCACGTGATCTTGAGACCCTGGCCCAGCATGAAAACCCGCTCTTTCGCGGCATCACCCACGCGGAAGCCGAGACCGGGATTATGTTCCCCGACGGCCGGGGTCCGGATCTGATTCATGCCTGGACCACTCGGGAAAACGTTCGCCGGCTGGCGGAGCGAATCCGTGCACAGCAGGGTGGCAAATTAGTGGTGCATCTGGAAGACAACGAACAGGAGATTCTGACTCTGACCCTTGGCCGCCCATGGGATGAGCTGCTCAAGCTCGATGATCAGGAATTGGTCCGGCTAATACCGGCCGATCTTTCCCATCCGCGGCACAGTCATACCTTCCTCACCTCAGCGGATGGCATCACGGTCATCATGGACAGCCTGCTCGAACTACTGCCTGCACAACAACCATGCCACACAATTTGGCCGGCCGCGGATAGCCGTTACTTTGGACCACGCAAGCGGCCGGACGATTTCCGCCATATACTGGATGCGGATCCCGGCACCACGTTACTGTTTTACCATGGCAATGTGCATGCCGCCAACCAGGCGGAGATGCGCGAATTATATGCCGCGGTGATGCAACTAAATCAAAGCGGCGAATCCGTGATGCTGATTCGCACGGGTCTAGATACGGTTGATTTCCTCGGCGACTTGGCTCCCATTGTCGCCCCTTATGTCATCGGTCTTGGCCAAATTCCTCACCACCGACATCTCGCCCCTTTGATGGCACTGGCTGATATATTTGTGCAGCCGGGAATAGCTGATGCCTTCAACGATTATCGCTTCCCATCCAAACTGCCGGAATTTTTTTCCGTGGGCCGACCCGTCGTATTACCTCGCACAAATCTGGGGAAAACTCTGCGTCATCGGGAAGATGCCTATGTGCTTGAGCGGGCCGATGCTGAGAGCATTGCCGGAGCCATCAAGGAACTACGCCGGGATCCCGAACTCTGTTTGCGGCTGGCACAGGGCGCGCTTGCCTATGCCGAAAAGCATTTCAATTGGCAAAGCAGCGCGGCAACACTTGCCAACTTCTACAACACGCTGCCACGGTCTTGATCCATGTCGCCCAACCCCACCCAAACCATCTCCATGACCGGAGGCCGGGGCCGACTCGCTTCATTGGTGTCAGACCACTTCCGGGCGCCTGCCTACAAGGTAAAGCCGTATTCCCGCACCGCAGGACCGGGCTTCATTTCACTTGATTCATTGCTGCAACCCGCCGTGCTGGCTAATGCCGGCACCATTTTTCATCTCGCTTGGAGTTCTCTGCCGGCCACCTCTGAGCAACACCCTGGCATCGAGCAAACTCACGATCTGCCGTTTCTTGACCTGCTGTTGACCGCGCTTGCCACCAATGCAGACACCAAGCGAACCAGATTGGTATTTTTTTCCACAGGAGGGGCTGTCTACGGCAATGCCCCGGGAAGGGCCAATCAAGAGGGCGACACCTGCCAACCAATTGGCGCATATGGACGTTTCAAACTCGCAGCCGAACAACTGATCAACGAGCGCGCACAGCGGGATGGTCTGCTCTGCACAGTGCTGCGTATTTCAAACCCCTACGGTTATCCCGTGCCGCCGAGCCGGGCCCAAGGTCTGATTCCCCACGCCTTGCGCTGCAGTGTGAACAACCAACCGCTTAATCTCTGGGGCGACGGGTCCACCCGGAAGGATTTCCTCTACTACACCGATTTTTTGTCTGCTCTGGAACACATGCTGGCCGCCAATCTGTCCGGCACCTACAATCTGTGTGCGGGCCATTCACATCAGATCAGCGAAGTCATCAAACTGGTGGAAACCGAAGCCGGCCATCCCATCACCTTGGTGCCCACCCCGGCCCCGGCTTGGGATGTGCATGACAGTCGCCTGAGCAACGAGAAATTTTGTCGCGCCACCGGTTGGCAACCCCAAGTCGATTTGGCGGAGGGCATCCGACGATCGGCCGCGGGATATTTGCAGCACTAAAAACCATGGGCGAACCTGCGAACCAGCCCGGCTTTCAATCTCCTGAGCAATATCCAAAGACAGGAGGTTTGGTCTGGGTATTTCTGATCATGACGGTAATCGCCGGTTGGATGATGAGTCGCTCATGGCACGCATCCATCCTGGACCGCTATGAGTTTCGCCAACTCCAGACTGCCCTGAGTATATTTTGGACCGTGAAGGACGGCTTCCGCCTGGAATACCTGACCCCTCTTTTTGGCCCCCCTTGGTCCATTCCCATGGAGTTTCCCACTTACCAATGGTGCGTGGCGGCAATCGTGCGGCTTGGACTCATGGAGGTAGAACCGGCCGGGCGGATGGTCAGCATCCTGTTCTACGCCGCCACCTTGCCTGCTAGTTATGGTCTGCTGGGGCTCGTCAAATTGGCGCCCTCACGCCGACTGCTTGTCCTGGCAGTGATACTGAGCACCCCGGTCTATTTGTTTTACACCCGGGCAGTGATGATTGAGACCACGGCGCTTTGCTTCTCGGTATGGTATCTCTTCGCCTTTAGCCGCACATTGACGACCGGCAAAAGCAGTTGGCTCATTGGAACCTGCCTGTTTGCCCTCCTCGCGGCATTGACCAAGATCACCACATTCGCCGTTTACGCCGTGCCTGCGGCGGTGATTGCGGTTTGTGCCCTACGCCATAATCTGAAGGCCACCAAGGAGCGCCTTGATTATCGGAGTGCAGGCCGGTCAGCTTTGATTTCTGCACTACCGGTGTGCTTGGCCCTTGGCCTCACTTGGTGGTGGATCGGTTTTGGTGATGCCATCAAGCACTCCAACCCCTATACAGGCTTTCTCGCATCCACCGAACTGGGGAATTGGAACTATGGGACATGGGCGCTGCGGTTAGATCCGTCCTTCTGGCTGCATCTCTGGCAAAACATCACCCAAAATCTACTGAGCGAAGGGGCGTTGGTTCTCGGTGTGGTGGCCTTCACCTTTGCCCGGCCAAATGCACGACGGATGTCACTGGTCTGTCTGGCGGGTTTCTTCACCGGCCCATTGGTATTTGCCAACCTCTATCACGTTCACGATTATTATTTTTCCGCTAATGCACTGTTACTCACGGGTGCGGTTGGTCTGCTGCTCGCCTCTGCGTGGGACAACCCGCGATTAACGATCCCCTCACGTTGGACGATGATCGTGCTGGTGCTACTGCTGCAATATCGTGCATTCGACAGTGGCTATCACTACTACTACTGGAAAGCAGCACCAGCACCACCCGATCTGGCCACCATCATGCGAGAGACCATCCCGCCTGACGGTGTGGTCCTGATTTCCGGGGATGATTGGAATCCGTTGTTGCCCTACTACTCCCAGCGCCGTGCCGTCATGGTGGTAGGTGGACGGGACCACGAACCAGCAGTGCTGGATGATGTGCTCACCCGATTGCCGCCCCAACGAATTACTGCCATGGTGTTGGTCGGAGAAAAGTTGCGCCATCAGACCAGCCTGATCAATGAACGCACCAAGCGCTTTGGACTATCCCCCCAACCTTTTGCTTCCAGCGCTGAGGCTGATCTATATCTGCCCGCATCGGATATTCTGTCGGCGGCGGCCCATTTTCATTATCGCCAGTTTACGAATGCACGTGTGCTGGTTTCACCCGACTCCAAATTGCCGATGTCACCTGTGGTATCACAGGACTGGCAAGAACATGACATCACCGGTTTCTCGCCCGGGCCTCGTATGAGTCGCAGCCAATTTGGCGTCAACCCAGAGACGGTCGACGACTTGCCAGCCATACTGGCCCATGCTCCTTCTGAACTCTATTTTCAGCCCGCTCGTGATGCGCATACATTTTCCGCCATCGTGGGCTTGGCTCCAAGTGCCTACGCCAACCCTTTGCCATCGGCCAGTGACGGTGTAATAGTTGAAATTTTCGAACAGCAAACTAGCGGATTGAGACGTTCACTGCTTAGACGATCACTCACACCCGCCACGGTAGACAGCGATCGCGGTCCGCATAAATTAACCTACGAAAACAACCTGCCGTTCACGGGCATGCTCGTGTTCACCATATCTCCCGGTCCGGCCAATAATCTTGCCTACGATCAGGCATATTGGGCTCAAATTGAGATCCGTTAGTGGTTCAATCGAATACGAGCGGACCACGCAGCCAGATCCAATCCCGGGTGTCCCGGCCATTGGGACCGGGTCCAAAGTAGAGATCGATATCCGTCGCTTCAGAGAGGGTAAAGGTAACCTCAATCAATTGAGCATCCCGGTCATCGGAGTTTTGCACTGGGTCCAATAAACGCTGATACAAAACGCGAGGCTCCAATCCGCCTTCCCTAGCTTGTAGTTCGATGGCCACGCCGTCGGTGGGCACATCACCCGGGGCAAAATCACCGGCAAAGGCCGCGTTAATTATACCAACCCGCGTATGCAGCGTGTGAATGCCGGCAGGCAAATGAAAGCGCAGTCGGGTAGTCGGATGAGCATTAAACCAAGTGACTCCATCGTGGCGCTCCAATGTCGGACCAAAACTTGAATAAAAACCGACGGGCCGTGGATTCATTCCGGCGAAGATAGCCTGCTCAGCCTCGCTAAGATCCGTCATCAATCGCCATTCACCACCGAGGGCACCCGGCGCGGGAATTACGGCATCACCGGCCAATTCCACCCCACTGGGCGTATCCTGCCGCAATAGCCGAATGCTAGGTATCCGGGTTTCCACGGGCAGATAAACCACCGCCTCCTGCCAGGTGAATACGGCCCGCAAATCCATATCAAAGGCCGCCAGTAAACGTTCCCTCAACTGATTGTGTTCGCGCAGAAAACCCTGCAACACAACCGCTCCCACCCGCTCCCCGGCCAGTGAGGCAATGGCCTCACGCAGATACTCTGTTTGATCCTGCATACCATTGCGGAGCATCAATGCGCGACGGCGCGCATAATAGGGGGTGATCGAACTCCAATCATCCCCGGCGATCACCAAAATATCATTGTCATTCGTGACACGTTGCAGCGCGGCCGTCAGTCCACCGCCCCCCGCGCTTTGCCCTCGTTGATCTTGATAAAATCCCCGATAATAGAGCCCGGCCTGCAGGGCATATACCGCCAGTATGATGCCGACAACCCAGCCCCGGGATAATCGGGTATCCAACAAGCCTCCGAGCGCGATCCCAAGGGCCACCAATAGAAATACGCCGTTGGCCACGGCGTAATAGTCGTGCAAGGCATAAAGAATCGGAAACAGCACGAGCACCAAAATATAGCACCCGGCACAAAGGAGTATGGGCCGCCACCAACGAAGACTAACGGTCAGGGCCAGCCCCAACCCAAGCAAGAGCACCGGCGGCCAGACTAAATTCTCCGCAAGATGGTGCCAGTGCTGACTTAATGTGTCGGCGGAAAACCGATTCTGCATGGTTCCAAAATTGAAACCGGCCAAATTGTCGGACTGTAGAAAGCGCGCACTCGGATTCACCCGCTTGATCCCGTCGGCAAATTTTATCCACCACACTGTAGCGACAAAAGGCAGGGTCGTCGCCCCTGCGATTCTAACCACCACCCGTATAAATTCCGCCCAACCGCCATTTTCACGAGTGGGTCGGGCCCGCCACAACCAGATCAAGGCAATCAATCCGGCGGGAATTAAAAACAGCATGAACGTGGTGACCTTGACCAAACCAGCCCCCCATCCGGCGATATTGGCTAACACCAGCCAGCGCCATTTGTGTGTCTCCCCCAGCCTGATGAATGCCACGAGAAACCAGGCACTGAACATCAGGGCCATGGTCTCGATCAAAAATGCCCGGGCATAGAAGACGTAAAGCGGGCAGGTTAAGATCATCCCCAAAACCACCAACCGTTGCATTCGACCCAGACCGAATTGTGCCACCAATATATAAAAGGCCGGCAACGTGAGATAAAAACAGACCAGACCAACCAGTCGTCCAGCTCGGGTCAGTTCAAGCCCGGTTGAGGAACTGAGCGCCGCCACAGACCATTGATAGAGCGGAAACTCCATGGGTATTGACCACGGCTTGCCCAAAACAGGCGTGGGATAGGCTAGTTCATAGCTGTCCGCTTGTTGGATGTAGTAGGTAGAAATCGCCGTTTGGGCTTGTCTGAATTCTCCGCCGGGCAGGTTCAAACTGTTCCAACCAACCGTTACGCCCCAGAGATTGAAAATCAGGCTCAAGAGAAAGAGCGTGTAGATGTCCAGGCCTGGACGCCGTGCGGTGGGGGGATTCAGACCTGCTGACATATCGTCAGCGCAGGAACAAATACGAGGACTGGCAATACACTTATCTAATAAGAATGCTCGGTCCACGGTTTCCAGCGGCGTTGTTTTTGCATTCACTCCGGCGGATCCGACCCACTCGGGGCGTAAGAAATGCATGCCCCGTGGCACTGCCCAGGGCGGCGTCCCCTAGGCAAAGCGCATAGCCCGGATACGAGGTTTATCAGTATTGGTCAGGATGGACGCATTCCGGCGATACACTGTCATCATAATGTCCTGATCCGAGGTTAATACCGTAATTCCAAATGAACCGAATGAAGCACTCGGAAGAGGCTTTACTCCCGTGCCCTTGGCCACGCTTAATTTCCAACCATTCCTATGTCCGAACCGGCTTCTCCTCGTTTCCATATCGACAGTCCCACCAGCTGGCGTCCTGTTGGTGCCGGCATCGAGGTTGTCGGTTGGCTTTATCCCGGTGAAATCGACATCTGCGTGGATATCAGAGCCAGAGTGGACAAACGGGTCACTTTGGGGATTTACGGACTGGAACGACCCGATACCCAGGCGGCATTCGGGGGCACCCTCGCCGCTCGACGCACCGGATTCATCCAACGGGCGCAGGTTTGGAGCGGGGCCAAAGAATTGGCCCTTGATTGGCATGATGGCGTCCAATGGCGGGAATTTTTTCGCACCGCCCTCGATTGCTCGGGCTTACCCGCCAACGCAACCAAACCTCCACGCATTCTACGGGCAGCGGTGACCTTTCAAACCCTGCAGTATCTTTACCGCCATTTCCACCGGGCATCCTGGCGGGAACTTTGCCGTGAAACTGACAGCGTCCTCCGTGATGTCCTTACTGCGACCAGCGATGTGGTGATTGGCGATCGTTTTCTGGGCCACATCGAGAACCCGGGTTACTGGATCAATTCCGGCTATGGCAAGTTTCGCATCACCGGTTGGATATTCGGAGTCGGTCGCACGATTTCGCAGCTCAGTGCCACTACGGGAGTCCTCACGGAAAACCGGCTCGTTTTCCCCAAGGACAGGCCGGACGTCGCGTCCCATCGATCCGATCATGCCAACGCCCTCAAGTCCGGTTACTATGGTCTGGTGGACATTCGTCAGGATACGCCCAATCCGGTCAACTTGAAGATTTTTGCAGAAACTGGCGATGGCACCCGTCCCCTCGCCTTTGCCCGTCGCGTGTATCTAGACCGACGCGATGAGCATGCCGGACCGATCCCGATTTTTCGTGGCGTGCTGTTTTTCAAAGTGCTCGCCGCCCTCTTGCGTGGTCGTCTATTGGGGCGTTACAAATTTGACAGTTGGCCGCAAGCCAGGGCGGAAATATCCCGACTGCGAAAAGAGTTGGCGGCCTCCTTGAACCATGGGGAGCAACGGAAAATTCCCGAGGTTATCACCAAGCGGAAGGATCTGGATACCTACAGTCGATGGCGCTGGCACAATCAATTGACCCCGCGTTTGCGTGCGGTCCTGCAGGACGATGCCACTGCCTTGGTTCAAACGGGCGGGCCGTTGATCAGTGTGGTGGTGCCGGCCTACAATACCCCCGAGAAATACCTGCGGGAACTTTTGGACAGCCTGCATCAGCAACTTTATCCCCGCTGGGAACTTTGCATTGCCGACGATGCTTCACCCCAACCGCATGTCCGGCGTATTTTGGACGCAGCGGCCAAGGCAGACCCACGGATAAAACCCGTTTACCGCAGTGAGAACGGACACATTGCAAATGCCACGAATTCGGCCCTGGAGGTTAGCAAAGGAGACTACATCGCCTTGGTCGATCACGACGACCTGCTGCCGCACGATGCACTGCTGCACGTGGCCCAGGCCATTGCCCAACATCCAACAGCGGGTTATCTCTACACCGATGAGGACAAAATTGACGATGCCGGCCGGCACTTCGATCCGCAATTCAAGGGCGCATGGAATCCGGAGATGGCGCTCACCCATAACTATACTCACCACCTCTCGGTCATCCGACGGGATATTGTGGAGAAGGCCGGACGGCTCAGGCCAGAATGCAATGGCGCGCAGGACATAGATCTTTTCCTGCGTTGCTGGGAATTACTGGACGCAAAGGATATCATTCACGTGCCCTATGTCGCCTACCATTGGCGGGCGCATGCCGAAAGCACCGCAACCCGGGGCGATCAGAAAGGCTATCTTTTCGAAGCGGCCCGCAAGGCAATCGCCGATGCCATGGGCCGACGCCAGCTCGACGCCGAACCTTTTCTGCCGCAAATCGCCAAGGACTATTCCCTGTGTTTGCATCAGCTAAGGTGGGCCGATCATCTGATAAGTAAACAGCCGGTCACGATTGTCATCCCGACAAAGAATCGGGTCGATCTGCTGCGCACCTGTCTCGATTCGCTGGCCCGAACTACCGACAAAGTTCATGTGAACGTCATTGTGGTGGATGACAATTCCACCGAAACAGAGTCCGTGCAGTATCTGGCATCGTTGGCCGGCCGCACTGACCTGCGCTGCCAGGTGATTCACGCGCCCAATTCGCCGACCGGTTTCAACTACTCGCGTCTGGTCAATCTGGGCACGGCGCGCGTGGAAACACCGCTGGTGCTGCACCTGAATAACGATGTGGAGGCTCTGACTCCAGGTTGGCTCGAAGATATGGTCGGATGGTTAAGTGTGCCCGGAGTCGGTGTGGTCGGGGCCAAGTTGCTCTACCCTGATGGCACTTTGAATCATGCCGGCATCGCACTCAGTCGTGATGATGGTCTCCCCCATGTGTTGTTTGAACGTGAACCGGCGGATGATCTCGGCCATTTGTTCTTGCCGCATACCGCCCGTAATGTCGCGGCCGTAACCGGGGCATGTCTGCTGACACGCACCGACCTATATCGCGAATTAAACGGATTCGATGAGGTTCAATTACCTGTGGCCTACAACGACGTGGATTACTGCTTACGGGCTGGTCATGCTGGCTATCGCTCGGTGATCACCCCACAGGCCGTGCTCCGTCATATCGGCAGTGCCACACGGGGTAACCGCTATGAGGAACGTGAACACCTCGATTTTATCGCCCGTCACGGCGACACCGCCGATCCCCATCTCAACGAGGCACTACATTTTCCTCCCCGCAATCTGCCACTCAATCCTTACCACCAGCGTTACGCCGAAAAGGCCCGACCATTCAAGGCATTGGTGTTTACCCATAATCTCAATTTCGAAGGGGCACCCATCTTCATTTTTGAACTTGCCCGTTACCTCGCCGAGCAACCGGGAGTATCGGTCACCGTTGTTTCACCCACAGATGGTCCATTACGCCCGAAATTTGTCCAAGCGGGCTTAAAGGTAGATATCTGGGATGTCTCCAACTTGACCGGCGCACAAACTCCAGTGGCCTTTGACACCGCCCTGAAGACTTTTGCGAGTTCCCGTTCCTGGGCAGACTCGGATGTATTCATCTGCAGCACGATGCTCACTTGGTGGGCGGTGCATTTGGCTGAAATCGCAGGCAAACCGGCTGCGCTGTATTGCCATGAAAGCAACGCCATCCGACGTTTTTTCCAACCCATACTACCCAGCCCGATGCACGCTTTGGTCGAGTCGGCGTTCCGCAAAGCCAAGCGAGTCGTATTTACCGCACGTTCCACGCATGACATCCATGAGGAACTGAATGACGGCGATAATTTCCGGACCCTTGCCAGCTGGGTGGATTTTGCCCGGATTGAAGCCTTCTCCGCGGCCCATTCACCAATGGAACTACGGCGCAAACACGGCCTGGATCCGGATGCGGTCGTGGTCGTCAACATCGGCTCCGTTTGCGAGCGCAAGGGTCAGCATATCTACATCCGCGGCATCGATCTTCTGCGCAAGGATCTCCCGGCACTATTCCCTGGTCGCAAAGTGCAATGGGTCATGGTCGGTGCCCGCGACGGACTTTATATGGAGACTTTGCGGGAGGACATTCAACTCATGGGGCTGCAGGATGAAGTAAAAATATTCCCTGAGACTCCGGACATCTATGATTTCTATCGTTTGTCCGATTTGCTGGTTTGCACCAGCTTCGAAGAATCTTTTCCCCGCGTGATTTTAGAGGCGATGGTTTTTGGTAACCGCATCGTCAGCACCGATGTGAATGGCATTTCCGAAATGTTAACCAACACAGACGAGGCCCACCTCGTGCCAGCGGGAGATCCATTCAAGCTCGCTCATGCACTCAAGCTCGCGTTCAAGGATCACTTTGCTGATGACGTGAAAATGATTTCGATGGCACGCGCACGCGCCGCCCGGCACTATCATCATGCCCGGGCATTGCCTCGCCATCTTGAAGTGGTTCGCGAGGCCTGGCTGGGTTGACGCCATCTCGATGCACGACACCCCCTTTAGTTCTTCACAAGTAGAAGCCCCGCAACCCGGTGCCACCATCGCCCCAGGGTGGCAAATTATCCGCGGTTGGGTCTGGCCCAAGAAAGGTGGTCATTTCGTGGATGTGCGCGCGCGTGTGGAAGGTCGACTATTTCCCGGTATCTACGGCCGTTCCCGACCGGACCTCGCCGCGCACTTTGGCACCGGACCTCGTTTGGCACTGGCCGAATTCAGTATCTGCCTTGAACTTCACCCCGGTTCTAAAGAGGTGACGCTTGAGGTGCTTGAACTCGAAGGACGTTGGACGCCTTTTCAGTCGGTTACCTATCAGGTCGAAGGAAAGGTGACCCATACAGCTACGCCCTCCAGTCCGCGCCCCCTGCGGTGGCATGACTTTGGCCGCGGACTGGATTACCTGTTGCGTTGTCGACGCACCCGGCCTGAAACTCCTTGGGTTCAACTCGCGGTGGAACTGGCAGCTCAACTGCCCACGGTGCAGGATTTGCTGCATCCTCCTGAACCATTCATCGGGCATGCCGATGAGCCTGCGGTAATTAATAGCAGTCGATTCGGTCGCATTCCCTTAGTCGGTTATTTGTTTCATACCACCGGCATCATTCAACGCCTTTGGGCAACCGCCGATCTGCAAGCCCTGCAACCCATCACGCTCGGTCGCAACACCGACAATTTGGCGCCTCATTTCCCCCAGTATCCCCAAGCAACCTCCTCGGGTTACGAGGGGTATGTGGACGTGCCGACTCAACTTCCCAATCCCGTCACCGTGCGACTCTACGCGGAGACGCCTGACGGGGCACTACATCTCGTGCACGTGCGTCGGACTCGTCGCCATGACGCCGAAATGGAAAAATATCCTTCAGTCGACGCGACCCCGGAAAATTTTGCGGCCGCACTCTCAGCTTGGGAGAGCGCACTGCAAGTGCGAGGCGTAGCCGTAATTCGCGATGCCGAACTCACGCGGACAGTGATGGAGCTGCGCGCAGATTATCTCAAGGCTCCGCGTGCGATCACCACCGCACCACGCAGGACAATGGCAATCAAACTGGACCCAACCCTACGTCCTCCAACTCGAATTATTCTCGCGACCCACAATCTGAATCTTGAAGGGGCGCCTTTGTTTCTACTCGATTTGGCCCGGCATCTGGCTGCGGGTGGCGCGCAACTCACCGTGGTCAGTGCCGATGATGGCGTGTTGCGGGAGCGTTTTGCTGCCCTCTGCGCCACTATTAAAATCGTCAACGTGACGCCGGTGTTCAGGGCCTCCAGCGCCGATGCCGCGCAGACAGCACTGGCAGAACTAGGTCGGGACTTTGACTTCGGAACAGCAGATCTGGTAATCACCAACACATTTACCACCTTCTGGGCCGTTCATGCGGCCAAGCTCGCGCGGCGGCACGTGCTCAGCTATGTGCACGAAAGCACCAGCCCGATGGCGTTCTATGGTCGCACCCTCCATCCATCGGTGCTGGCGTTGGTTGATGACGCTTTGGAACTGGCCGACGCGGTATCGTTCACCAGTGAGGCCACCCGCAGATATCACGCGCGAGCCGATCGACCACTCAATGCCATGATTACCCCCGGGTGGGTGGATCTTCAAGCGATTGACCAATGGCAGAAGGAACATGCTCGCGCCGGGATCAGAGAAAATTTCGGCGTCAAACCCGATGAATTTCTCGTCACCAATATCGGCACGATTTGCGATCGCAAAGGACAACTGGGTTTCGCCCGGGCTGTGGACTTGTTCAACCGCAGACATCCGGAGTTGGCGGCTCAAACCCGTTTCATACTGTTGGGTGGCAGAAAATCTACTTTTGACGATATCCTGCGGGAGACTCTCAAAGGATTGAATGTTCCCAATCTTGAAGTGCACCCCGAGCATTCCGACTATCTCGGCTACTATGTCGCGGCGGATCTGACCGCGTGTTCAAGTTTTGAGGAATCGTCCCCGCGGGTGGTTTTCGAAGCCATGGCTTGTGGGGTGCCCTTGCTCGCATCGGCAATTCCCGGCATCAATGAAATCGTGCAAGACGGAGTCGAGGCCTTGCTCGTGCCGCCCGGTGATACGACGGCTTGGGCCAATGCTCTGGCCGATATGTTAAACTCCCGGGACCTGCGGGCAAAACTATCCACCCGGGCTCGTGACCGCGTCGCAGTCCACTACGCCGCGGGAAAAGTGCTCCCCCTGCACACCGCGCTCGCGTGCTCCGTGGCTGACGGCCAATTTACATCATGACCGAAAAATTCGGCTGGCAGTTCGATCTCGAAGTTCATCCCCCGGGCTGGAATTTTCCGGCAGGCAAGTCATGGGTGGCGGGATGGCTTTGGTCCAGTGAAGGGCGTCTGATTTCCGATCTGCGGGCCTGGATTGATGGCCGGTCCTTTTTGGCCATTCATGGCCTGCCCAAGCCCGGACTGGACGAGCGTTTCCTGCAACACCCCGGACCGCCTTATCTTGGTTTCACCATCCAAATCAATCCTCATGCCGGAGCCAAATTGTTCCGATTCGAAGTCCGCGATGAACATGGAAACTGGCGTGAACTTTTCCGCACCCAAATCAGTGTAGATCCAAAAGCCGGACCCTGCCCCCAGGCCAAAACTCTGGCTGAAATCCTCCCGACACAGATGGACCGTCTGCTACGCCACCATACCGCCCATCCGGAAAATCCTTGGGCAAAGCTGGCAGATGAAACGGTTTCGACCGCACTCGGTGAACCTTTGGACTCTCTGCCCAATCCGCCTTTTCATGGAGCACTCGAAGAACCACGTGAAGTTGGCTGGGTCCGCTATGGACGCATTTCGGTGACCGGTTGGCTGGCCCACCGCACAGCCAAAATCATCCGGGTCACCGCAATGATTGACCCGGTCCTCGAGGTATCGCTACTGCATGGCCTGCACCGCACAGATATCGATGGCGTTTTCGCGGACCTGCCCGGACGGGAGACCTCGGCCTTTCTCGGACTGGTTGACCTACCGACAGGCTCAAGCACTCCTGCGCTCTTGAAGATTTTTGCGGAACTTGAAAATGGGGAAAAGCACTTGGTTTTTGCCCAACGTTTCACCCCACGAATTCTTGCCGGCGCCGAGTCGCCCCTGCCTCCTTTATCGAGGGCATCTTACCTCAAGGCAAGTTGGGCCCTTTACCGGTCAGCGAAACGTCATCACCTGCCAAAATCGACCTGGTCCGACTTGCACACCGCCCTCCGCACCGCTTGGGATAGTTTCGCGGTCGAGGCCCCGGCCAGCCGCAGCCCCAAGGCGCTCAAGGCACCCGAGCTGCCTGATGACTCTACCAACACTCCCCTCCGGGTGATGGTGGTGACACACAACCTCAATTTCGAAGGTGCGCCGTGGTTCATTTATGAGCTGGCTTGTTTTCTGGCCTCTACCCCCGGAAACAAGGTGCATATCGTTTCTCCACAGGAAGGTCCTTTGCGGGCAGTCTTCGAACAAGTAGGACTGCCGGTGCAAGTAATCAATGTCGATGCGTTGCTGGCCACTCAAACATCCGCGGAGTTTCACGCAGCCCTCGCCGAATCTACAGCTAGCCTGCCTTGGGCAACAACCGATATCGTGATCGGCAACACCATGGTTACCTTTTGGGCTATGCATGCCGCCCGATTGGCGGGCAAGGCTGCACTGCTTTACGTTCATGAGAGCTCTCCGGTTCGGCGCTTTTTTGCCCGACATCTGGCACCCGAAATTTTGGCCGTTGCCGAGGACGCATTCCATGTGGCTGATCACGTGGTTTACACGGCCGCTTCCACCCAGACGGTGCATGCCCGCATCAATTGCGACGGCAAAGCGGTGTTGATGCCCAGTTGGGTAGACGTAGCCCGGGTTGATACCTTCGTTGCCTCCCATGACGCCGCATCCCTCCGGCGCAAACATGGGCTCGATCCAGATGCTGTGCTCCTGGTCAATATCGGCTCACTTTGTGAACGTAAGGGTCAGCATATTTTCATTCAGGCAGCAGACCTCCTGCAGGACGAACTCAGCTTCACCTACCCGGATCGTAAAATTGTATTCGTAATGGTGGGAACCCGTCCGGGTCTCTATCTGGAAATGCTGGAAAAGGAAGTGGCCCGACGCGGTCTGGCCGATCGCGTAAGCTTCCTGCCCGAAACTGGAGAAATTTTCGATTTCTACCGCTTGGCCGATATTTTCGTCTGCACCAGCTTTGAAGAATCATTCCCCCGCGTATTGCTGGAATCGGCTGCATTCGGCCTGCCCATCGTTACAACCAATGTGAATGGCATCCCGGAAATGCTGGCCGCGGACGAAGCGTGGCTGACTCCACCCGGCGACCGCTATCGGTTGGCTACGGCAATCAAATCAGCCTTGGATGCGCATTTTTCCGGCGATCGGTCCCGATCCATCAAGGCTAGGGCCAAGGTGCTGCAAAAATACCATCAATCAAAGTCACTTCCGCTCCATACCGCACTGGCTCAGTCCGCGGCACGCCGGCACGCTTGACGGAGATAACCGGGCTTGTCCTTGATCTACTGTCCGACCTATTGCTAACCCCGCACTGTGAACGAAAACGACGCCTATATCTTTGATGTGGAAAACCCCGGTTCGTGGGTTTTTACGGGTGAACCAGTGTGGATAAGTGGATGGTTTCTAACCAAAACCGGGGCGATATTCTCCGATATCCGGGCGATCATCGCCGGGGTGCCGCATATGGGCATTCTGGGGATGCCACGGCCAGAGATTGAAAAGCAATACCGTGGAACCACCGGACTGCCCCATGCCGGTTTTCTCCTCCACGTGCAACCACCGCTTGGCGCTACCGATCTACGCATCGAACTCCTCGATGCCGGGCACCATTGGGTGGAGATCTGGCGGCGACCCATCAAAGTGCGCAAAGGACCTGGCCGACCGGCTCACTACAACCCGGCCCTCTTGCCAGATCACCTGCATCGCCTGCTTCAAGCCCGCCGGGCTGATCCGACCACCAGTTTGAATCAAGTCGCCACCAAGCTCATGCTTGAAGGCGCGGCCGTGCCACTCGATACGCTGCCCAATCCGCCCTTTTATGGTGCGTTGGAAAAGCCCGAGCTGGTCGGCGGTTCACAATACGGCAAGGTGCGCGTCGAAGGATGGATCATTCATCGGGAGCAACGTATTCGTCGATTGGTGGCGAGCACCCATCCTTTGGTGGAGAACGAACTTGATTACGGAGATCGCGAGCGAGCCGAGGCCGCCCTGCTTTTTCCGGATCATCCCTATGCCGGTCGCTCGCAATATTTTGGCATGCTCGATCTGGACGAATTCGCTCCGAGCCCGGCCGTCATCAAGCTGTTTGCCGAACTTGAAGACGGCACCAATCATTTGGTTTTCACCCGACGCTTTCATGTCCGGGCCTGTCCGGTTTGGGAACGCCCTCTCCCCGTCTTTCAGCGCCGCGAGTTTTTCGACAGTTTCTTAGCCCTGCGCACGGCCGCACGAAAACTGGATATCGGCATGGGGGGAATTGTTGCCCAATGGCGTGCGCTCAAATCTGCCCATAATCTGTGCCGGCGCGACGCCCCGTTGGTTATACCGACTCACTTATCCCAGCGGGATCCGTATCTGCTCTGGCAACAAAACAATCAGCTGACTCCGCGACTGGTCGAGGTGCTCAAGGACGCGGCGCACAAACTAGGCGACGCTCCTGTTTTCACTGTGTTGGTTGATACCAGTAATTGCACACAGGCCCACATCGACTCCCTGTCACTTTCCTTGCTCGCCCAAATATATCCGCACTGGGAGGCACATTTTGTTGGATCTGTGGACCCCACCGGCTCGGACGCTCGTTACCGCAAACATTCCGTCAAGCGTCCCGCCACCATAACGAGTGGACTCAACTCGGTCATAGAAACTTCCCGCGGCACTCATCTGATTTTCCTCCCCGGACATTCGCAACTCAGTCCCGATGCGCTGCTGGTGATCGCCGAACGGATCGCAGCACAATCTGATTTGGATCTGATTTACACGGATGAGGATCGCATGAATGCCGATGGACGGCGCAGCGATCCTGATTTCAAGCCAGATTGGAGCCCGGCGTTCGCGCTTTCTGGCCTATTTCCGGGCCAGCTCAGCGTTATCCGTCGTGAACTTGCGCAAGCACTAGGTGGTTTACGCGAATCATTTGCCTACGTGGGCTGGCACGATCTGCTGTTGCGTATTAGTGATGGTCTGGAATCTGACAAGGTCGCGCATGTGCCACTGGTTTGTCACCATGCCTGCGCGGAAATTCCGCGTGAATTGGATCTCAACCATCCGGCCTATGAACAGGCTCGCCAAGCCTTGGCCGAAGCCGTCAAGCGCCGCGGGTGGCCTGCTTCCCCATTCCTCCCCGAGGCGGGTAATAGCCGCCGGCAATGTTTCCATCAACTACGCTGGGACCGCGACCTCTTGGCCCGGTTACCCGTGACGATTGTGATTCCGACTCGCGACCGGTTGCATCTGTTGCAGGAGTGTGTTGAGCGGCTTGAGGAAACTGTTGTGTGGGACCATGTCTGTTTGGTGATCGTGGATGACCATTCACGTGATCCCGATGCCCTGCGTTATCTTGAACAAATCCAACTGCGGACAGATTTGCATTGCACCGTGGTCCGGTCGGCAGACCCCCACGCTCCATTTAATTATTCCCAACTCGTCAACGCTGCCTTGCCCCAGCTGAAGACACCTCTGGTGCTCCATCTGAACAACGATGTAAATGCCTTGGAACCCGGTTGGCTCGAGGAAATGGTCGCCTGGTTTACCCAGGCAGATATCGGGGTCGTCGGTGCAAAACTCATTTTTCCAGATCGCTCCCTGAACCACACCGGCATCGTCATTGGACCGCATGGCGGTCTGGCCGATACACCTTGGGCGCGACTGCCCGAGAAAGAGATCCCCCCGAGTTGGCATGCCGTCACACGTGAAGTCTCCGCAGTAACTGGAGCCTGCCTGATGACCCGCACTGATCTTTACCGGCAACTCGGAGGATTTGATGAGGGTGATTTTGGCGTCGCTTACAACGACGTGGACTACTGCCTGCGCGTGCGCGGTGCTGGTCAGCGCGTCATCTACACTCCACAAGCCCGGCTCATGCACTGGGGCAGCGCGACCCGAGGAGTCACTTTTGATGACAAGGAGCACATTGCGTGGCTGCGGCGCTATGCCGGCTATGCGGATCCCTATTTCAAATCAAACCTGCTACTCAAAGGTAACCGGGTGCAGTGCCGGCCGGAAGGGGGCGCGCGGCCAGAACGGGTTGGTCGTATGCGAGTGCTCCTGATCACGCACAACCTCAACTTGGAAGGAGCGCCTTTATTCCTTTTGGAATACGCCACCCATCTGGCGCGGGTTGAAGGTTTCAAACTAGATGTGCTGGCCGGTCAAGAAGGTCCGTTGCGCTCGGCCTATGAAGCACTCGGAGCACAGCTGACTCTCATCAATCCTGGGTTGCTCATGCGTGCGCCTGATCGTGACACCTATTACCATGAACTCGGCGAAATTTCCACCTTGGTGGATTGGGAGCAGACAGATCTCGTCGTGGCCAATACCTTGCTGAGCTTCTGGGGCGTGCTTCTAGCCAAGAGCGTCGGGTGTCCGTCGCTGTTTTACATCCATGAAAGTTCGTCGGTGTTCCGTGCATTCGAAAACTCCCTCGCACTGGAACTGCATGTTCTGGTGCATGAGGCGTTGCAGAGTGCCACTCGCACGCACTTCCTTTGCACCGCGACCCAAGATTACTATGCGGACGACGACCGGGGCAATTTCCGCATCGTGCCCAGTTGGATCGGCATCAGCGAAATTGAGGCTTTTCGCTCAGAACACACACGCGCGGCCATGCGAATCAAGCACGGCTTGGTCCAGGACGAGGTCGTGATCGCCAACATCGGCACCGTTTGCGAACGCAAGGGGTTGCATATCTACATTCGAGCGATCCAGCAATTCAACCGACGTTACCGCGGCGAAAAGCCGGTCCGCTTTTTAATGGTGGGTGCACGGGAGGGTATCTACCTCGATTTGCTCAAACGGGATATTAAGCGCTTAGGTTTGGAAAACGTAACTCTCGTGCCGGAGACCCGGGAGGTTTTTGATTTTTTTGTGGCGAGTGATATGTTCGTCTGCACCAGCTACGAAGAATCGTTCCCCCGCGTAGTGATGGAGGCGATGGCCTTCGGCACTCCCATCGTTTCGACTGATGTGCATGGCATTCCGGAGTTGATCGGCCAACGCCAGGATGGATATTTGGTCAAACCGGGAGACGTCGAGGGATTGGCCACCATGATGCTGACCTGTCTGGCCAAGGAACGCAGCGGAAAATCGCTCGCGCCCACCGCAAATTCGAAGGTGCGCCGTTACCACGATGCGGCTCTCATACTCCCGCAGCACGCCAATCTCGCACGGGCGGCCATGCTGGTCGGCGCGTAGCAAGTCATGCGGACCTTTGCTGGCTTTCTCTTTGCCCTTTTTCTGATTGTCGCGACCGGGGCCATGCGCTGGCCGGGCATGGAAAAGGAGATTTGGAATGTGGATGAAGCCGTGACCTTCACCATGGCACGGCAGATCCTGGCCCAAGACATTCCTTATCGCGACGCCGTCGATCAGCGCAATCCGCTGGCGCCTTATTTCCAGGCTGCGGTTTTTGGCCTGACCGGGCAGGCCAATATCAAAGCCCAACACCTATCATTGGTTTTCCTGATTGGATTTACCGCTATTCTGCTTTGGCGGATTGCACGTCGTCTGGATGGGAATGGCATCGGGATTGCCGCCGCCCTCTGGTTCACACTCTTATGCATGGTATTGCCCTCGGTGCGTGACACCATGCCGGCTCACACTGCCTGGTATCTGATATTTTTTACTACACTGGGATTTTATGCCCTGATTCGGGCTTGAACTTCATCCCGTCCTTGGTGGGCGTTGGTCAGCGAGGTGGCCTTCGGTTTTTCAGTCTTAGCCAAGCAACCCGGATTGCTGGATTTCGGGGTGGCCCTTGTCCTCCTTGTCCTCAGCTGGTTGATCGTGCCAGAGAGTCGCCGGAAACTATCCCGACTCATGGCATGGTTAATAGTGGGTTTCGCTCACCCGATCGGCCTGACCTGCCTCTATTTCGCTTTCCATGGAGCATGGCGAGATCTGATCTATTACACTTGGACTTACAACAACACCCTGTATGTCCCGGAAGTGCCGCGTTGGGAGCGCTGGCAAACGATCAGTGTGCCATTTGAACTAGCTTGGGAATACCATCCGCTCGTGCCCGTGCTTGGCGTGTTAGCTGCAGTATTTTTATTGCATCGCGTCATCCGTCATACTTTCCGCCGTCCCCGGCTATTTGATATATTTGCCTGGTTGATACTCGGCTGGTGCGCCTCAGGTCTTGTCGCCACGACCCTCGGTGGCCGCGGATTTACCCATTACTCGATCCAACTCATCCCCGGGCTCAGTTTGGCCTGCGGGTGGCTGACGGTCCGCGTAATTTCATTTATTCGACAGTGGATCGGTAGCAGTAAATTCCGCCTTCTGACCGGATTGGTCATCACAACCTCTGTGACGATCTGGTTGCTCCTGCCTTTGCTCAGCCGGTTACAGGCGCTCCGCCTCCCTGAGCCAGGCAGTGAAGTCATGAATGAATTAGTGCATCAGCAATCCAGTTCCACCGACCGAATCTTCGTCTGGGGCTACAATCCTGAAATCTACGCCATGAGTGGGAGGTTGCCTGCCACGCGTTTTCTTTACTGCACATTCCTCACCGGGATCATTCCGTGGACCAACCTGGATCCCTTGCGGAATACCGATTACGCAGTGGTGCCGGGGGCATGGGATGATTTCCTGGCCGATTGGAATCGCCACCCCCCACGCCTGATTGCCGACGGTCGATCCCAGCGCGGGTTCTTGAAATTCCCGATTGATAAGCAACGAGTGCTCTGGCCGCTCATTGAGCGCGACTACGCGCAAATTGAGATCGATAAAACGAATTTGATCGGATTCTGGCTTTTCCGCCGCCTCGAATCTAACACGCCGACAGCCGTGCCTGATTTGCCAGCTAGCGATGAGATCCAACTGCAAATGGAACCGACGAATATCGGTCACATGGCCCGAGTTGAAGTCCGCGCACCGGTAGGCACTGTGTTGGTCGAGCTATTCATTGACGGCAACCTCTACCGCCGGTTGCAGTGTGCCCCGGCAGCTTCGGTTTCGGTTTGTTTCTTTGTCCTGCCCCAAGATAGATCCTCAAGTGGCAATAAAATACAGGTTCTAGCCAATGGTGAGTATGGCAGCCTGCTCAGTGCCGAGCAGAAACTGGAAGTAATCAAACCCGTCACAGCTATCGGCGGCCCACCGCTGCGATTCTTGGACCAAAATATCGGGGCAGTGGAATCGAGCACGATTACGGGCGGTCCTATATTACCCAAGCCGGATGATCCGTCACACTGGGACGCGCACCCGCCTTCCCGGCTCGTCTATCCCTGGTTGGAAGGAATGAATTAGCTGGCATTTGCCTTTGGCATTGAGGAGCCGGCGTTGGACAAAGAACCACCCAACGGGACTGATGGTATCGAAGTGGTTGTCCAGACTGAGGATGCTTCAGGAAAAATAACCACCGTTTATCGCAACTATGTCGCCCGTGAGAACGCCCGTCGCACCAGGGGCCGGGTGATGGGGTTCACAACCCTCCCTTCACATATCGGGATTGGTCGGATTATTTTGCAAATGACTCCCGGGCCACGTTTCGATGTGGCCTTTGATTGGGGCTATTGGCTTTGGATCCGCACCGATCCATCGCCTATCGAATTATCGGCGGGTGGCAAAGCACTACACCCCGTTCAGGTCGATGCACCCAATCCTCTTCGGCAGACTGAGTTCAACGGACATTTTATCACCGAAGCAGATGCACCCGCCGTCATAGATTTTGCCACTGCGCCAAATTTCATAGAGTTACAAGGTGGGTTCGGCATGTTGGACAGTGCCTGGCTTGGTTCCACCAAGTCCGGACCAGTCGAATTTTCCATCTCTTTAATTAGACCGGATGGCCAAAGATCGGTGTTGCTGGAGCGCATGCTCGATCCAAAAAACGAACCCAATGACCGCGGTATGCGGCCCTTCAAGGTTGCCCTGCCGCAACCGTTAAGCGGACGCCTGCGTCTGATGATCAGGGCCGGAAATGAAACTATTCCTGTTCAAGGATTTTGGACCGGACTAACGGCTACCACAATCGACATGTCCCTCCGGACCAGCACGGGAGCCATCCCTCCAGACCAACGCAGCCGCTCTGATTTTGGATTCAACCAAACTGTGGAGGATGGCAAAGCGTGCCTGTTTGCACATGCCAACACCACTCTGGTCTACCCTTGGCAAGAAGGCATGCAGCGCCTCTCGGGTGAATATGGTATCATTCATGGCGCCTATGCGGCTGGTAACACCACCGAAGGCGTGATTTTCAGTGTCGAGATTGAGGATGCACAAGGTAATCGCCATGAACTATTCAGGCGGCATTTGGCTCCGGTTACACAACGCAATGACCGAGGGGCTCAATCATTATCAGTTGAACTACCACCGATGCCGGGTGGAAAAATCATCCTGCATACATCCGCACCTCCGTCCGGCCATTTGAATAATGCTTGGAGCTATTGGCGCGATCTGCAAGCCGGTCCTTAGGGTTCACCACAATTTACCACGACTTGCCTGGTCCCGTAGGGGCTTGCCCGCGCAATCCATTCCATGCTTAGTCGCAAGTTCGCAATCATGACACTGACCAAAAACCGATTCCCCCCGCTCTGGCTGATTATTGTTTTGGCGGCTACCGTGGCTTTGGTTTTCGCCTGGTATACCAACCATGTTTGGGAGGACTACTACATCACCTATCGTTCCAGCAAGAATCTGGCGACAGGGCATGGTCTGGTCTATAATCTTGGGGACAAGCTACACACGTTTACATCACCGCTGGGTGTGTTGCTGCCAGCGGTGGCCAGCCTATTGACCGGTAATTCATCCGACGATGCTGCGTTGTGGATTTTCCGTGTGATGTGTGCGGCGGCCTTGGGCGGAGGTGTGGGGTTGCTGTTCGTCATTGCCCGACGTCACGGATTGAAGGGTCTCGCCTTACTGCTGCTGGTCGCCGGTTTGTTGTCTGATCCCAAGACCATCGATTTCACCATCAACGGGATGGAGACGGCATTTCTGCTGCTGTTTCTGGCTTATGCTTTTTGGAGTCACCTGACACCCGGACGCCGACAATGGCTCCATCTGGGTGGGGCTTGGGCGGGTCTGATGTGGACCAGGCCCGATAGCTTTATCTATATCGGCCTGATCGCGGTAGGCTTTTGGCTCTTCAATGACGAAGCTCAATCCGGGAAAAGTCGCAGCAGTCTGACCCGGCTATATTTTCAAGCCGGACTGGTCACCACCGCACTCTATTTGCCGTGGCTTTTATGGGCGACTTCCTACTACGGCACCCCCATTCCTCACACCATAACAGCAAAAGGAGGTATCAGTGAAGCTCGCACCCTGGGTGGCGTGCTGCTGACGGCAGTGCAATTGCCATATCTGGCCTGGTTCAAGTCCTCTTCGCTCGAACTCACGTTTCTGCCACCCTATTACATGATCGGCGGCTGGCCCCAAGGCTTGATCTACGGTTCCAGGCTTCTGGCCAGCATCAGCTGCTTGCTTTGGCTACTTCCGTTTTTACGGCCATGGGCCAGGACGGCGTCCTTTGCGTATTTCGGTGCGCACGTTTATCTCACCTATTTTCCTTACTTTCCTTTCCCGTGGTATATTCCGAGCACCACCCTCCTCGCCTTGATTGCTCTCAGCGGCTTGGTGGACTGGCTGGGATCGGTCACCAAGAAGCAGGTTCTGATTCGTAGAACAACCACCGTCGTGGTCGCCGTGTTACTCGCAGGTAATGCGTGGATGTTGGTCCAAGTATCCCGCCAAGTTGCCGTGGGGCAACGTTTGGTCGAGGATGGCACGCGTCGAAAAATCGGCGAATGGTTGCATCATAATGCTGCACCGGGCGACACGGTATTTATGGAACCCCTCGGTTACATCGGCTTTTTCTCCAATCTAAAAACCTATGATTGGCCAGGTATGTCCTCCCGTGAAATGGTCGATGCTCGCCAGCATGTGGGCAGCGATTGGGCCACCCTCATGCAATATCTCGAGCCGGACTGGGTGGTTTTGCGGCCATTTGAAGTAGAGCGGATCAACCGGCTTTCCTACCGGCTGCTGTCCGACGACTACAAAGTAGCCCAGGTCTTCGACAACTCCGCCAAAGTTGCCGCCCTCAACGTCAACGGTCTGCCCTACCTTGAACACGATGCACACTTTATCGTTTACCATCTGCGCCGAATCCCGATTGCGGACCGATCACCGGTGACTTTAGCCCGAGACGAGCAGATTTTAACCCCTTCGCAAATCATGGTGACGGGTAAGGCCTATCACACGGATTTTAATGAACACAGGATTGCGATCACGGGTGTGCCCGCCTTGATCGAGTTTCCGCTCACCCCGGATCTTTCTGAAGTCACGGGGGGCTACGGATTACTTGACGATGAATGGTTGCAACCCGAACCCGTCAAGCCGGTTGAATTTCGGGTGAGTGTGCTCGCCCCCGACGGGACCGAACAGGAACTCCTCCGCAAGGTTCTCGATCCATTCAATCAGCCGGATGACCGTGGCTTCCGTCCATTCCGTCTGAGTCTGCCCCAACCGCTTGCCGGAAAATTGCGTTTTAGCACGAACTCAACGACACCGACCTCCAAGCAAATCCGCGCGTTCTGGGGCGAATTGAGAGCTATCCCTATTCGAACCAGTCTGCAGCTGAATGGCCGGTTGATCCCGGCATCTCCGGCCACCACCGCCCGCTTCGGATTCTTCAACACCGAAGAGGCAGGCCAGCCCTGTGTGCTCGCGCACGCACCGGCCAAGTTGGTCTACGACTGGCAGGAGGGAATTGATCATTTCATAACCGAATTCGGCATCATGAAGGGAGCTTATACCGAGGGCAATACCACTGATGGGGTGATCTTTATATTGGAATTGGAAACAGCGGAGGGCAGCTCCACTGAACTCTTTCGTCGCTACCTCGACCCTCTGAATGTCGAGGCTGACCGCGGGGACCAACTGCTCCGGGTAGCCGTTCCACCGACGCCCGGAGGACGGCTGATATTACGCACCGCCCCACCACCCTCGGGACATCTCAACCATGCCTGGAGTTATTGGCGGGCGATTCGCACTTCGCCCTAAAAGTCTGAACTATTCTTTCGGGACAATTTCTGCCTGCACGGATGGTGGTTTTAGCCCGTTGGGTTGTCGTTGAGATGATATACTGAAAAAACCACTCTATCTTGATTTCCTTATGACAGTGCAGTCTTGCCTCCCATTTGTGCAATATTAGGAAAACGGGGACTTATGCACCGACTTGATCAGCTATGAAACGTGTATCGCCACTACAAGCCACCGCCTTAGCTTTTATTGCCACCGTTGTGCTTGCTTTGGGCTTTGCACTCTACACTGGACATGTTTGGGAAGACTACTATATCACGTTCCGGTCCAGTCGGAATCTAGCCACCGGTCACGGCCTGGTTTATAATCAAGGTGATCGGCTCCACACATTCACATCTCCGCTGGGAGTTCTTCTGCCTGCCCTCGCCAGTTTTCTGAGCGGGAATACATCCGACACCACGGCACTCTGGCTGTTTCGCCTAATGTGCAGTGCTGCTTTGGGGGGCGCAGTGATGATGATGCTTGGATTGGCGCGGCAGTTACGGTATCCGTTGATCGCGGCGGGATTTTTGGCGGTTTACATTGCCACCGATGCCAAGTCACTGGACTTCACCATCAACGGCATGGAAACCGCGTTCATGCTGTTGTTTTTAGCCTATACCTGGTGGGCGCACTACACACCAAGACCAAGGCAGTGGCTGCATCTGGGTGGGGCCTGGGCCGGCCTCATGTGGACCCGACCCGATAGTTTCATCTACATCGGACTCATAGCCGCAGGCGTATGGTTGTTTAATGATCCCATTAAAAGTGGTGTCAATCGACGTCAAATCCTGGGGTTGTATGTTCGAGCCGGTTTGATCGCCACGCTACTTTATGGTCCGTGGTTGCTTTTGGCGGGATGGTATTATGGTAGCCCGGTGCCCAATACGATCGTGGCCAAGGGCGCCCAAAGCGCAGGTGGTGGCGAACGATTGTTGGACGGATTTTGGCGTCTGCCATGGTTGATCTGGGAGGGACGATCCATGGCCGAAGGGGCGTTTCTTCCCTCCTATTATAGTTTACCTGCCTGGCCTGCCTGGATGCTGCCACTTGGGCGAATCCTCGCAACCTTGTGTGCTGTGCTTTGGTTGATTCCACGTCTGAAGCCGGAAGTTCGGGCCGCGTCATTCGCTTTTTTCGGTGGATCGGCCTACCTGTCTTTTGTCCCCTACTATCCCTTCCCTTGGTATTTCCCCAGCGTTTTCCTGCTCGCAGCCTTGGTCTTGGCCGGAACCATCGCGCAAGTCTGGCCGGTTATAGGAGCCTGGCCTCGCCGAACGCTTGGTTTGGGTGTCGGAGTAATCCTGATGGCGGCAATGGTTCTCACCTTGGAGTCTGCCCAGCAAGCGCGAGCTCAACAAAACTATATCGAAACCGGCAATAGAAGGGTGATCGGCGAATGGCTCAAGGAACATGCCCAACCGGGAGATTCCGTCTTTATGGAGCCACTTGGTTATATTGGCTATTTTTCCGGATTAAAAACCTACGATTGGCCTGGAATGTCTTCCCGTGAAATGGTCGATGCTAAGTTAATTGTAGGAACGAATTGGGGTGCACTCATTCGCTACCTGCAGCCCAATTGGCTCGTGTTGAGACCGGACGGTGAAGGCGACCTGCCCCAAATAAGTGCCGACCTCGCCGCGGCCAATTACCGCCCGATTCGGGAGTTCAATCGCTTGGACGATGTGCGGCAGCTCGATATTCCGGGTCGTAAGCTACTGGAATTTGACGCCCGTTTCCGGGTTTACCAGTTGATCAACCCCACCCGACACGATGTTGATGGAGTGGAAATTGCTTCACCTTACGGGACCAGTATCCGTCAAATCGATGCTCAGCAAGTCCGCCTTGTGCATGCCCCTGGAGAGATGATCATTCGCGTGCCGGCCGATCGACAGGAAGTATCCGGCTCTTTCGGTTTCCCACCTGATGCCTACCTGGGTGAGCAACATACCAATGGAGCTAAGTTTCGCATATTTTGGAGCGATGGCCATGATCGCAGGGAACTATTCAGCCGGTTGCTGAATCCTGCCGACCAAAGCACGGACCACCCCCTACAGAACTACGCCGTGCAGCTGCCAAGACTCAAAACAGGACGACATGCTCTCCTGACATTTGTGACAGAACCTGAAGGTAATTCCACCAAGGACTGGACCTGTTGGAGCACACCTGAATTCCGCTAGACTTTAGGGAATGAAAATTAAACCAAAGTTCCGGACCTTGATAACCGGCAGTCTGGTCTTGGTGGTCCTGACCATTGGAGTGATCTGGCTGCGTTGGCCGACTTTCGGTTTCAATGTTTGGAATGTCGATGAAGCTATCCATGCGGCGATCGCCCGGATACTCATGGACGGAGGCGTTCTCTACCAAGATGCGATCGATATCCGACATCCTCTGACTTACTATGTAGTCGCAGGAATATTCTCTGTTTTTGGTGAGAACAACCTTTGGGCGGTAAGATTTTTGGTGGCCGGCATGATTGCGGCTACCGCTTGGTTTCTCTATTTGTCCGGCCGTTCCATACGTAATTCCGCGACGGGATACGGTGCGGCCGCCCTTTACGCCGTGTTGTCTACGACGGCATTTTATCAAGGTGATGCCTTTGCGGCCAACACGGAGTGGTTTGTCGCATTTTTCTCCAGCGCAGCGGCCGCCACTTTTCTGTGCGGGGGCAGCGTCCCCGGCACCGCAAGACTGTTGGCCACGGGGGCTTTATTCAGCGGCGCATTCCTATCCAAGCAACCCGCGCTTTTGGAATTGGCCGCGCCCATCGGCGCGATGATATACAGTGGCTGGCGGCAACGCACGCCATTGCAAGTTCTGCTGTTACAGTTGGCGACAATTATCGGGGGTTGGCTTATCCCGGTTGCAATGGTCATTTGCTATTTTGCGCTGCACCACGCGTTGAGTGACGCCTTCTTTTATAGCTGGGTATATAATCTAAATTATTATGGACCGGAGATAACCACCCCCGATCGGGTGAGTTCTTTGGCGGTGCCGTTTCGTTTAATAGGTATCGCGTCACCGTTATTGATACTCCTGTGGTTAACTGGCGTATTGCACACCACCCGGCAGTTACTCCAGCGCACGCCCAATGCTGCCGAGGAAGTTGCAAACCCCAGCTTGATCTTCATAACGTTCTGGACAGCGGCAGGGCTGATTGCCGCCGCTTCCAGTGGACGCGGCTTCGACCACTATAGCATCGAATTTCTAGCTCCATTCTGCCTCGGCGGTGGAGTGGTGATAGGTCGTATTTACATGACTATGCGCATGACCATCACGCGTGTGCCGGTCCGCCTTATCGCCGCGCTCTTACTTGCCATCGTGGCCGCGCAAACGTTTGACCCCCTTACAACCGCGCGTCGCCGCACCTTGCCGTTTGATCCATCCGTGCGTGTTTCGGAATATATCCGGGATCACAGCAAGGCTTCGGACAAAATTTTCGTCTGGGGCTTTCACCCCGATATTTATCTTTATGCAAATCGGCTACCTGCGAGCCGTTACCCATTTGCTGCATTTATCACCGGGCTGATCCCGTGGACCAACACCGCGCCAGACCAGGACACCACTTATGCCATCGTGCCCGGAGCAATGGATGCGCTGCTACAAGATCTCGAATCGAATGAACCTCGTTTCATTGTCGATTGCAGTGCGGGAGCCAACCGGCATTGGGACAAATATCCGTTGGAAAAATTTCCCCGATTAAATGCATATATAGCGGATCACTACCAGCCACTGGAGAGCGGCCAATTCGTTCCGCAGGGTTTTCGGCTATTTCAACGTCGGACCGCAGGTGCAGCCCTTCCGATCGAAACACCACACACCACACCAGCCGGTGTGAGCGCATCCATGGCCATTGGCACCCTCGGTAAGCAGGTGGCGCCGATTGAGGTGGTGGCACCATTGGGGGCAGGATATTCCGTTAGTGAGGGCCGGTCGGAATATTTTGCGCATGCCCCGTCACGTTTGGTATACCGCGTGGATGCCGGTGCGATCGGTTTAAGAGGCGGTTTTGGAATTCGTCCCGCAGCTTATGCCTCGGAAAACCCCACTCCGACTGATGGTGCGGAGTTTATCATTCGCTGGCGTTCCGCCACCGGCATGGAAAAAATCCTGCTTCAACAGACGCTTCAGCCCTTCACCGTAAAAGACGACAGGAAGATTGTTTCATTCCATGTTGCATTGCCTTCCAGCCAAGCAGGCGAATTGATCCTGCAAATAGCATCAGGACCAGCCGGGAATCCCGCCTGCGACTGGACATTCTGGTCAGATATATTGATCGAAACTTCCAACTAGACGACACACGTTTCAGCACCTATACCCCCAGCAGTCATGAATATATCGGAGCACACCACAAGACAGCACCCTACGATTGCCGATTGGGCCGTGCGGGCCTTGTTTTTTGCTATTCTGGTCTTGGTAACCTTTAGTTTTCCCCACCCTCCAGCCAACGAGTTGGATGCCTCTTGGCGTATGGTCTTGGCAAAAGTCTTTCAGGATGGCCGTCAATTCGGCACGGAAGTCGTTTTCACCTACGGCCCACTTGGC